>Ga0247831_1003756_pt1 | contig 21487 bp, 17 predicted proteins | sample LaCruzMarch2015__9_FD_192406 | JGI IMG/M metagenome (GOLD analysis project Ga0247831, IMG submission 192406) | Freshwater microbial communities from meromictic Lake La Cruz, Castile-La Mancha, Spain - LaCruzMarch2015_1m | ecosystem: Environmental > Aquatic > Freshwater > Lake | place: Spain...
CGCCTGATCCAGGAGCTGAGCCAACGCCAACACACGATCCAGCTCCTGCGCCCCCGGCAAGACCGCCATGAAACCGAAAGCCATCGGGAGGGCTGGAGTGAACTGCTGCTCAAGGGCATGCCCATCCCACGCTACCCCCAGCTCAAGCTGGGGTTCCCCAGTAAAAAGTCACTGGTCCAAGCCTGGAGTCTGCAAAGGCCCGACTTGGTGCACATCGCCACCGAGGGGCCGCTGGGCTGGTCGGCCCTGCAAGCGGCCCGGGTCTTGCGCTTGCCCGTCACCTCCGACTTCAGAACCAATTTTCAAAGCTACAGCAAACACTATGGCGTCGGTTGGCTGCAAAAACCCATCGTGGCTTACTTGCGGAAATTTCACAACCGCACCTTGTGCACCATGGTGCCGACCCAAGCCATGCACGACCAGCTCAAGATTTTGGGCTTTCACAACCTTCAGGTGGTTGCCCGCGGCGTGGATACACAGCTGTTCACCCCCGACAAACGCAGCACCAGCTTGCGCAACCAATGGCACGTCGATGACCAGACCGTGGTCATCTTGTCGGTGGGACGCTTGGCGGCAGAAAAAAATCTGGATTTGACGGTCAAAACCTACCAGGCCTTGAAACAAAACAACCGTCCGGTAAAACTTGTTTTTTGCGGCGACGGTCCCTACCGGGCCAAACTCCAAGCCGAGTGTCCGGACGCCATTTTCATGGGCATGGCCAGCCAAGCACAATTGGCCGTGGCCTACGCCAGTGCCGATCTGTTCATGTTCCCCAGCCTCACCGAAACCTTTGGCAACGTGACCTTGGAAGCCCTGGCCAGCGGCACCCCAGTCCTGGCGTTTGACTGCGCCGCCGCCAAAGAAGTCATTGATGACGAACACAATGGCTGGCTCGTTCCCGGTGAAGATGCGCAACGTTTTGTATTGCGCGCATTGGCCATCACCCAAAAAGCCTCGACCTTGCAAGCGGCACGACTGAACGCAGCGGCCAGCATTCGGAAATGGGAATGGTCCAGCATCGCCACCGAGGTGGAGAACATGTTCCGAAGGGTCCTGACGGGTGCACTAGCTGAGCGTTGAACCCCGCTTGACTGACCTGCGGCGCCAAGGCAAAACGGCCAGCCACAAGGGCAAAGACAAGCACAGCATCATGGCTAACAAAGGCCAATCCCAGGCCAGCAGCAGGCTGTACAAGCCCAGCATCACCAACACACTCAGGTTTTCATTGAAGCCTTGGACAGCAATCGAACGGCCAGGCGGCATGATTTTGAGGCCCCGGTGTTGCAACAAGGCATTCATGGGCACCAACAACATGCCACCCGCCCAGCCTGCCGCCAGCATCATGGGCACAGCCAGCCACAAGCTCTGTGTCAGGGCCAAAGCAGGCATCAAGCATGCCAACACCACGGCCCAGACCCTCTGCCTTCGGGCGCGAAAGATGCGGCAGGTGAGCGCCGCCATGACGGCGCCACCAATCACTCCCAATGCCACCAGGCCCTGCAAATACGCCCCGGCCTGCAAAGTCAAGCCGGCCTGCGTTTGCGCCCACACCAGGACCAAGAACTGCAGCACAGCACCCACACCCCAGCTGAGAGTCGTGACCCGCAAAGAAACACCCCCCAAGGGGTCTCGCCACAGCTTCAAATTGTTGACCCAAAAAGCCGACCAACGCATATCCGCCCATGACCACGCCGATTGCCTGGGCGAGCGCAAGGCATACATCCCACTGTTGAGCACTGCAGAAATCACATACAACAGACAGATCACGCCCAAACCAAAACCGATTTGGGTTTCAACCAGCCAATCGGTTGTGGCCCAAGCCAAGACATTTTGGGGCCCGTCAGCACCCCAAGACCCTGAGCCCATCAGCCACCCACCCAACACCACACCCCACAAAACGGAGAGCACCACCGACACCTCCAGAAAGGCATTGGCTTTGACCAGACTGGCCGAAGGCACGGTTTCAGTGAGCAAGCCATATTTCGCGGGGGCATACACAGAGGCCGCAAATCCGGTCAGGGCGAAGGCCACCAAAGGGCTCACGCCAGTCCACAACAAGACGACCGACACCAACTTGAGTAAATTCATCGCCATCATGACGTGGCGTTTTTGAAAGGCATCGGCCACAGGCCCTACCACACTGGCCAAGACCACATAAGACAAAGTGAAGACCATTTTCAGCAGGGGGGCCCACCATGCCGGATAGCCTTGCTCCTGCAAAAAATAAATGCCCAGCAACAAAAAGGCGTTGTCTGCCAGCCCACTGAAAAACTGGGCCAGGATCAAAAAAGCAAAGCCCTTAGGCATTCATGAGTTCAGCAGCGGTGGGCGCTTCGGTTGGAAGGCCGAAATCCATCAGTTGCGCCAAATCATTGCGCCTGCCCACACCTTGGTAGGCCACACCCAGTTCGCTCAGGGCGTCCGGGTTGTACAGGTTTCTGCCATCCAAAATGAAGGGTTTGCGCATCAATACCTTCATGGTTTCGAAATCCGGATTGTGAAAAATTTTCCACTCGGTCAACACCATCAACGCGTCCGCACCTTCCAGGGCCTGCATGTCTGAAGCGGCCAATTCAAAACGCTCCAACAAATGCAACTCTTGACCCATATCCATCTGCAAAGCCTGCAGGGCATGTGGGCCAGCCACAGGGTCAAAGGCGCTGACGTGTGCACCACGCAACAGCAATTGACGAATCACCACCCGGCTGGGCGCCTCGCGCATGTCATCCGTATTGGGTTTGAAGGCCAAGCCCCAGACTGCGATTTTTCGCCCCGTCAAATCGTGCCCCATGCGTTGCGTCAATCGGTCCACCAGCACCATTTTTTGGCGCTCATTGACCGTTTCTGTGGCACTGACCACTTCCATGCTGTGCCCATGGGCCTTGGCCGTGCTGACCAAAGCCTGAGTGTCCTTCGGAAAGCAACTGCCCCCATAGCCGCAGCCTGCATACAAAAAGCTGTGGCCAATTCGACTGTCCGCCCCGATGCCACGGCGAATGTGATCCACATCGGCCCCCAGCACGTCGGCCAGATTGGCCATTTCATTCATGAATGAAATGCGCGCGGCCAACATGGCATTGGCCGCGTATTTGGTCAACTCGGCACTGCGCACATCCATCCAAACGGTGCGGGCGTGGTGTCGGTTGAAGCTGGCATACAAATCACCCATCATGCGGCGGCTACGGGCATGGTGCAGGCCCTCATCCACGCCCACCACAATGCGGTCCGGACGCATGAAATCGTCAATGGCGGCGCCTTCTTTGAGGAATTCCGGATTAGACACTACATCGAACAAATCTGGCGACATGCCCCTGTGCACCAACTCATGCGCGATCGCAGCACGCACTTTGTCGGCCGTCCCCACCGGCACCGTGGATTTATTGACCACCAGCTTGAAACCCTTCAGGTGCCGCCCAACGGTGGCCGCCACTGACAAAACGTGCCCCAAGTCGGCCGAACCATCTTCGGCCGGGGGTGTGCCCACGGCAATGAACAGGATGTCGCCATGCTCGATCGCCTCACAGGCATCGTTGGTAAAGCGAATGCGTCCATCGGCCCGATTGCGCGTGAGCAGTTCTTTGAGGCCCGGCTCGTAAATCGGCACGTCGCCTTCTTGCAAGGCACGGATTTTTTCTTCATTCTTGTCCAAGCACACCACTTTGAAACCGAGGTCCGACAAGCATGCGCCTGTGACCAAACCGACATAACCCGAACCGATGACTGTGACACGCATGGCAAACCTCCAAGTTTGAATTGCATGTTCCACCTCATCTGTGAATCCAGCGTGTCATTTCCGTGAAGAAATCACGACAAGCGTGGCATGTCTTCTGGGTGAATTCAAAAAGAGTTTTTTGTGAATGCCAACCGACCCAAGGCTCAGCCCAAATCGACGACCACTCGGCTTTGTGGAAAGACCAGTTTGAATGTAGAGCCCTGACCCACCACGCTGTCAATGCGCAACTCGCCGCCGTGCCGTTGCATGACGTGCTTGGTGATGGCCAGGCCCAAGCCCGTGCCACCAGTTTCTCTGGAACGACTGCGGTCGACCCGGTAAAAACGCTCGGCCAAACGCGGCAAATGCTCGGCCGCAATGCCCGGTCCTGAGTCCTTGACGATGAACTTCAAACCCTCGGGGGTGCTGGACCAGTGGATCTGGATGCGTCCTCCCAAAGGGGTGTAACGGATCGCATTGCTGACCAAATTGGAGACTGCGCTCAACAGCTCCGAACGCGCACCCAGCAAATACACATCGGGCACCGGTGCAAATTCCAATTGGTGCACAGGCCCCTCACCCTTGTTGGCCATCCATTCTGAGAAGGCCTGCCCTTCGGTGGTCACTTGCAGCATCAAAGCCGCTAAAGAAACCTTTTCCTGGGTACTGGGCAATTGGCTGCCTTCGAGTTGCGACAGCATCAACAAATCTACCACCAAGGACTGGATACGGTCCGATTGCGCCGACATGAGTTGCAAGTAGTGCTGGGTTTCGTCTTCCCCCAAGGGGATGGACTGCAGCGTCTCCACAAAACCGCTGAGCACCGTCAAAGGCGTGCGGATTTCGTGCGACACATTGGCCACAAAATCACGGCGCATGGCATCGGCCTGCGCAACGGCCGTGATGTCACGCGTCAGGAGCAGCGAACGCCCCTCACCGTAGGCATGCAACTGCACCGACAGTTTCTGGAGGCTCAAGGCCGAGCTGGCGCGGCCCTCAATGACCACCTCCGAAGCGTGGTTGTCTTGCGCAAAATACCGCGCAAAAACTGGATCTCGCACCAGGTGCACAATGTGCTGCAAACGGTCTCTTTGTGCATCCAGCCCCAGATGCGCCGCAGCGGTGTCATTGCACCATTCGATGCGGGCTTCTTCGTCGAGCAAAATCACGCCATTGGGCGAAGCCTGAATGGCCTGCAAAAAATCCTGCAACTGTTTTTGGTGCACGGCGGCCAGCCTTTGCTGCTGGCCCAGCAAGCGCTGCACACGCTCAGCGATCTCGCGCCAAACACCCTGCCAAGGTGGATCTTGGCGCAAAACCGGCGTGCTCAGCCATTGCTCGAGCCGGTCCAGCTTCCACTGCAGCATGACGCCGTGAATGACCAAAGCCAACAAAGCCCCGAAAACAGCCCCAAGGGATCCGCCCAAAAACCAGCCAGGTATTCCCGCCAAGCCCGCAAAAAAGAGCATTTCGAGAAGGGAAAAAAGCATCAGGAACCTGGCATCAAACGGTGGGATTGGCGGTGAAACGGTAGCCCGCACCGCGCACGGTCTCGATCATGTGGCCAGCCTCGCCCAGCGACTCGCGCAGGCGTTTGACGTGCACATCCACCGTGCGCTCTTCGATGTAAACGTGGTCGCCCCAAACTTTGTCGAGCAAGCCCCCCCGGCTGTGCACCCGCTCGGGGTGGCGCATCAGGTAGTGCAATAGCTTGAATTCGGTGGGCCCGACCTTCAGGGGCTTGTCCGCCAAGTTGACGCGGTGCGTGTCGGCATCGAGTTGCAAGTCGCCCATTTTGACGACGCCTCCCGAAGCCTCGGGCACACGGCGGCGCAGCACCGCACGGATGCGGGCCAGCAGCTCACGCGGTGAGAACGGTTTGACGATGTAATCATCAGCGCCCGCATCCAGCCCCGCCACCCGGTCGGCCTCGTCACCCCGCGCGGTCAGCATCAGGATGGGCACGGCCTTGGTGCGTGCCGAGGCACGCCATTTGCGCGCCAGGGTCAAGCCGCTCTCGCCCGGCAGCATCCAGTCCAGCAAGATCACGTCAGGCAAGATCTCATCAAGCTCGCGCTGGGCGGTTTCGGCGTCGATGGCCCACACCGGCTGAAAGCCGTTGTGCCGCAAATTCACCGCAATCAACTCGGCGATGGCAGGCTCGTCCTCGACAATCAGAATACGTGGGATGGTTCTCATAGAACCGCTTTTTCGATGTCGGTCAACGCGGTGTGACGCACATCGGCACCCTTGACCACGTAGATGACGAACTCGGCGATGTTCTTCGCATGGTCGCCAATGCGTTCAATGGCCTTGGCCACAAACAGCAGGTCCAAGCTTGCCGAAATGGTGCGCGGGTCCTCCATCATGTAGGTGACCAGTTTGCGCACAAAGCCATTGAACTCGGCGTCGATCAAGTCGTCTTCTTTCAGAATGACCAGCGCGGTGTTCACATCCAGGCGGGCAAAGGCATCGAGTGCTTTGCGCAACAAGGCGGTGGCCAGATCGGCCGCCACCCGCAACTCAGACGATGGCAAATTGCGTGGACTGCCCTGCTCCAGGATCTGCTTGACCATGCGCGCGATGCGCTCGGCCTCATCGCCTGCACGCTCCAGGTTACCGGTGATTTTGGAGATGGCCATCAGCAAGCGCAGATCGCGCGCCGTGGGCTGACGGCGCGCAATGATCGATGCCAATTCGGCATCAATCTCCACTTCCAGCGCATTGACCTGTCTTTCTGTGGCCACCACTTGTTCAGCCACTTCGGAGCTGAACTGGGCCAGCGCGTACACCGCATGGCGAGTTTGCGATTCAACCAGACCACCCAGCTCCAGAACACGGGAAGAAACGCCGGTGAGTTCGGCATCGAATTGACTTGAAATGTGCTTGTCCATGGTGTGCTCCTGATCAGCCGAAACGGCCGGTGATGTAGTCTTCGGTTTCCTGCTTGGCTGGCTTCATGAAGATTTGTTCGGTCTGACCAAACTCCACCAGTTCGCCCAAATACATGTAAGCCGTGAAATCGGACACACGCGCAGCTTGCTGCATGTTGTGCGTCACGATGGCCACGGTGTATTCTTTTTTCAACTCGCTCACCAACTCTTCGACCTTGGCGGTCGAAATCGGGTCCAGGGCCGAGGTGGGTTCGTCCAGCAAAATGACCTTGGGCTTCACGGCCACGGTGCGGGCAATGCACAAGCGCTGCTGCTGACCGCCCGAGAGCGACAGGCCGCTTTGGCCCAGTTTGTCCTTGACTTCGTTCCAGATGGCGGCCTTGGTCAGGGCCGACTCGACGCGCTCGTCCATGTCCGAGCGGCTGAGGTTTTCATAAAGGCGCACACCAAAAGCGATGTTGTCGTAAATCGACATGGGGAACGGCGTGGGCTTTTGGAACACCATGCCGATTTGGGCACGCAGCAAGTTCAGGTCTTGGCCTTTGTCCAGGATGTTCTGACCGTAAAAGTTGATCTGGCCCTCCGCACGCTGGCCGGGGTACAGGCTGTACATACGGTTGAGCGTGCGCAGCAAGGTGGATTTGCCGCAACCGGATGGACCAATGAAGGCCGTCACGCGGTGCTCGGCGATGTCGAGGTTGACGTTTTTCAGGCCTTTGAATTTGCCGTAGTAAAAGTCCAGGTTACGCACTTCGATGGCGTTGGAGGTCGGTGTCTTGTCAGGCATGTGGATTCCTGTGAATACGAAAAATTTTTTGGAATTGGGATTTCAAATCTGCATCAAACAGATGTTTTTTCCCTGAAAAATACACGGGCCAGGATGTTGAGTACCAACACAGCCAAAGTGACCAGCAAAGCACCGCCCCAAGCCAAGCGGATCCAGTTGTCGTAAGGGCTCATGGCGAACTGGTAAATCACCACAGGCAAATTGGCCATGGGCCTGCTCATGTCGGTGCTGAAAAACTGGTTGTTCAAAGCGGTGAACAACAAGGGCGCTGTCTCACCGCTGATGCGGGCAATGGCCAACAGCAGGCCCGTGATCACACCGCTTTTGGCAGCACGCAAAGTCACCGACAACGACACTTTCCAGCGCGGCGCCCCCAAGGCAAAGGCGGCCTCGCGCAAGCTGCCGGGCACCAAGCGCAGCATGTTTTCCGTTGTGCGCATCACAACAGGCACTGCAATCAAGGCCAAGGCCATGCTGCCGGCATAACCCGAAAAGCGGCCCAAAGTGGCCACCACGATCGCATAGACAAACAAGCCGATCACAATCGATGGAGCTGACAACATGATGTCCGTCACAAAACGCGTCAGCTCAGCGGTTTTGCTGTGGTCACCGTATTCGGTCAGGTAAATCCCCGCCAAAATACCCACAGGTGTTGCCACCAACACAGACAAACCCACCATCATCAAACTGCCCACAATGGCGTTGCGCAAGCCCCCACCATCTGTGCCAGGTGCAGGGGTGTCTTTGGTCAGCATGTCCCAATCCAGGGCGGCAAAACCGTTGGAAAATAGCACCAGCAAAATCCACAACAAAACCGTGAGGCCCAAAGCCATCGCCAACATAGATGTGGCCATGCCCAAAGAGTTGGCGATTCGACGACGGCGGTAAAGCCCTTGATCCATGTTCACAGCCATATCAGAACCCCTTGGCTTTTTCAGCCCGATTGATCATGATTTTGGCCAAGGCCAAGACCAAAAAGGTGATCACAAACAGCAAGAAGCCGAGTGCAAACAACGAAGACATGTGGAAATCAGCCGCTTCGCCAAACTCGTTGGCCAAGGTCGATGCGATCGACGTGCCCGGTGAGAACAGCGAAGTGGGCATGCGGTTGGCATTGCCAATCACGAAGGTCACCGCCATCGTTTCGCCCAAGGCGCGGCCCAAACCCAGCATGATGCCGCCGATCACCCCTTTTTGGGTGTAAGGCAACACGATCCCGCGCACGACCTCCCAAGTGGTGCAACCCAAGCCATAGGCCGACTCGCGCAAGATGGGGGGGGTGATTTCAAACACATCGCGCATCACGGCCGCCACAAAGGGCAAGACCATGAACGCCAATACAATGCCTGCGGACAAAATGCCCATGCCGTTGGGGGCGCCGCCAAACAAAAAACCGATCAAAGGCATGCCGCTCATCAAGTCGCGCACGGGCACTTGAATGTAGTCGGCAAACAAAGGTGCAAACACAAAAAGGCCAAACATGCCGTAAATGATGGAGGGCACGGCGGCCAACAATTCGATGGCGGTGCCCAAAGGGCGGCGCAACCAAACTGGGCACGTTTCGGTCAAAAAGACCGCAATACCAAAAGCCAAGGGAACGGCAATCAACAAGGCAATGCCTGCGCTGGACAAGGTGCCCACAATGGCAAAAGCTGCGCCAAACTGCTCATTGTTCACGTCCCACTCTGAATACCAGAGAAAAGGCACACCAAACTTGGCAAAGGTGGGCCAAGCATTAACAAACAAAGAAATGATGATGCCCGCCAATGCACCCAGCACGATCAACGAGAAAAGCTGGGTTGATCTATGAAACAAAACATCTTGAAACCGTTGGCGCTTGGCCACGGCCAGCATCTGACTGCTGTCTTGTGCGGTAGGAAGGGAAGTTTGCATGCGGGAGTCCATCCAACAATAACCATCAAAATCAACAGAAAATCCGCCGGTTGAACGCGATGTCAACCGACGGATCCCTGTTCGAAAGCGCCAGAATTACTTCTGGATTTGTGACCAGACGCGTGAACGGATCTGATCGGTCAGGCTGTCAGGCAAGGCCACATAGTCCAGATCGGCAGCCATTTTCTTGCCATTCTTTAAGGACCATTCGAAGAACTTGAGCGCTTCGTTGGAGGCAGCTTTGTCAGCTGGGTTCTTGTACATGACGATGAAAGAAGCCGTGCTGATGGGCCAGCTGGTGGCGCCTTTGGCGTTCACCATGGACACGCCCATGCCAGGAACGCTGAACCAGTCGGCGCTGGCAGCAGCAGCCGCAAATGTCAAGTCATCGGGGCTGACGTATCGGCCGTCGGCGTTTTGCATTTGCATGAAGTTCATGTTGTTCTTTTTCACGTAGGCGTATTCCACGTAACCGATCGAGCCCTTGACGCGGTTGACGTTGGCCGCCACACCTTCGTTGCCCTTACCACCCACGGAAGTCGCCGCTGGCCACTTGATGGTGGCGTTTTTGCCAGGACCGTCAGCCCACTCTTTGCTCACGGCGCTCAAGTAGTCGGTAAAGTTGAATGTCGTGCCCGAACCGTCAGCGCGGTGCACCACGGTGATGATGTCGTTGGGCAGGTTCTTGCCTGGGTTCAAGGCAGCGAACTTGGGGTCGTTCCACTTGCTGATCTTGCCGGAGAAAATTTCGGCCAAGATGGGACCTGTCACGCGCAACTCACCTGGCTTGAAACCGTCCAAGTTCACGATAGGCACGGTGCCACCAATGATCATGGGGAACTGGACCATGGCGTCTTTGTCCAAATCAGCGCCAGAAATAGGAGCGTCTGTGGCACCAAAAGTCACGGTCTTGGCGCGGATCTGGCGAATACCACCGGAAGAACCGATCGACTGGTAGTTCAGGCCCACGTTGGTGGCCGCTTTGTAGGCCTCAGCCCACTTGGCATACACGGGGAATGGGAAAGTCGCGCCAGCGCCGGTGATGTCGGCAGCCATTGCAGTGGCAGCCACAACGGTCATGCCAACAGCGGCTACGAGGGATTTAAATTTCAGCATTTCAGCTCCTGATGCAGGGTAAAAGAAAATTCTTGCCAACAACCTGTTGCTGCTGACTGCTTTCAATATAGCCCTCAATTGTGACAAGTTTGCGTCAAATAACCTTGGTTATTGTGGCAAATGGCGGCGTTCCTTTGGGCCGACTGCCAAAAGCGCGTACTGCCCGCGGCGTTTCAAGCCTTCAAACCGTCCAGTTCCAGGCCTCCTCGTCTGCTGTCAGGGTTTCAAGCGCCACAAAGCGCCGTCCGGCGAATCGCTCAAGAGGTAAACCAGACCGTCTGGGCCGACCCGCACATCGCGGATGCGCCCCACTTGCTGCGTCAGCAAACGCTCTTCGGCCACCACTTTCTCGCCTTCCAGCACCAGGCGCACCAGGCTTTGCCCCCGCAAAGCCCCCAGCAACAGGCTGCCACGCCAGGCCGGGAAGGCATTCCCCTCGTAAAAGGCCAGCCCCGAGGGCGCAATCGAGGGCACCCAAACGTGCAGGGGCTGCTCCATGCCTGTCTGGTGCGTACCCACCCCTATGCGGGTGCCTGTTCCGTAGTTCACGCCATAGGTGATGGTGGGCCAGCCGTAATCGCGTCCACTGCGGATGATGTTGAGCTCGTCCCCACCTTGAGGTCCGTGCTCGTGCGACCACAACTCGCCCGTTTGCGGGTGAATAGCCGCGCCCTGGATGTTGCGGTTGCCCCGGCTAAACACCTCGGGCATCTGCTTGGCTTGCTGCACAAAGGGGTTGCTGGTGGGCACGCGGCCATCGTCATGCAATCGGATGACCGACCCAGCATGGTCAAGCGGCTTTTGGGCGCGCTCTTCGTCGCCCCGGTCGCCCAGGGTCAAAAATACATGTCCCAGGCGGTCAAACACAATGCGCCCACCAAAATGCCGCCCACCCCGCGAGGCAGGCCGCATGGCAAACAGGTTTTGCAAACCCACCAGCCGGTGCCCCTGCAGGCGCGCTCTGACCAAGGCGGTGGCCGATGCGCCGGGTGGACCGTCTTTGGGCGCCTGCGCATACGCCAGGTAAATCCAGCCATTGCGGACATGATCGGGGTGCACAGCCACGTCAAACAATCCACCCTGTCCGTCCACCACGATGTCGGCAGGCAACCCCTCGATCGGGCGTGGGTCAAGCTGAAAGTCGCGACTGATCCGGCGCAAGCGCCCTTCGCGCTCAGTGATCAGCATGTCGCCACCAGGCAACCAGGCCAGCGACCAGGGGTGGCTCAAGCCCTTGACCAGGGTTTGCACCTGAAACGCCACGGGGGTGGGCGTCTGGCGCACCACGTCCTTGGACTGCGTCGGCGCAGCAGATGGGAGAGTTGAGGCCAGGGCAGCGGCCGCACAACCCCACAAAAAGGCCACGATGACCATCCGAGAAATTTGTATCTGGCGCATGGCGCTGCCCCCATCAAGTCAAAAAAGTAAATGGATCGCGTGCAAGTCAACAGTTTCGACACAGCATTCAATTGCACCATGCGATGGGTTTTGATGGCGATTAATGCTGAGTGGCTCATGGACATTGTGATCTTTTTAAGCCTCGAAAAAACGGCGCGCTGAAACAGCGCGCCGTCAAGAAGTTAAAAACTTCGGAACTGAACTTCCAGTTTCAGATGAATCTGAGCCCTGTCTTTTTAAAAAATCAACTGCTGTCTCGTTCCAGAAATTTCAGTTCAACACCGTGTCTGATCGTTGGCTCAGGTTTTGGATGCGCAGGTCTTGCGCGGGCAGGGAGTCTTTCACCCCGTAAGCCGTTGTGCCGAACTGGTTCTTCATGTACTTCATGAAGGCGTCTTGCTCACTGCCCAAAGTCGCGGTGCTGGTGCTGGCCGCGCCACCCGCTGTGGCTTCGGTCATGGTGGTGTCCAGCTTGACCAGGTTCACAAAATCAGCCGTGGCCGGGAAGGGGTAGCCATCGCCACCCCCCGCAGCCGAGCTCGTGCCCTCGGCCAGGAAGTTCAAAGTCACCATGCGGAAGGTGCGCTGCGCATTGCCCACCAGGGCCCCGTTTTGCACCACCACATCGCTGCCCACTTTGAGCGAACGGATGCGCTCACCCGCCGTGGTGACGGCGAAATTGGCATCCAGTGCTTGCGCTGTGCGGCTCGGGTCATAACTGAAGCTCATGCCGCCCACTTGAGGAAAACGGCCCTGGCTGCCCAACACCGCCACACCGTGCTCCAGCAAGGACTTGAGTTGGGCGGCCGTGACGTTGAAGGCCCACAGCTTGTTGTTGAACTTCAAAGCCGTTTCAACCGCCAGCTGAGAGACTTCTCCGGCTTGGCGCTTGGCGTCAAGGTTGGCTTTGGGGGCGGTCAGGACAGCGCCGGAGGTGGACCCAGGCAGTGCCAGGACTTCGCCAATTTCAGATCGGATACCACCGCCATTTTTCAAGGAGATTTGAACTGTGGGGTCCAAGCGTTGGGCGTACCACAGGTTGGCGTCCGCGGTCAGGTTGCCAAAGTTGGTCTCTTCGTTGCGCACAGCCGCGCGGCGGCCTTCCAGAAATTCACTGGTTTTGCCGAACACATTGCCGTCTTTGGTCTTGAGTACGGCCTTGATGGCATCACGCACCTGGGTCACCAAACCTGACACGGTCACACCGCCCGCACTGTCGTCGGTTTCGCTGGTTATCCACGCACCCGAGAGTTTGTTGTCAAAGCGTTGGGAGATCAGCACGCCTTTGTCGTCAAACGGGGCCATGAAACGCCCGAGGTATTTGTAATCCGCGTCCACGTTGACCACCACGGTGGGCTGGCCCGCAGCGTCTTTGGTTTCATAGGGGTAGTCCCCTGCGGATTTGTCGCCAGTGCGCAGCACATCGTTGGCATCGGACAGCAAGGTGTTGGAGCCCCCGGCCACAATAATGTCCACATTTTTCAAACGTTGGGCCAAAGCTTTTTCAATGGCCAGGGTTTGCATGTGGGCCAAAAGCACCACCTTGTTGATGCCCGCGGCGGTCATCTCGTCCACGCCCTTTTGGATGGCCGATGCCAAGCCGGCCACATCCACCTCGCTGCTGGTCAACACGGGCATGAATTGCAATTTGCCAGGCGAGGTGATGTTGGCAAACACGGGCGAACTGGCGCCGATCACGCCAATTTTTTGACCGCCGACATCGACCACGGTCCAGCCGGTCAATTTGCCCGATTGCTCGGCCGCTTTGCCCCCGTTGGCCAACTTCAAACTGGCCACTTCGCTGTCGGCAGCAAAGTCCACGTTGTAGGCCAAGTAGGGAAAGCGTGCGCCAGACCATGCGCCACTGGGTTTGATCATGTCAGCGAACTGCTTGGTGCCCAAATCCAGTTCGTGGTTACCAATGGCCGAAGCCTGCACGCCCATCGCATTCAAGAAAGCAATGTCAGCACGCCCCACTTCAGCCACACCCAGTGCGGCGGTCAAGCTGCTGTCGTTGGCCGCATTAAAACGCGGCCCGGGGATGTAGTTGTCACCCGAGCTCACGGTCAAGGTTTGCTGGGGGTACTGGGCGCGGAACTTCTGGATCATCCCAGACAGATTGGCCACGCTGTTCAGCGCCGTGCTGTCCGAGCCGTCGGCGTCAGAGATGTGCAGCAACTGCAAAGTGAAGGCGGCCTCGGGCGCATCCGATGTTCCGCCACAGGCGCTGAGCACCAAGGCGGTGGCCAACAAGGTGGCCCATAATTTTTTGCCGATAGTCTTTGACATGCATGAATCCTGTCCATAAATTAATCAGTGTGATTGGGGTTCATGTCAGTTAGATGAATTTTCAATGAAAATTTTTTGAAATATCGGCGAGTAATCCGCAACTGACAGCCTATGTAGCCCGCGCGATAACCTGCTTTTTTATGCGGCCAATTTGACCGTCACACAAATGAAACAAGCGCTCTGTAGATTCAAAATTCCACCAACCCGGAGCAACTTTTCCATGTCTCATTCTTTCGACCCCATCGACAACACATCCAACAATGAGCACTTCCAAGAAGTTCTCGTCAAAGGCCTGAACAGCCCCTCACGCCGCACTATTCTGCGCGGTGGTTTGGGTCTGGCCTCCATGTTTGCATTGCCCATGTTGCCCGGTTGCGGCGGCAGTTCCACCGCAGCAAGCAATGTGTTGCCCGCCTTGGCCAGCAGCACTTTGATGAAATTCACGCCAGTCGCCAAGAGCTTGGCCGACCAGATATTGGTTCCCGCTGGCTACACCGTCAAAATTCTGCATGCCACTGGCGACACCATGAAAACTGGCGTTGCGGCTTACTCCAATGCAGGCACCGACGACGCTGAAAGCTGGGCGAACCGCGTAGGTGACCAGCACGACGGCACTGAGATTTTTTACATCGGCTCTAACGGCAAATCCAAAGGCAGCTACAGCTACGCAGCTGGCGACAAGGCCGTGCTGGCCGTCAACAACGAAAGCTCGGCAGAAGCGCACTTTTTCCACCCAACAGGTCAAACTTCTGGCTCTGCTGTCGGCAAAAAATTCGACCAATTTGGCCAATGGCCCTTGGGTGTTCGTCCCGCGTCCGAAGCCATCAAAGAAATTTTGATGCACGGCGTCACGCTGGTTGAAGTGAACTTGGACGCGAACGGCAAACCCACCGGCTACAACGCGACATCGGCGTTGAACCGCAGAATCACTCCTGAAACCGTCATGACGGTGACTGGGCCTGCTGCTGAACTGGCCAATTTGAAGGCCATGATGGTCACCAAGTTTGACCCTACGGGCAACACAACGCGCGGTACGCTGAACAACTGCGGCACCGGCATCACGCCTTGGGGCACCTTGATCACTTGTGAAGAAAACTGGGCCACTTACTTCACCATGCCAGCTGGCGCAACGGTACCCACCGACACCAAGCTGATCGCCTCGCGTACGCGCTATGGAGTTCAGACCACCGCCACCTCTGCCACGGCCGCCACTTCGCGCACGCAAGGCTGGCACACCGTGACCGATGCAGACCCCACCTCCAGGTTCGCCCGTTGGAACGTGTCCGCTTCCGGTGCAACTGCCGCCGCTGACTTCCGCAACGAGCCACAAACCTTTGGCTACAACGTTGAAATCGATCCGGCCAATACATCCGCAGCGCCTGCAAAACGCATGGCCATGGGACGTTTTGCGCACGAGGCCGCCGTTTGCGGTATCCCCGAGGTCGGCAAACCCTTGGCCTTCTACATGGGTTGCGATTCCCGCAACGAATACATCTACAAATTTGTAAGCGCCAAAAACTGGGACGCAGCCGACATCGGTGGCGGCATCGCAGCTGGCGACAAATACCTGAACGAAGGCAAGTTGTACGCCGCCAAGTTTGACGCCACAGGCAAAGGTGAATGGTTGGAACTGAGCATCAACAACCCCTTGATCAAGGCCGCCGCTTTCGGCTTCACCACCCAGGCCGAAGTGTTGGTGCACACGCGCATTGCCGCTGACGCCGCAGGCGCAACCAAGATGGACCGACCCGAGTGGGGCGCGGTCAACCACGCCAATGGCGAGATCTACTTTGCATTGACCAACAACAATGCAACGAACAGGGTGCCAGGCAAGACCGACGCCGCCAACCCACGCGCTTACAAAGACAACGACGGCTTGGGACGTGATGGCAATCCCAACGGCCACATCATCCGTTTCAAAGAAACCAACAGCATGTCTGTAGCCACCACTTTCACATGGGACATTTTCTTGTTCGGTGCTGAAGAGGACGCGCCTGCAGTCAACATCAATATTTCTGGTCTGACTGCTGCCAACTCTTTCTCCTCCCCAGACGGCTTGTGGTTCAGCAAGTCCACCGGCATCTGCTGGATCCAGACCGACGACGGCGCTTTCACCGACGAAACCAATTGCATGTTGGTGGCGGCTGTACCGGGCACCGTGGGCGATGGCGGTGTCTTCACCGTCAGCAACACCATGACGGTGTCGGGTGCAGCAAAGACAGAGACCCAAAAAACCTTTGTGGGCGGCATCTTGGGCGAGTCACGCTTGCGCCGCTTCTTGGTGGGTCCCAAGGGCAGTGAAGTGACAGGCATCACAGAGACCCCCGATGGCAAAGCGATTTTTGTCGGCATTCAGCACCCAGGTGAAGACGCCACAGCCTACAACGACACCACCAAGGGTGTCTGGCCCACCAACGCCAACAACGGCGCAGGTGGCGCTTACGGTGCAGGCACCCGTGCACGTTCGGCCACCATCGTCATCACCAAAGACGACGGCGGCAAGATCGGTCTGTAATTCAACGGACAGGCGTTTCAACGGCCAGGCGGATGAAGGGCATGCTTGAATGAGCATGCGCATTCACCCGCCCCCGCGGAACGATCCCATCACCCTCACTTGAATCCTTTCTTGTGGGGGTTTTTTTTGGGTTTTTAACGGTCTTCAGATCACGGATTCAGGTCATTACCAACAGTCTGGTGATGCCATTAAATTTTTTGAAAAAATTGGATCAGTTCACATGTTCACGCCCCCACCCTCTTTAAGCCGGTCTTTCGTCGTGCTCGCTGTGGCAGTTTTTTTAGTGGCCTGTGGCGGTTCAGGCGCGGGACCTGTGACCACCACAGCCCCAGGCGCTCAGACACCACCGGTTACCGGTGCAGTCGTTCTCAAAACCCCTGTGTTGTCGTTCAACGACACCGGCCTTGACGTGACCGATGGCGTCACAAGCAACGGCAGGTGGGGTGTTGAAAGTCAGGGCATCGACTGGGAGTTTTCGCTGGACCTAGGCATCACCTGGACACGCGGTTCCGGTGGTTCGTTTGTTGTCAAAGGCGACGGTGCCAAAATGATTTGGGTGCGTGCTCGGGACGATGCAGGCAACACCTCGGAAATCGTGCGCGTCAACTGTGTTTTGGACACCACACCTCCCGCTGCTGTGGCCATATCGGGTCAATCCGAAGGCGCGACCAACACCTTCAAACTTTCGGGCATTGAGCCGGGTGCGCGCTGGGAGTATTCACTGGACGAGCAACGCTCATGGTCTGCAGGCAAAGGCAGCGCACTCGGTACTTTGGGTTACGGCTTGAGCCGGGTTTGGTTGCGCCAAGTGGACATGGCAGGTAACAATTCTGCGGCCCAAGGTTTTGACTTGCAAAACCCAAGCGTTGTGTCGCATGAGGCTTCAGGTGACCCTTTGCTGCCCAGCATTTTGGCCCCTGGCCTGCAAACCTACCTGATCCATGGCGTGGTGGTGCGCGGTGATCGCGACTATGTCACTTGGGACATCCCCAAAGGACAACAGCTGTTGTCGGTCAAGCTGGTGCAGTACGAGTCGGAAGACGCTGTTGCCTTTTATGCATTGCAGCCCAACAAGGTGTTTGATGCGGGTGAAAATGTCTCGCGCATGCTGGTGTACGGCCACATGGGGCCCAGTGATTTGGCGCGCAATGTGTTGGCCAATGTGCCCAAGTCAAAATTAGGCGAGGGGCCCATGACGCTGTGGTTTCAGCAAACCGGACCACTGCCGACGCGTTACGCCATTGAGGTTATTTTGTCGCCTGCGGATTGATGCCCGATTGATTGCCTGATCGGCGCTCATTGCAAGCCGCTGTCTTTGGTGGCTTGAAGTGGTGATTCGTCAAATTCATCGAATGCGCCATTTCAAGCCCACTTGCAGCCTGTTGTTGCTTGGTTCGTAGGTGCCTCTGTCCATTCCGACCAAACTCACCCAATGAACATCCGAATCGTCCACCCAAGTCCAGCGTGCGTAGGGTTGCATCTCACCAAGGCCGGTATGGATGTCCTTGCTGATTTGAAAGTAAACACCCTTGCGCTGTTGGTTGGTCACATCTTGTAAGCTGGTGTTCACTTGTGACAAACGGGACACATGCTGCCCCCACAACAGCCAGCCCGCATCGACCGTCCAAGGCTGTGTGCTGTCCTGCTGCCAGCGCACGGGCAACCAGACTTGGGTAGAAAGCCTGTCATAGCCCCCAAAACCCAAACTGGTGGTGCCGCGCAAAAAATTGGCATGGGTGTGCAAAGCCAAACCGACCTGCCACTGGGGTTGGGCTGTTGATGCCCTGAGAACTCGCCAGCGGGTGTCAAGGTTCAGCACCGAGTCCAAACGCCCTGACGGAACGCTGCTGTAGTTTTGCAGGCCCAGCTGCGCATCGGACTCCAAGGTGTATTGTCCCCATGTTTGGCTTTGCCAATGCACACCCAGCTCGGGGCCTTTTAAATTCATTTGGGGTTCGCTGTAATCCTGCCAACCTGCGCTCAGCTGCCAAGCACCTCTTTTTTCCTCAGGCTGAGCTTGGGCCGAACCCATGACCCCCACAAAAGCCCAAACTGCACATGCCCTCCACAGCGGGGATTCACCGATCCGATGCAAACACTGAATGTTCCGAAAAACAGGCAACATGACATTCCTTTGAAAACCCGCATAACCATTGTGCTGTGACCCTTTGACGGCTTCAAGACCATGGCAGTCCAGCGCTTCGATACGGCCCACCCAAGACGGCCAGCTCAACCCGCCTTGATTGCACTCAAAGCATCGACCACTTCAAACACCGCTTGGTTGTTCATTTGTTGGACATGGCCATGGTATTTGGGCAGTTCACTCAACAGCGCATCCACAGCACCTGGTAATTCACTGACCGATGCAATGACCTTGCCCAGTTGGTTCTCTTCCAGCCACACCGTGTTGTACCTTTCCTGGGGCATGGTGGCGCCATTGCGGAAAGTGATGACGGGCAGACCCATGTGCACCGCCTCACTCAAGCTGCCGGGGCCGGGCTTGCCCACAAAATAATCACAAACGTGCATGACGAGGTGGATGTCTTGGACGAAACCCAAGACATGGTGCTTGCTTGACGCCGATTGCGCTGCCATTTTTTTGGCCAAGGCGGTGTTGTGGCCCGCCACAAAAATCAGCTGTCGGCCCGGCAGTGCCTTGGCGATTTGCAGCATTTCAGAGGACCCATGCCCACCAAACAGGATCAAGCCCGTGGGAACATGGGGGTCCAGACCCATCTCTGAGAGCCGGGCCGCTTTGTCCACCGACTGCCTGCGGTAAAAATCTGGACGCAAAATCATGCCCGATGTGGTGATGATGGCCTGGTGGTCATAACCCATTGCGACCGCCTGGGAAGCCGCAAACGCTGTGCCACATATGATGTGCTGGCCTTGCCGTGGCTCCATCCAGAAGTGGGGCGGGTAGTCGGCCATGTCGGTCAGGACCGTGACGTACGGAACACCCGGCAATTCGTCCCTGAGCGCCTCGTACATGACTTTGTTGAAATTGGGCACCAGCGAGACCACCAAATTCGGCGGGTTGCTGCCCCAAAATGAACGCATCTTTTTTTTGAGCTTGGGCAAAGTCAGCCTGATCATGGCCTGAAAGATTTTGAGCTCCATGGCCAAGCCCCGAGTCCAACCCTTTTTGAGCCTCAAGTTGTACAAGTCTTCGGGGGCAAATCCGGTCAGTTTTTGGTAGTAGCGATCGGAGTCAATGACTTCAAAGAGGTTGACCAGTGACACCGACCAGTCAGGGTACTTTTGAGCAATGACTTCTTGCAACGCCAACGCTGCAGACCTGTGGCCACCACCGGCATTGAAGTAAATGAGCTGAACAAGGTATTTCATCGGTTGTGAGCTTGCCCGATGTGAATGACATTCACGTGACCAATTTAACCTAGATTTTCAAGGGCTTTCTTCATTGAAATGAATACTTTATTATACTTTAATTGCATTTAAATTTTATGTGTCATACATTTCAAGAATTCGACATCCACACTTTTGAGATTAAAAATGCGTGTCATCCACAAAATCCGACAGGTCATAGCCCAAGATCCGCAGCATGAATCGGCGCAAATTTTTACCCGATTGATTTCGTCCTTGGTAGACGAAGTGGACTTCCCCCTCGCTGAACTGTATAAAATGAATGCTTCAGATTTTCAGTCGGCCATGGAAATTCTGCAGGAGTGGCGGTTAGACCGTTACTACATGGGCAAATCCAAAACATTCGATGTGACCCTGCAGGCTTTACTGCCGATCCAGCCCAAGCCTTAAGGGTGCGGCATTGTTTTTTTACAGGAACTGATTTATGCGGATTGCTTCATTTGTGGGACAAAAGGGCGGCGTCGGCAAAAGCACATTGGCCCGCGTGTTGGCAGTGGCTGCGGCCCGTGCGGAGCACAAGGTGCTGATCGGTGACTTCGATCTCGAACAACTCACCTGCGTGGAATGGGGCGCTCTGAGGATGCGCAACGGCGTCGAGCCGGAGATCGAAGCCCGCGCATTCAAGAGCCTCAAAAAATTGCGCAAGGACGTTGTGGGTTACGACCTGGTCGTGGTGGACACCCGGGGATTGGCCGATGAGTTGACCGAAGATGTCAGCCGCGAAAGTGACATCGTGTTCTTGCCCACGGGCACCTCCATGGACGACCTTCGCCCAACATTGGCCTTGGCGCGCAAGCTGTCCAAAACCCGCGCGGTTGGCAAAAAAATTGTCATTGTCCTGTCCAAAACAGGCCGTTCTGAGCGCTTACTCGAAGAAGCTGAAGCCACCATCGCCGAGGCCGGTTTCGACATGCTCAACGCCGTCTGGCCCGAGCGTGACGGCTTTCAAGCCGACCTGGATGAGGGACGTGCAGGCAGCGAGTCCAGCAACCCCCACCTCAAGAAGGCTTCTCAGGTTGTAGAGCAGGCCATGCTCACTTTGGCCATGAGCTGAGGCCTGCGCGGTTTACAGCCCGATCACACCGCCGTCTTTGCGCGTGATCACGATGGTGGCCGAGCGTGGACGGCCTAGGACACCGTAACCCTGGTTACCGGGCCAGACGCTTTGTGGTGCTTCGCCCGAAGCCAAAGGCTTGGACAACTCGCCAGGGTGCTGGATGTTGACAAACAAAGTGCGGCCGTCGGCGGTTTCCGTGATGCCGGTGACTTCCGCGCCTTTGGGGGCGACCAAGAAACGGCGCAGTTTGGCGTCACCCAAAGCGGCGCCCACAAAGGTCTCTTGGGTGCCGGTTTGCTCCACACCACCCACCACCATTTTGTTTTTCACGGTGACTTTGCCGCCGTCGCCCACTTGGCCCGGAATGGCGGCCAGCATCATGCAGTTGCTTTCGTCGGTCATGGCGCCGTCGTCGGTCTGAATCCAGCAAATGCCGGTGGCC
>Ga0247831_1003760_pt1 | contig 21475 bp, 19 predicted proteins | sample LaCruzMarch2015__9_FD_192406 | JGI IMG/M metagenome (GOLD analysis project Ga0247831, IMG submission 192406) | Freshwater microbial communities from meromictic Lake La Cruz, Castile-La Mancha, Spain - LaCruzMarch2015_1m | ecosystem: Environmental > Aquatic > Freshwater > Lake | place: Spain...
ATACGGACCAGCCTTTCACTGGCTGACTCGTCGATACCCACGATCAACGCACAGCTCGACGAACTCGCCGCGATGGGGCTCGACAATCTCGAGCTCGAGGGGCCGCTCGTCTATTCACGCGCGGCGAACTGCTCGCCCAACTTCGATGACGCGCGGGTGGTCTTCGCCGCGACACTCGTGATGCCCGGCGGGCTCGGGTGCACCATCTGGGGGACAGACGATTTTCGGGTGCCTGACTGCCGCGTCAGGCACCCGAAAACGAGCTTTCAATCCAACGCCGCAACCGCACGGATCGACTCGTCATGGGATGAAACGTCACCCATGGCTCGAAGCCGTCCGGCGGTGCGGGTTGGGGTCAGGTCATGAGATCGGCGTCTGCAAGCTCGACACCACACCGTTCGCGTCGATCGACTGGTAGCGCACAGCCCCTGCATTCGACCAGTAGGCGAGTGACGAGATGCCTTGCTTGCCCAGTCGGCCGACCGAGAGCTTCCAGCCGCCGGTTGGCAGTGCGCCCGCCAGTGCAAACACCGCCTGGAGCGTGGGGGAATTTGTTGTCATACCCGCCATGCCGGCCATGCCATTCATGTGGCCTGGCATCGCCATCGCTTCTCCCACGAGGTTGCTCCACACGGATGCCGTACCTCTGCTCGTGCCTGCCTGCGGCGTCGTTACAAGGTTTGCCTTGAAGCTCGGAACGGTCGTGGGGTCCATGTAGCCAGCAGCCAGGTTCACGCCTGCTCCCATGCCTCCCGGTGCGACGAATGAAAAGATCTTCATCTTCTGCATTGTCTTGTCCGTAGAACCCATCATATAGCCATCGAAACCGATCACGCGGGGCTCTCGTCCTTTGCCCAACCCAGCCCCGATCGCGATGTCGTCAAAATTGTCGCCATTGAAGTCGGCACTGGCCACCGTTACGCCTGAACCTGAGTAGGCATTGTTCGGTAGGTCGCCGCTCAGAGTACGCCACAATGAACCATCCGCGCGGAAGATCCGCACGAGGCTCTGTCCGAGTCTCTTTCGGCCGACGAGGATCTCCGCCTTGCCGTCGCCGTCGATGTCGCCTGTCGCCAACGTCACTCCGGCGTACGGTGTCTCAGGAAACGGTTGGAATTTGACCAGTGGTGTCTTAGATAATGGTGCTACGCCGCTGAAGACCGTCACAAATATCGGAGCCCCCTTCGAAGCCGTCGACGGGCCGGTCACGATGTCCTGCGTCAGATCCCCATCGACGTCTCCGGTCGCGGTCGTCACGCCGCCCTGCCAGGACGCCGGCATGCCCTGCACGCGGCCGACGTTGTTGCCGTCGCCGTCCTGCACGAGCACCGAGGATCCTTGACCCACCGCAGTGCCCACCGCCACCCGGCGCTCCTCCGAGTTTGGCCCATTCAGCACCGCCATCATCATGCCGGCATCCTCATGCGGCAGGATATGACAGTGAAACACATACTTTCCCGGCGACGCGGGCACTTTGAACCGGATGACCACGTTTCCGCCGGCGGGAACGTTCACCGTGTCTCTCATTGAGTTGTAGCGGTAATCGCCCTGGGGATACACGCCGATCGGGTTGGGCGCGTTGGTGTCGTAGGTCGGCGGGTTCACCGCCTTCCCATTGATCGAGATCACGGCGAAGTCGCCCTGATGGATATGAAACGGGTGGTCTACGGCGGACTTGTTCACCACCGTCCATTCCTCGATTTGGCCAGACTGCAGCGACACCATTGGGCCTTCCGGGAATTGGTACCCGTTGATCGTGAACCTGGGGTAACCCCCCGGTTGCTGCGTGGGACTCACGTCCACATCGAAGCTGAACGACCGCTTATTGTCGATGCTGATTCCGGTCAGGGTCAGTTGTGCATCGACTGGGGAGTCTTGCGTGGTGGCCTGCGTGAGAGTGATCGTCTTGGCATTCGTATTGATGCCTCCCACTGCGATCTTCGTGCCTGAAGGGATGCCTGGGCCGGCGACGGTCATGCCATCCACCATGGTCGTCGAAATGGCTTGAAGTGCGATCACGGTTTGGCCCTGAAGGTATGTGCCCAGAACCGGAGCCGAGATCGTCTGTCCCGCCCCATAAAGGTCCGGCACCGACCGATCCGGAGCCTCGAATACCGGTGCCGGCGTTGTCGATGGTTCTCCTTCCACCTTGATCGTCATCACAGCGAACGTTTGGTAGTTCTTGTAGTCGTATGTTTGGTTGCCGTCCTCATCAAATCCTGTTGGCACGAAGCCGGGCCGGTTGTTGGGCTTGAAATTGCTGACGAGGTAATACGTGCCGGGCGCGGTCGGCGCCGTCACGGCCATCGTCAGCCGTGCCCCGGGGTCGACTTGTGTGAGCGTGTTGGGCTGTAAGGGGTTCGGGCTCCCGTCCTTCTTCGTGCTCAATGGATCAAGCGGTGTCGACAGTTTCGTGATAATGGGTAGCACAGTGTTGGAATTACCGTCATACCCGAGCAGGGTTGCATCCCACGCGTTTTTTCCGTCGGGATCCGTCAGACCTAGATTGAAGCCGGCGTTCCGGCCGACGTTCGCCATCGTCCAAATCTGCGTTTCGCCCGGCCGAATGGTGAGCGTCGGGAGAAACTGTCCGTTGACGTAATTCCGCCAGGTACCTGGAAACCCTTCAGGCGCATCGCTGACGGCATAGGACGAAGAGGGATTTGCGTCGCCGAACTCTCGGGTTACCGGGTCGATCTGTACACCGGCCGTCAGTGAAAAGAGTTGCTCCGTATATTGTCCGACGTACTGCGGCCACGCGTCCAGTGGGGAACCGATTTGGATCAGCCCCGCCAGACCGCCGTAAACCTGACCCGCCGTCTGGCCGTGCTCGTGCGGGTGATACCAAAACACGCCCGATTGCGAGTTCGGATCGATTGGCACTTTGATCTCATACTCCTCCCTATCCGACGGTGCCATCGGCCTCAAGACATTGTCGGCGATCCCCAGGGGGCTCCCGCTCAGGCCGTGTTGGTGCAGATTCGTCACGAATGTGACGCCGTCCGGATACTTGTCGGCATCCGGCCCGTCTTTCATCGTGTTGTGGAGCATGAGGTCGAGCACATCACCTTGCTTCAGCTTCAGCGTCGGTGCCGGAAAAGACGCGGGCAACGTCGTCCCATCGGCGGTGGTGAACTGATATGCCAACCCGTAGTTTGGCAGCACGACAGGATTCGGAGGTGGCAGAAGAGGGTCGCCCGAATACACCCGTTCCGTCCCGTAGTAAACGTCCGAGATCGTCGAGCCTAGCGTCGGCGCGAGCTTGATCTTCACTTCGGCCGACAGCACGCCATCCACACTCTCGATCACAGGCGCCTGCTGGAGCGGCAGGCCGTAGCCCTGTTCGCCTGCCACCTGCTGCGGAACATACACCGCCGCGAGCATCGATCTGGCCTCCAGCATCTCGAGCGTCGGACGCCACCGCGCGCCCTCGAGGACGGCAGTGGACGCTGCCTTTCGGCCGCCATTGAGGTGGGAAGCGGAAGCTTCACGGCGGCTGCGGGACGACAGAGACGAGCCGAAAATGGTGGAGCGCATCAGAATTATCCAATCGAGAATGAGAAGAACGTACGAAGAGGTTTCAAACCATCTGCCCCAGCATGCCGATGCGTATGGGAGGAAAGCTTGCCGAAACGGATTGCCAGGTCAGGTGAGTGTCAATAAGGATGTCGGTGTTTTGTGTCGCTCGTGTGTTAGGTCGTGTTGTGACTGGAAGAATTCAGGGGATCACTGCGACTTCGCCCCCCGACCGGCTGGCGAGCGACTGCAGAAGCGTACCCGAAATGCCCTCGGCCACGGACCGCACGCCACCGTCGCCCGACAGAACCTGAAACACGCCCCCCGGCAGCCGCGACCGCGGTTTGAGCGAGGTCTCGAGCGGGGAGGCTCCGACGCCCGCTCCCAGGCCCGTGTAGCGGCCCACGTCGGAGATGTAGGGCCATGAGTAGCGCGACTGCGCCCACGTGCCGCCGCCGTCGAGCGTGTAGTCGTTGCATTCGGCGAGGACGAGGGTGTTTGACAGGCCGTCGGTGAGCTCCGCCAGCCGAATCGGCTTAGTGCGGATCGCTGTCGCGTAGGCACCGGCGGTGTCGTTCCAGCCGAGGCCCTCGGGGATCAGGACGCCGCTAAAGTCGGTCGTCGGTGGACTCGCACGGTAGAACCACCCGTCGAGGCGATGCGCCGGATCGGGAGACGCGGGCCCTTGGCCAAGGAGCGCCGCAAAATCGACGGCACCTTTCATTCTCGAGCCCGAGTTGTAGACACTGATGCTGGCGGCCACGATGCCTGCCTCCTGGCTTTCGGGAGGACAGGCCAGGCAGTAGGCGTCGTACATGCTCGCCAACGCCCCCTCCTCGATGTAGGGCAGGATGGCGATGGCCCACGACTGTGGCCGGATGTAGTCGATGCCGGTTTCCACCGCGCCTTCGAGATGGACCACCGTGCCGGGCCGCGGCCGGCCCGACGCAAACGGAAACCCGCGACGGGCATCGGCATAGCTGAGCACGCGATGCCGATCTGCCGCAGATTACTCTGGCACTGGCTGCGGGCTGCCGCCTGCCGCGACTGCTGAACCGCCGGCAGAATCAGGCCAATCAACGTGCCCACGATCGCAATCACGACCAGCAACTCAACCAGCGTGAAGCCTCGCGCCGGCTGTCGATCCGTCCTGATGACTGGCAAACTCATAGCACCCCCCAAACGGCTCTCTCAACCACACGGCGTTCATGCCTAGCGCATGATCCGTATCAAAAACCGTTACCCGCTGGTCGGTTCGGCCGAGGTCGAACCCGCCACAGTGCGCATGCACGCGGCCACCCCACAGGGCAACGAGAAAAACCAGAAAACACGCCTCAATAAAACTTTTGCCGGAGTTCACAAGCATGCAGAGAGACAAGCGGTGCCGTTTGCCTAGCAGGCCCCCACTTGAAAGATTGGCAGAGTTATATGGGTGCGTTAGAAGGAAGTCAAATAAAAAACACGTGGCGATTTGAGAATTTCACGTCACCCAGACCAATCCCTCAAAGCGAACCATGTAGCAGCGGCTTACCTGCGGACAAATGGCTTTTATGCAACTGTCCGAAACGTCGCTCCCACTCGGGCGAAACTTGAAAAAGGCTAGAATGCACGGTCAATTGACCCCCAGGCGACAACGTTCTCAAGGCTCGCGGTGCTCGCGCCGGAATTGTTCCAGTTCCCGCCGCAGGGGCTCCCAGTAGACGCGGTCGCGGGACTGCTCTGACCGCACTTCTGCATCCAGCGCCGCCCGTAATTCATCGAGTGAACGTTCAGAAGTAAGCTGGAGAAGAGGACGGCTCGCTTGCAATTCATGCGCCCGGTCCGGAAACCGTGCGCAGAGTTCCACCAATAGTTCCGGCGTGCGGGCCTCACACAGCCAGAAATCGATGTGCGCATCGGTCGGTAAAGCCCCATGCTCACGATTGTGGATCGTGACGAGGAGTTCGATCATTGGCCAGTCCTTGCTCCGCTGCGTCTTCTTCGCTCGCACAAGGTCGGGAATGCAGAGCAGGTGATACTCGGTGTCGTGGTCGTCCACGAATGTCGTGCGACGGTCCCAAAGAACGTGAAAGGCCGGCATCTCTCGCAAGCGGGTCATGACGTCCACCCGCAGCCCTTCTGCTCCCGGGGCTCGACAGCGGAAGTGCACTGCATGTCCCCGCTCTAATGCCGCAGGATCGAAGGGCGGCACTGCGATTCGGCTGGCCTGCAACGTTGCCAGTGCCGCCTCGAGTCGAATGAAGTTTTCCTGGTCGGCCAAAACCAGGAAGTCGATGTCCTTGCTAACCTGCGCCGCGCCGTAGAAGACGCAGGCCTGCCCGCCCATGAGCAAGGTCCGGACGCCACTCTTCTGAAACGTCGAAAGGACTTGTCGGATCGGGGTCGGGGTCAAGGCTGCCTCCCATGGCGATATACTCAACCAGCATCTGCTCACTGCGGGCGAGTCGCTCCAATGGCTGGAGATCCAGCCATTCCTTCCATTCGTCGGGCAATTGATCGTACTGCATGGTACCTGGATTGCCTCGTTGCGAGGATGAGCCTCCACGCCGGTTGGCTCGGCGACTGAGATACTGTTCAGCCCGCGGAGGGCGAGACGGCTGCCACCGATTTATTGTAGCCTCCAGCCACAAGCGGCGCGACCGTCCCGGGCGGAGACATCAGACGATGCCGTCGCGGATCGCCCGGACCACGGCGCCACCGAGCGTGTTGCCGTGCAGTTTGGCGTAGATCCGCCGCACGTCCTGCCACGCGGGCAAGGATATCTGCGTTGAAAAACCGCTCACCATTTCTATCCAGGAAGGCCGTGCGCTCGTCAGCGCACGCGCTGGCCTGGAACTTTTCACTTGATCGGCTGGCCAAGACGCCGGTGATCACTCCTGTGGAGTTCGACCGCGCCTGCTATGACGAGGCAAGGGGCTTGAGCCTATTCGCGGGTCTGGCGGGCGTATCAGGAGGTCATCCGGCGGGTGGCATGACGGCGACTGCGACTAGCCCCGCAACTGTTAGGTGAACTGTTAGGCGCATGAGCTTCGGCGCCGAAATCCTGCGCCAGCCACCATGCGCCGTTCCCCGAAGAAAAGGCACAATCGTGATACGAGCGCGACACGACTTACGTTGTCAGCCGCACTCACGCTCCGTTGGCCGAAAGGACGTGTGGGTTCAAGTCGCTCCTCTGGTACTCGATTCTTGCCGCGGGAAAGGCGGTTGCTGTCCGGGCGGCCAACTCGCAACCAAGGGCTGATCCAGACCGCACAATTGTATCGCAAGTCCGCTGCATTGCGTTGTTATGCGGTTTCGCGTTGACCTACGGGCTGCAACTCAAACACTCGCCCCAACGCCGACGCCTCTGCCAATCGGCCTGCCTTCAGGGCCGCACGCACCGCGTCCAGTTTCCGTGCGTCGCCGACACTCAGGTAAGGTGCCCAGCCAGTGTCGTCGTCGATCAACTCGACCTCGACCTCCGCCGCATACCGGCCTTCATGGATCAGTTTGTTTTTCTTTTTTTCGATCACGGGCGGAGGCTCCTCGTAAACGTCTCATCCCAAAGGTTCGGGTCGGTTCTGTAGGCCGTCACCAGCACCGCATGCCTATTGTATCCACGAGGCACACCCCACACTGCATGAACCGGGCTGCCGTCGACAGTCCGCTGGAGAACAAGCACCGCAGCGCCCTTCGGAAAATCGGGGTATTCCTCGACGATGACCGCAGAACCAGCCCCCAGGAGGAGCTCGTCCACCGTGAGCCCATCGTCGGCCAGAGCGTCGTATCCGTGCTCGGATATCCAAACATCACCGGCTGTGATCGAAGCGGCGAACTGTTGCCAGAGACGGGACACCATGCACTCTCCGGTCGTTTCGGTTGTTCCGCATAACTTGTACTTCTAACGAACCGCCTCACACCCGTCGCTGGCTGAATAACGCCTCGCGGGCATCGCGATAGCCCTGCCCCAAGTCTGGCCGACGCCTGAAGTTCGATCAACTTCGGCGCCCACGCGACAATCAGAAAAAAGCACTGCGTCGGTCGGCAGTCATTCCAAACCTTCAAGCGGTTGTGACCGTGGATCGAGTCCAAAGAGCGCGGCATAGTCGGCGGCGACGTCATCCCACGTTCTGACGCGAAGGGATCGCGTCTGAGCCTCCGCCCGCCTGCGGAAGTGCCCAGGATTCTCCGCAAACGTCGCCAGCGCCGCAGCGAGCGACTCGGGGGAATGCGGATCGAACCAGAGCACCTCTCCGCCGAGCCGTTCGATCATCTCCCTCAGCACCGGGATGTCGGAAACGACCGCCGGGATTCCACGCTCCACCGCTTCCCACACCGGGAAACTCCCTCCGCCCTCGGCGAGCGTGGGCATCACGACGGCGCATGCCCCGGCGAGGATCTGATCGTAGGCCGCTTCGTCGACGTAGCCGATCGGGAACAGGGTCCGGCCGGATTCGAGACCCGACTCTATCGCGAGCCGGGCGAGTGCGTGCCCGCGGGGCGTCGCGGAATCGAACGACGTGCCGTCTCCTGTCAGTACGAGCGGATGCTTCTCCGCGATCGCCGCGGTTCCCGCGAGCAAGACCTCGTGGTTCTTGTGCCTGGTGATGTTGGCCGGACACAGCAGGTAGTCGCGGCCCTGAAAAGGCCACGCCCGCTCGAGGGCTGGGAGCACAGGGGCAACGTGCCTCCCCGAAAGGGGAATCACGCATGTTCGCCCCGCGTGGGCGCCGAGCATTCGCGACGTCGCGGCAGCTGTCGAGTATGAACTCACCACAATGCGGGCATCCGACGCGATCCAACCGCGTTGGACCCGCCGCTCGGCGGTGCGCAAAGCATCTGGGAAGAAATCGGGGAATTCCAGGATGATCAGATCGTGCAGACTTGCCACGACCTTCGAGGATCGCTGCGCCGGGACATGATGCAGGTGGGACCACGGAAACCAGGCCTGGTCGCAATCGTCGAGGACCCGCGGGTCGAGATGGAAGTCGTACCGATCCTGGGGATGGATACCAAGCCTCCACAGCCCCGGGAGCGTTCTCGGCAGAATCCGATCGACGAGGTAGGGGCGGACTTCGATGTCGCAGTACGTCGCCGGCAGTACGGGCGCGAGAAGATCGTGATATCTCTTCAGGGCATCACCGTGGCTGACGACCTCGAACGACACTTTCCAGCTGCGATGGATCGCACGCATCAGTTGCACGGTGAACCGGACACCGCCGCCGAGGTTGGCGACATAATCGACGACACGGATCTTCATAGACGCGGTGATCTCTGGCGAATCCGCTCCGCGACCACCTCGACCATCGCAGGTGTCATGAGGGACGATGTCGGCAGGCTCATGCCACAGTCACCGAGCCGGTCGCTTTCCGGCACGAAGTCGCCGCGTTGTCGTGACTCCTGGACAAACGGGGGCAGCCGGTGCAGCGGGATGAAGAATGGTCGGCTGTCGATGCCCGCCTCCATGAGCCAGCCCATCAGTTCGTCCCTGGTCGCACCGAAGGTCGTCGCGTCGACGGTAATATTGAAAAGCCAGGGCGCGGGCTCGGCCCACTCAGCTGTTGGTTGGAAGCCGATGCCGGGAATTCCCTCCAGCAGGTGCCGGTAGTGGCTGAATACCTCGAGTCTTCGGTCACGCATGGTCTCCGCCCGTTCGATCTGCGCGCACAGAATCGCGCACGCGATGTTCGTTAACCGGTAGTTGTAGCCGGTGACCGGAAAGTAATAACGTTGGCTCGGCGAGGCTCCCTGTCCGCGTAACAGCCTTGCCCGACATTCGGTTGTCTCGTCGTCGAGCGTGAGCGCCCCCCCTTCGCCACTGGTGAGGCATTTGTTTCCGTAGAAGGAGAAGACGCCTACCTGCCCAAGACCTCCGACCAGCCGGCCGCGATACCGCGCCAGGTGCGCCTCAGCCGCGTCCTCCACGACCCACAGGCCATGGTCGCCGGCGATGCGATTGATCGCGTCCATGTCGGCCGGATGCCCGTAGAGATGGACGGCAATAATGCCGCGTGTGCGTGGGCTTATCCGCTCGACGAGGCGGGCGGGGTCGATGCACCAGGTGTCGGGGTCGATGTCGACGAACACCGGCTCGGCACCGCAGTAGCGGACCGCGTTGGCGGTGGCGATATACGTGAGCGCGGGAACGAGCACCTCGTCGCCGGGTTCGAGATGGAGCGCCATCAGGGCCAGGTGGAGCCCCGCCGTTCCGTTGACGACACCGATCGACGTCCGCGTGCCGGCCAGTGCCGCAAAGGCCGTCTCAAAGCGACTCACGAACGGTCCCGTGGAGGAAATCCAGGTGCTGCGAAGTGCCTCGAGAACGTATCGCTCCTCGTTTCCTCGGAGATCAGGCTCACTGAGCGGAATCGGGCCCGTCGTCATTGTTTCCCTCGCCGGCGAGCCTGTTGAGCTTGTTCATCACGGACTGCGTCGCACCTCCACGCCGGAACCCCGTTGGCAAGCTCAGGTTTCTGACTCTGGCGTTAGTATAGAGAACGGTGTTCCGGGTTTCTCAGATCATGGTGTGGGAATCGAGCATGACGACCGTGGAAATCGACTTCCGCCGGCTTGCGGCGGGGGATGTCGCTGGCGTGCTTGAGTTTCTCGCGGCGTTGGCGGCTGTCGGCGATGATCGCTGGTTCCATCCCCATCCTTTCGACCGCGTTGCGGTTGAACGCCTCGCCGATCCATCCTGCCGCGACGAGTACAGACTGGCGGTCGTGCAGGGGGCGATCATGGGCTACGGCATGCTGCGTGGCTGGGAGGAGGGGTGGGCCGTGCCCAGCCTCGGCCTCGCCGTTCATCCGCGATTTCGTGGGCAGGGGGCTGGACGGCGACTGATGGCGCATCTCCATGAGCGGGCACGATTCCGCGGAGCCGATACGGTGCGTCTCAAGGTCTATCGGACGAACGGGCCCGCGATCGCTCTCTACACATCACTCGGCTACCGGTTCGAGCCATGCTCCGAAACCGAGTTGCTCGGCCTGCTGTCGTTGTGATCCTGGGAACCGCCTCGTCCCCGCCTGGGAAAGTCTGCTGGAGGAGCGGTGCAGGTTGCGTGAATGAGCTAGCAACAACACGGCTGGCTGCCGCTTCCGCCAATGCCGCAAGACTCCGGCGACCGTCATACTCTCTTTTAGAAGCCGGAGAGTATGAGGCCGCCTTACTCTTACCGCTTTTCTTGAAACCCAGCCCCCTGCGAGACAGACCCCGCGATGCCGACTTTTGCCAACCGCATGCCGTTGACATGGGTATTCATCCTGCTGAGTTACCGGACCGCGGTCGGGGAGCCCGCCAAGCCCATGGACGATCGTGTGGTCGTGCAACCCGAGCAAACGGACGAACTGCTCGCCAATCCGGACATCGGCTGGGAAACATTCGGCTACACCGCTACGAAAGACCGGAATCTGCCCAACTGGCTTCCTTCCAGCCTGTGCTACGTCCGCTGGGGCTGGGGCCGGATAGAGCCCAGGCCCGGTAGTATCGACATGGACTTGATCAACGGCATGCTGGCGGAAGCCCGGGCCGCTGGGCAGAAGCTTGCCGTGCGGGTGAAGGGCTGCAACCCACGAAAAGGAGCGGCCGAACACCCCGCCTGGCTCAAGGATGTCGGAGGCCGCGAACTGCTGGTGGACTACGGCGGCGGCCCGGCGGAAATCAGCATCCCTGACATGGACGACCCCGTCGTGCTCGAGCGGCACCTCGACTTCATCAAGCGGCTCGGAGCTCAATACGACGGTCATCCGGATCTCGCCCGAATCGAGATCGGCTCCATCGGCTGGTGGGGCGAGTGGCACCTGAGCCGCAGCACGATGGCGAAGTTACCCAGCATCGACCACCGCCACGCAGTGATCGCAGCCTACCGTGCCGCCTTCACGCAAACACCTCTTCTGATGCCCAATCCCGCCAACGAGTGTATCGGCTTCGCCGTGTCCCGGGGCATCGGCTGGCGGGCCGACTCCCTCGGCGATCTGGGCAGCTTCTCGCCCACCTGGAACCACATGCGCGACGCCTATCCGACCGCCATCCGAAGAAACAAACTTCAGGACGCGTGGAAGACGGCCCCGGTATCTTTCGAGGCTCCGGAAAATGTTTCGGAGTTCGTGGCACGAGACTGGCCCGTGCGGAGCATTTTCAACTACGCACTTGCGTTGCACGGCAGTTCGTTCAACGGCAAGTCGGCACCGCTGCCGGAAGGCCAGCCCTTTCGCCAGGAGTTGGAGCGATTTGTCCGCCGCCTCGGCTACCGTTTCGCTCTCGGTGAGTGTGCCCACCCGGCTCAGGCAACCGCCGGGGGACTCCTGCACATTTCGTCGGTGTGGAGGAACGTCGGCTCGGCTGTCTGCTACCGCCCGTACCGAGTGGCATATCGACTCACCGGCCCCGACGGTTCCCACAGCGTGCTCATCGGAACGGCAACAGTGAACACATGGCTACCAGGATCGACTGAACTTTTCACCGCGGCGTTCCCTGAAAACGTACCCGATCTGCCGTTGGGCGATTCGTATGCCGTTCACGACAGCATGAGGCTCCCCGCCGAACTCCTGCCGCGTGACTACACGCTGGCGATTGGGATCGTGGCCGAAGCGAGCGAGGCACCGGTGATTCGCCTCCCGCTTGCCGGTCGCGATCAAGACGGCTGGTATCCACTGAGTCAGCTGACCATCATCCGCTGAGCGAGTGCACAATGGGTGTGGGCTTGCATCACCCGGTGGTGCCACGCCGCAGATCCATCATTCGGCCACTGCGTCTTTATCGCCCCTCTTATAGGCGTCGACGTCCGCGGCGGACACCTGCACCACCCGCGGTCCCGTGTAGAACACCGCGATGTTTCCACCGGAGCCCTGCGTCTCGAAGACAACGGCCTGACTACCGCCCGGAGCACACGGAGCCGCATACCGAATATAAAATGGCTGGTTGTCCCGCTCCGACACGAAGAGATTGTCAATGTCGGCGGATGACACGCCCATCTCTTCGAGCGCCGCAGCAGGCTTGGCTGTAATGTACTTTTTCAGCACCTTCTCGCTCGCCGGGCCCACCATGTACTCGGCCTGGTATTGGGCATAAAGATTCGCGAGCCTTTTACCATTCATGTCATTGAACTGTTTCACAATGGCCTTGGCATCGCTTCCACCGGAACCGCAGCTGCCGAGAACGACAGCCACAAGGAACAAGACAGCCCGGGATAACAAGACACGCCGGCGTAACCATGGTGTCCACGATCGTGTCCTACTCATGTCATACAGTTCTCGGAATGACAAACGTCTCTCCACCGCCTGCTCGCGCCGTGCCGGCCCTGCTGATCAGGGCAGGTCCGCCGATCGCCCCGCACCGTCGCCCCGTTTTCCAATGCTCGACAGCACGCTCCCGCTTGCGTTGTAGCCGATCGTTCGCACGCTTCCATCACCCATGACCGCGTTCCAGCCCGCAGAGTGAGCCGAACCAAAGCTACGATCCTTGACTTCAGGCCGTCCCGGCGTGGTGCTGGCGTTGTCCTGTAATGGGACATAGGTAAAGCCGTTTGCTGACGCGGTTCGCACCGCGTTCAAGCAACCATGAAACAGCGCCCCAAACGTGCCGTCCTGCCAGCCGGCATTGACGCTGGGATCGGTATATCTGTCGGTGGCTACCTGCTTTTCTCCGAACATCAATGTGTTGGATGTTCCGTCCGTGACTTTCGCGATCTTGATCGGCGCTCCGAGCATGAAATTTGCGTAGGTGCTGCCGCCCACCGCGTCGAAACCACCCGGCGAGATGATGCCGCCCCAGGCAGTGTCACAACTGGCCTGCGTGCGGCCGCTTTGGCTGTTCTGATTCCACCCTGCAGCAGCGTCGTTGGCGGAGAAAGCAGCGTAGTCGAAAAATGCCACGGGCGCTCCGCTGAGCAGGCCGTACCGGACGGGCCTGCTCGGGCAGTTATACGCGGGCACCCTCTGGGCGTTCAGCCCTGTCGACGAGGTATCGGTGAAACCGCTCCCGGCAAACCGTAGTCCAAACGTCGCATTTTCCTCCATGAAGGGGAGCATCTGCCAGAAATGATTGAGATAGGGCGTATTGAACGTATCGGCCGTCTTGATTGAAGGAGAGGTGGACCAGGAGGGACTCGATCCGTTTCCATAACCATACGGGACAATTCCGGCCGTCGGATAACGACCGGCCTGTGATTCAACATTCAGCGCCGCCAGCCCCATCTGCTTCATGTTGTTTTTGCAACTGGACATCCGCGCCGACTCGCGGGCCGACTGGACGGCAGGCAACAACAAGCCCACCAGCGTGCCGATGATGGCGATCACAACCAACAGTTCCACGAGCGTAAACCCTCGACGGAAATCTGGCTTCGAAAGCGGATGCATGACGAATCTCCATGGGGATGAGATACCGCACGAATTGGACTGGGCCACGGGGCCGCAGGTGCAAGTCCCTTTTAGCCAAGTCCCGTTTGGCATAGCCTAATAATCGCTCCGGTCTCCACGGATCGCTATTGGCGGAATCGGCAAAACGCCCGCTTTCCACGCCCTTTTCATGGCCCCGGCGCACGCTTTCCGGCAGCACATTTCAGCAGTCCCAACTCAAATCCCTTGGCGACCGCCTCCGCCCGGTGGGCACAGTGGAGTTTCTCCTTGATCGCCCCCACGTGGGCACGGGCCGTACGTTCTGAAAAACCGATCAGATTACCAATTTCCGCGTTCGTGAACCCCTGCCGAAGCAGGCCGAGCACCTCGAGTTCACGCGGCGTCAGGAGCCCATTGCCGGCAGCATCGCCCGGCTGCCGCTGCAGTTTCTTCGCGATCGGCCGACCACCGGAGTGGACCTCCCGGATCGCCGCCACCAGCTCGGCGTAGATCACGTTTTTTGTCAGGTAGCCCTGCGCCCCCGCCTCCATCGCCTGTTCCATGTCTTCGGCGGAGTCCGACGATGTCAGCATAAGCACGCGGGCTTCCGGCGACACGGTTCGCAACCGCCTGAGCGTTTCGAAGCCATCCATGCCAGCCATGGTCACGTCGAGCAGGCAGATGTCCGGCCTCGTATCCCGCCACAGCCGCAGCGCCGATGCGCCGTCGTCAGCCTCGCCAACAACCTCGAAGTCCTGCTCGAAGCTGAGCAGGTTTGCCAATGCTGCCCGCATGACCGGGTGGTCGTCGACGAGCAGGAGACGGATCGACTTCGGGCTCGGGACAGCGGCAGGCGGCTTCTCGAGTTGGGCCGGCATCGGTTTCATTCCCCGCGCGAATTCCACAGGTCCCTGACCCGACTTTCCTCTTGCCTACATAATGAATATGCCATCGTAGCGGTCTTCTTCCATTGGCGTTTTCGGCAATCCGAGGCCACACGTATCGCCGCAACGACCTATCACTCACCCTCAATTTCCCGATCATTCGGCATGTTGTGGGCTCTGGCACGAATGGTCGTGCCCCGATCGGGATCGCTCTCGATGTGTAGCGTTCCCCCCAGACGTTCAGCCCGCTCCCGCATGCCCTGCAGGCCGAAATGCCCCCGTAACGGCCCGGGCTGCGTGCCCGGCACAAATCCCTGCCCGTCGTCGCGCACACTGACGTCGATCACATCGTGACTGGGATCAAACGCCACGGTGACGTGGATCGATGCGGGTCGGGCGTGGTGGACCGCATTGATGATCGCCTCCTGCACCAACAGCAGCAGGTTTCCCGCCACAAAATCTGACACATCAGCCTCCACCCCTTCGATCTCCACCATGATGCGAGCCTCCTGTCCTTCGGCCAGATGGGCGGCAAGTGACACGACCGCCTCGGGGAACGTCTGCCCCTTGAGCGGAAAGCTCCGCAGGGCCCACACCGACTCCCGCAATTCCCCGACGGCATGATCGACCATGCGCCTCGCCAGCCCCAGATGGTTGGCGGCGGGTATGCCCCCCTCCCGACCGCTCAGTTCGCACGACTGCAACTGCATGCCGATGGCCGACATCGTCTGCAGGAGCGTGTCGTGGAGATTCGCCGCCAGCCGATTCCGTTCACGGATCGTGGCATTGAACTCAATAGCCGACTCACGGCGGGTCCGCATTTCCGTGGCCAGCGACACCGACGTGCTCGTCACCTGGCGGCGGAGCAGCCATACCCATCCCAAAGCGGCCGCCAGAATGCCGACCGTGGTAGCCAGGGCCGCCGCGAGCCGCCGCGGCGTCCACCACGACGGTTTTGCCAGCACTGTCACGTCGTCTGCCGTTCGCAACAGCACGTCGATCCTCTCCACGGCGGGCAGGAGCCAGATCGGCCGGGCTCCCAGTTCCGGCTTGAGGTCGACCTGCGCGATGCCGGTGACCTGCAACTCGCTTCCCACCTCCAGCTTTTTCAGTTCCTCGAAGCCAGCCGCCGGAATGGCTGCCGACACGGTCGATTTGCCGCTGGAGAGCAGCAGTAGTCCGCCGGCGATGGACCGCCGGATCTCCACGAGCCGGGCCCGAAACGAGATCAGGCACCCGTCGTAGTCGCCCGGCCTTGCGATCAGACCGTTCTCTCGAGCCGTCATATTGAGGGCCACGATCTCGTCCGGCTGAATCGAGGCCGGCACCGGCGGATCGCCGGCGCCCAGCCGCCGGACAAGGGCTTCCGACATGCTGGCAGCCTGCGACACGCCGGCCACAACGCGGCTGCGGTCGACGAACCCGGCCACCTCCACCAGTTCACCCGGCTGCAGCGATTCCGGCGACTGGGTTTCCACACGCACGGCAACGGCGGCCTGCTGGAGAAAAAACACCTCACCCGGGACGGCATACGTCACGATCCCGCGGGTTCGTACGCGATGGATACTCGGTGGCTCCCGTTGAAATCGTGAGATGCCAGGCAACGGCAACAGCGGGGACTCGAAAGGGGGCGTCGGTGGCGATGCCACCAGCGTGATGTCTTCATCGCGTCCGATATGGATCGTCGGGGCGACAAACTCGCCACGGGTGGTGAACCGCGACGCGGCCACCCCGCGCACCCGCAGGGTGCCATCAACGAGATGGGCAGGATCGGGGGTGATTGCCTGCTGTGGCACCGTAGCCAGAAACCTTTTCCCATCTGACTCCATCACCAGGACCCAGTGCGAGTTGCCATGCACACCACCGGACCGAAATCCCTGGAGAAGACCCTCGACCTCGATGCGCACACAGGCGTCGCACCCATTGAACAACCGTTCCCTTTCGGCCGGCACAGCCTCGGGGAGATGGATGGCTCGCGAGATGACGCGGATCGAACGGGGAATGATCAGGGGTGCAAAGCCATCGAGATCCCGTAGCCCGGCGACTTCGACCTGCATACCCGCCTCAAGGTCATCCGTATCTCCATCAGCGCCCCGCCACACGCCCCGCTCTCTTGCTAGCCGGACATTCACCCAGATGCCGGCGGAATCGTCCTGCACGACAACATACTGCCAGGCGTCGGCGTCGCTGGGGGTCGAATGAGGGTTCGAACTGGATAGCCAGGTCACCGTACCCCTGATCAGCACAGGCTCGCCCGTGGCCGACCGCGCCATACCGCCGAGGGTTGGCGGCGGAAAAAACCGGACATCGGCGATCGGCGTGGCCGTCGAAGGTGTTTCGACCGGGACTGCCGCCGTGCCGCCAGCCCCTTCTTCTGCGGCCGACGCGGCACTGGCAAGCACGCACGTCAGGAACCCGGTGATCAGGCAAAATTTCATTCGGAGACTCCGCGGGAGCCTCTACCGCGGCGGCAACCGCTGCATGTTGCAGGACTGATAGCCGTCGCCGGCATTGAGCAGGCGATCAAACACCGCGGCCGCGTCGATGCCGTGATGCATGGCGTCTTGGATCACGTAGGCAATTTCATCGTCATCCAGTTCGATCCGCCTGTCCCGCTGGATGGCGGCGACGAGGGAGGCCCTTTCACCATGCCCGCAGTGCTCGCCGAGCCACTTCTGGATGGCCTGCAGCGGCGACAGGGTCTTCAATTCGTCGATGCGTTCGTGTGCTTGCGTAGCCATGCTGGATCCCTCCTGTGAATTCGTTCCCCACGTGCCCGGGACGAACTGTACGCCGGCGGCGTTCTACGGGCAACCGGAAAAACGTCTGATGGGATTTACACCCCTGCACGCCCCATGCCCGCCGGCCACCTGGCGGTCTTGCTCACGCACCGCCCAAGTCGCGTTCGAACGCGAGGAGCCGTTCCCGCAGGTCCGCTACCTCCGACTCGAGCCGTGATACGCGGATCGTAAGAGATTCGGGCGCCGCGCCTGTGCCGCCCCCGCCCTCGCCAGCCCCGCTCTCCCCGCAGACTGCCACGCCGCCGGCATCCGAGCCGACGGCCGCATTGACCACGGTAGCCACCACTCCACCGGCCGTGGCCGACAGCCCGACCTGAGTCCGCACCTTTTCGAGCTTTTCCGGAGACAGCAGGCCGTGGGTCAGCATCCGGCCGCGGCCGGGGGGCGAGAGCCAGATGACGAGCCCTCGGGCGGCGAGCGACTCAAGGTGCGTGCGGAGGGCATCGAGGTCGGGAATGGGGTCCATGCGACTGGCCCTGCCCCGCAGGTCGCCCTCGCTCTGCTCGCCGCGGAGGAGCAGTTCTCCGAGGATGGCCAGTTCCTCCTTGCCGACCCCGAGCCATTCGTAGGCGAGGTGTCGATACCGCGGAATCTTGCCGCTCCCAAACACCTCCGCCACCGCACCCGATTTCCGCAGGCTCGTCAGGGCCAGGCTCACGGATTCCTCGTCGACGTGCATGACCGGATCGCGATTGCTCTTCTGATTGCAGCCGGTCACGACCGCATTGAGCGATAGCGGATACTGCTCCGGTGTCGTCTTTCCTTTCTCAATGAGCACGCCGAGCACGCGGCGTTCGTTCGCATCGAGCGGCCGAATCGGATGTGGAGTCACGACAGGATTTTCCGAACGGGACTGCCGTCGTGGGCAACTTTGAAGGGCCGAAGCGTGGGGGACATCACGATCTGATCGCGTGGCAGTCCGAGCGCCTCTGCGACCGTGGCGTTGAGATCGGCCGGCGTGACGCCATCGGCTTCCACCCCGTGCCCACGCTTGTCAGACTTGCCATAGACCTGGCCTCCCTTGATACCGGCGCCAGCCAGCATCGCGGAGAACACCGCCGGGTGATGGTCACGCCCCGCGTTGTAGTTGATCGTGGGGGAACGGCCGAACTCGGTGGTGAGCACGACGAGCGTGTCGTCGAGCAGCCCGCGGGACGACAGATCGGTCAGCAGCGCACCCACCGCCTGATCGAGGTTACCAGCTCGCTTCGGCAGCGTGTTGTAGTCCCACATGGTGTTGTGCATGTCCCAGCCGCCAAGCGTCACTTCGACGCAGCGGACGTTGTTTTCGATCAGCCGCCGGGCCAGCATGCAGCCCTGGCCGAACGGATCGCGGCCGTAACGATCCCGATCCGCCGGCTTTTCCTTCCCGAGGTCGAAGGCCTCCAATTCACCGCTCGTCAGCAGGCTCGTCGCTTCGTCGTAGAAGTCGGTGTAGCTCTTCACGGTCTTGAGCGGATACTTCTCGCGGAACTTGCGGTCGAACTGACTGATCAGGGCAATCCGCTTCTCGAACGACTTCTCGGTGAGGTATCCGGGAGACTGTGTGTTTTCGAGTCCCTTGTTGGGGTCGCCGATCGGCAGCGGGCTAAAGGTCGGGTCGAGAAAGCCAGCGCCAGGGTGCCGGGCGCCAGCGCCGATCGTCACCGTGTCGGGCAGGTTCTTGTTCTGCCTTCCTTTAAGCCTTTGAATCCACGGGCCGATCGAGGGATGCCGCTCCGTAGCGATCTGCTCGTAGCTCGTCCGCATCAGGTATTCGCCCTGCTCATGGTCGGCCGTCTCGGTGTTCATCGAGTGGATCACCGCCATCTTGCCGAACTGCGCGGCCAGGGTGGGCAGATACTCGCTGAACTGGACCCCCGCGACGCTCGTGCTGATGGCGCCGGTCTGTCCCTGGTTCTCGGAGCCTGGCTTCACGTCGAACGTGTCGAGGTGGGTCATGCCGCCGGCCATGTAGAGATAGATCAGCCGCTTCGCCTTCCGGCCAGCCTTGGCGTCGCCCTTGCTCGGCTCGGCCGCGATGGCGTCGCTCAGGCCCGCATACAGGCCGACGCCCAGCGACAGCCTCGCGGCACGTTCGATGAACTGACGCCGACTCCAACCGTCCAACATGGATGCCACTTCTCGCATAATTCACCTCGCTTCGCGTTCACCCGTTCATCGCCTCTGATCACCCGTAATCACGTTGCAGCCGCACCGTACCCGCTCCATGCACCGCAACACGCGATTGTCACTGCACGAACATGAACTCTCGCGTATTGACCAGCGACCAGACCACGTTCCCGTAGCCGGCTGGTCCGTCGTTTCGCACCTGGGCCGTCGCCGTGGCCAACTCCTCGGCATCGGGCTCGCGATTCAGGATCGTCAGAAACACCACTTTCACCCCATCGGAGATCGTCTTCTTCTTGACGATGTTGTTGTAGATCGTGGAGTTCTTCTCAAGGAGCATGTGGGTGATCTGGCCGTTAAACATGAAGAGCACCTGCGGCACCGAACCCATGGTGGAGGAGGCCGAAATCAGCTCCCGGTCCGACTGCCCGAACGCCCGCAGGAAGTGGTTCGGCGGCAGCGGCGAGGGCAGCTCCGAGGCTCTCGCCAGAAGGTTGCCCTTGTACTTGAACTTCTCCTGGGTCTTGTTCCGGAGCTGGTCGAATTCTCCGACCTTCTTCAACGACGTCAGGATGTCGGGCGCACTCGCCTGGCTGAGATCGACAGCCACCGCTTCCTTGTAGATCTCGGCTGGCGGCTCTCGGTAATCAGCCGCCGCCACCGCGAGCGTTACGAACGAGTCCCAGGCCTGCTCGGCAGTCATCCGCCGCAGGACCGGGCCAGGAAGGTGATAGGGAGAGCCCAGCGGCACCTCGTCGTTGCAGGCCTGACGCTGGTAGGTCTCGGTGTTGAAGAGAATGCGGAGATATTCCTTCATATCAAAATTGAGCTCCCGCATCTCTGACTCGAGGAATTTCATCAGTTCTGGATTCTCGGCGACCGTCGAATCCATCATGTCGTCCACCGGCTCGATCTGGCCGGCCCCAAACACTTGCTTCCAGAGCCGATTGGCGATCGTGACTGCAAACCGCGGATTGTCCTTCGACGTCAGCCAACGCGCGAAGACCTGCCGCGGCGTCTCGCCGGGCTGCGGCTTGATGTCGGAACCAAACAGCGTCTTCGGCTCGACCACATCGCCCGGCTTGGCATCGCTGTAGGCATAGTCCTTGGGAAGGTGGATCTTTCGCCCCACGTCGTCAAACACGACGTTCGTCAGCGCTCGCATCTGGTTGTCGAACTGATACGACCGCTGACGCCGATCCTCCTCCTCCTGCTCGATCGCCGCATACTCCTCCTTGAGCCGGTCACCGGGCTTGTCAGACCAGAACCGCTTGTCGTTGGCATTGGTGCGGGTCTGCGTGCCGTAGACGTAGGCGGCGGCCTGATAGAACTGCTTCTGTGTCCACTTGTCGAAGGGATGGTTGTGGCACTGCGCACAGCCGATCCGCGTGCCTAAGAAAATCCGGATCGTGTTGTTGACGTTGTCGAGCGGCATGCCCGGATCCCGCTGGAGATACCCGGTCGCAGGATTTTCCCACGGCCGGCCGTCAGACGCGAGCATGGCATGCACCATCTCGTCCCAGTGCGTGTTCTTCGCCAGCGACTCCTTGATCCACTGCCGGTAGGGCTCGCCGCGGACGAACGGGTCCGGACTGTCCCTGTACCGCAAGACGTCGGCCCAGTAGTTGAAGAAATGGCTGGCGTAGTCGTCGCTCCCGAGCAGATGGTCGATCAACTGCGTGCGCTTGTCCGACTCGCGTGAGGCGAGAAACTTCGTTGTCTCCTGATAGGTCGGAATCCGACCGGCAATGTCGAGGTAGATCCGCCGCACGAACGTCGCGTCGTCCGCCGGGGGCATGGGCGTGATCTTGTGCTTGGCGTAGTTCGCGGCGATGAACCCGTCGATTTTCTT
>Ga0247831_1003761_pt1 | contig 21474 bp, 23 predicted proteins | sample LaCruzMarch2015__9_FD_192406 | JGI IMG/M metagenome (GOLD analysis project Ga0247831, IMG submission 192406) | Freshwater microbial communities from meromictic Lake La Cruz, Castile-La Mancha, Spain - LaCruzMarch2015_1m | ecosystem: Environmental > Aquatic > Freshwater > Lake | place: Spain...
TCCCCTACGACCCCTCCCTTTTGTGAAGCGGATTAAAAACACATTGAAAAAGGGAGGGGTCGTAGGGGAAAATACCTTACTGTGATCGTCCGGGCTATCCTGGAAGGGAGGGGTCGTAGGGGAAAATACGGAAAGCGACCCCGGGGAGTTTGTAGTATTTTTTTATTTACCGGAAAACGACTGTAAGGAGTTTGTAGGTAAATGGGAACCGTAGGTTCCCTACTTTTATCGTCCAAACTTACTAAAATCCGCCGTGACGGGAATAAAATCGCTACTCTTTGCCGGTACTGCATTATAGTTATTATTGAAATTAGCCACCCCGTCCGTCGGGGAATACGTCGAAAACTGATTCGTATTTTTCATATATCCCGTATTGGTAGCGTTATCCCCGCTATAGTTACCAGCAAGGCCTTTTGTATTTGCTATGGCGGGGGGGCGACTACCTGCAGCGGCGGTTCCACTACCAACGGCGGCGTTTATTTGTGTTGGTTCCGTTTTTAATGCCGACTTCACCTCCCTTCCAGCTTCCCCCGCCAGACTTTTTATATCTCCTCCCACCGTACCGACTGCTTTATAGGCAGTACTTCCAATATCCCCTATGGTATCCCCCACTTCCGCCACCACATCTTTTACATTTCCACCCACGGTGGTGGCCGCTTTTTGTACCCCCCCTCCAACATCGCCTACGGTATCCCCTACTTCTGCCACCACATCTTTTATGTTGCCCCCGACGGCAGTGGCCGCTTTCTGTGCACCACTTCCAATATCCCCTATTGTATCCCCCACTCCATCCACCACGGCCTTTACATTTTGACCGGTCTGTGTTAGAGAATTTTGTACATTAGTTCCTAAATTGTTTGAACCATATAACGTATTCCAGTTGTTGGTATTTGCATTGCATTGAGTGTTTTGAAGGTTTGGTATGGACGACTTTAATACGTAATCATCACTATACATTTGTTTATGCTGATTCCAAAAATGTTGATAATATTCACTAATATAGTTATCTAATGGCTGGTTAAAGTTGACCGGTGTTGCACAAGAAATATCACTATATGTATTTGAATTGGTCGTATTATTCGTATAATTTAGGTATTCTGCATATTTTTCCGCTAACTCCGGGGACATATTATCCGCAACTGCAATTAAACCATCGTCATCTATATACGGCCAACGTATTAAATTGTTGTAAGAATCATACACGGGACCAGTATGTATGGATAAATTTTGCCATTGTATTTGATTTCCAACGTGATCATAAATTCCATCGGTAAGTATACCGCCATTTATATCCGTCATAAATCCTACCATCGGGGGGAGTGTGATAATATTACCAATTTCGTCATATACTGTTTGATTTTTTGGAAAGTTTAATAAATGACCACTCACGTCGTAATATAATGTACTTTTTTGAGGTGTTCTTATAAGAGTTCCAGATATATCATACACAGGTTGAACATTTAATGATGGGCGAGGGGAGTTTCTACTGTTATTCACAAATCCTTCGAAAGCACTATACCAACTTGTTTCACTATTTGAATGAATGGCTTCGCTAATGTTCCATTTTTCGGGAATCAAATAGTCGATTTCGTTTTTGAAAATGATGGCAAAAATCAATAAAAATAGTAAAAGTACAAATATTGTTAGTGGTGTTAGTTTAATATTCATATTCATCGATGCGAATGAAACGGGTTATTTTATATATAACTATATACATTTTGTAATTTTCCTACAATACCTTTATTTAGAGGTTTACCCTTAATTATTTTTCTGGTGCTGAATTGTATTTTTTCAAAGACGTTATATAGAAAATATGAAAAACACGAAAAAGACGTTATATAGAAAATATGAAAAACACGAAAAAGACGTTATATAGAAAATATGAAAAACACGTTCTATAAGAAAATTGAAGTTAACTATTTAACAAATAAGTATTACAATATTATACAAAGATGGATGAATTAAATACGCAATTAACACACACCAACAAGGGAACAGGGGCTGGTGGTGCAAATACAAATTATTACGGGAAAAGATTTGAAGAAAAAACGAATAATCAAGAAAGATTATTAGAATTGGGATATACCAAAAATAGCTTTACAAAAGAACCAAAAAAATCATACGACTATTATTTATCAAAACAGTTTGAAGATAGAACAGTCGTATTTGTATTACAAAATGGACTAAAGATGTTTATGAAAAATAAATACAATATCAAGATGTTTAGATGTCCAGATGAGGCATATATTATTGAATATACAAGCGGTAGAAAAGTAATAAAAATATTAGAAAAAAAAGAGCAAAAGGTAGAGGGTTCGGTAGAAACGAAATTATGGTCAGGCCCTTCGCTTAAAAGAGAATATGAATTAGTACTGGGGTCAGAGTTTGAGGTGTTTTATGGGTTTTGTGTAAGTAGTTTTTTGAAAAATAAACTTGTTTCAAATGAAAAAAAATATACAATATTAAATACGATATTTAATGAAAATAATATTGCGGTTTTATTTGGCGACGATGAAAACTATTTTGAAACATTTGATGTGTGGTTCAACTCATAACTGTTTATGGAGAGGGGGGGAGGTAGGGTGGAGGTATTAATTTAAATATTTTACCATCTATAAAATATTTAAAACCGTGTATGATGTAAAAACATTCTTTTTTATTGTTTGAAAAGGATATATGTTTTTTTACAAAAACGAACACCACTATAGCGAAATTGAATAATTTTTTATAATAACCTCTTTCGCCTTTGCCTCTGGATTTTTAGAATTAATCGACCTTTTACATAAAATAGATAAGGTATTATATTTTTCATTTGTAAAGTTTTCACGGACTAACCTTACATCCGCATTACTTAACATTATTTTTTTATTTGTATCGGTTAAAATATGTATTAATTTAAATAAACTGTTATGATTTTCTAAATTAAACCCGTTTTCAGTATATCCTACAAATGAAGTATCTGTTTCGGGGGCATAGGGAGGGTCAAGGTATACAAAATCGTTCGGTTCTACATTTGTTAGTGATATATTAAAATCACAGCATTCAAATACTACATTTTGTATTAAATTATGGATTTCTTCTAAATGTTGTTTATTTATAATTTCTGGATTTTTATAGTGGCCGTATGGAACATTGAATCCTTTTGGACCAACTCTAAATACACCTCTAAAACAAGTTTTATTTAAGAATATAAACATAGCAGAACCTAATATATCTTTTTTACCGTTTGAGCATAATTTATTATATTCGCTTCTTATCCAATAATAGTAATTTTCTTTTGCGACTTTTGCTTCTGTTATATTTGTGGGTGTTCTATTTATTTCGCCATTTCCACAGTCGTTAAAATCCGCAATAATTGTTTGCAATATATCATATAATTCATTAGGCCGTGTTTGAATATTTTTATAAATATTAATTAATGGTTCGTTTAAATCATATGCATATATATTACCTTGTATTCTTATAATCCCGCTTTTTACATAAGATAATAAAGTGAATAAAACACTACCCCCTCCTAAAAATGTCTCACGATAGTTATTTATTTCAACTGGAAAATTTGTAACAAGTTTATCTATTATTTGAGTTTTTCCACCAACCCATTTTAAAATTGGTTTTGGAACGTGTATTTTTTTAGTAGGGATATCTTTTACGAGTGTATTATGACAAATAAGTTCCATATTATTAATTGTTTCAGTTTTGATTGGTAAAGTTGTTTCAGTTTCGATTGGGGGGTCTTTGAATGCATTTTCTCGTGTGTTACTTTCAACTACACACGGATTTTTTTCATTATTGTGTCTTGTATAGTGAGATTTTTGAGTAAACTCCTTTCCACATTTTTCGCAATTATATTTACTCATTTTAGTTATATACACCATACTATAATAACTTTAATTCAATTTTATTTCCTAGTTTTACTTCCCCCTTTTTACAAACCATTACTTATAATAATGCGTTTACTTTTATAGGTTTTACTTATTTCTAAAAAACAATCATTTGCATAGTTGACAATTGTTTCAATTTCTTTCATAGTATTGGATGTTTCATTGTTTTTTTGCAATGAATCTAAATATCTTAATATTATATCACTCGCTGCATTGATTAAAAATTGATATACATTATATATTTCCTGTGATTTGGAATATTTTTTATCATTTTGTTGAACCTGTTTTTTAAACTCGATTTCCGTCATTTTGTTACGCATAAATGAAATACGCACCTGGCGATTACGTTCGATATAGTTATATACATACATTGGCATTACAACCTCCCGTATATGCAATATTTTTCTACATATACTAACCATATCCTGTATTTCAACTCTTTGGAATTCTGTCAAATTCGATTTGAACTTTCGTATTCGTAACAAACTTAAACTGGTTTCATTCGTGACGCCTTCGTTTGCACAAGCATTATTATTATTATTTGCCCCCGGGAGGGGGGTGTCCGTGGCGTGTTCGCTAGTTTCACGGTTTCGTAACCATTCGAAATAGTGTGGATTATGTATATTATTTCCGTTCATTATTTTACGGGTTACCCAGTCAAAGGCGGTATTGCAGTTGGTACAAAACATTTGATTACATCCGTCAATTTTGAAAATACCCATACTACAGTTGGGGCAGGGTTTGGTATTTTTTTCCAGCATTTTGGCGGTTTCTACGTCATCCGGGTTGCAAATGTGTTGCGGGGTGGTGGTAATGTTGGTGGTGTTGGCGTTGTTGATGCTGCTTTCATCAATAAATTCATTCTTGGATTCGATTGAAGAGTTGATATTTGATATTTGAGTGGTGGGGTCTGTGGTGGTGTCTGTGGCGGAGTCTGTGGCGGGGTCGTCCCCGGTTTGTTGCCGTTGGCTCGTTTCTTGATGACAATGCCTACAATATTTGGTTTCACATATACCACATTTCCATTGTTGAGTAAGAAACCCCTTACAACCATCTTTGGGGCAACATCTTGTATAGGTCTGTCTTTCGTGAATACTTCTTTGACAAAGATTGCGATAGGTTCTTAAATGCGAACCATATATTTTATTTAGGGCGGTAATTTGTTGGTTGATTTTCGACATTTCCGTAAATACCTTTTCCGTTTCAACTTGGTTAATCACATATGGTTGTGTTTCTACAAAAAGCGCCCGTTCTTGTTGTAATAATACGTTTTCACGATGCTTTTTATATTGAGTATTTAAAAAATGATGGGGAAAATTATCCACGAGAAATTTACGTGTCCATTCCCTGGAACAAATACTTTTTGCATTCATACATTGAGGAACGGGCTGTTCTAAAATGTATTTTTTACAACATTCTAGACAGGATACAAAGTCGCAATACATACATTTTAATGGGGCTCGTTTGACGCCTTTCATTTCAATCACACATATTTGGCACTCCATAGTTAGTATATAAATGAAACTATAACAATATTTTTATACTTTACACCTAGCTAGCAAGTAGGGAACCTACGACCCCTCCCTTTTTCAACCGCTTTACAATACGGTGTAGTTGGTTCTATTTATTAAATTTTGACTCCCGCCTGCGTTGCTCCATATTTTGAATATTTACTGAAAATTTTATATATAACTACATTGTATCCAAAAAAGAACCCTAACATTATAAGTGCTGTAAAAAATTGTAGTATTTTTCCAATAATTCTTGTTAATGTATCCGGGTAAACCATTAAAAAAAGTAAAGAGAAAAACATTGTAGAACAAATTGCAATTAATGAATAACGAAATTCACTGTATCTATTATGTACGTTTTGAAAATAAAAAACACCGTGGACGATTATTAAAATTAAAAATGCAATATAAAAAGTCCTTTTGTAAAGATAAAGTTTAAACATTTTTATTAACGAATAAAAGGTTTTTGAGTCAAAACCAATGTTATCAAGAGTAGTTTTAGGTGCGTAACAATTACCTTTTTTATCTTTATCGTAAGGGTCGTCTTCAATACAGTTGCCACCCCCTTTTTTTAAAGCATTTAATAAATTGTTCCGAGGACTTGGTAAAACATTTTTCATAGCACTTTCAGCAGAACCTGTTAGAGCACTTGGTACAACACTTGGCATAGCACTTGGTAAAACACTTGTCATAACACTTGTCACATCACTTTTAGCAGGTTCTGTTAGGGTAGTTTCTTTACCCGTCGTAGTTGAATCTTTTTCATCCGGTTTTTTTTCATCTATAAATTCTTTCATATCTTCTCCTAGTTTTACCTTATCAATTCTTTTAAATCTCTGCAAATTATCACAAAACCCGTTTATTTCTTGGAATATTTCAAACCCTTGTGTACTATAAATAATCATCCACGGAAAAACGGTAGATAAAAAAATAATGATACAAATAAGAAACACAGTAATCCAAGAAAAACTCGTTGAAATAATAAGTATAACTATAAACCGGATTAAACTAACGATTAAAACTGGCCAAAATCTTAATATCGGGTCATTACATATTTCTTTACCAAAACAATAAAAACTATATACTACAATAATTAACAAGACATAATTTCCAAATTCATCTTTTTTGAGTGACAATGTATTGAAAAAAGAATTATATAAATAATTCATAAATTGAGTAACAAACAGGATGGAAACTAAAAACAACATAACAATGATAATTTTGTATTTATCATATTTTCCAATATATTCTTTTCTATGAGCTTCATCCAATTGGTCTTCAATAAAATCCCTTGCTAGCAATAAATTGCTATAGATAAGTTTGACTGGATTGATTACATAATCTAAAATATAAAACCCGTTTAGTTTTTCCACTGGAAGAAATGGAATACGTTCATTTTGAAAGTCTTTATAAAAATACAAATAAAAGAGGTTATAGGTGACTAAAATAGAGATGAGTAAATAGATAAACATAAAATAGTGTTCTTTCACTTTACCATACAAAGATTGTTGGAATTTGCTGGCAAATAATCGAACAAAAAGGTCATCGTAAACGAATATACACGCCTTTTTTAACATTCCTAACGGGTTATATTCTCTAATTGCCTCCCCTATCTTACTCCATCCTTTCATAGAATCCTTGTATGTTTTGTCGGTGTCAACGTTAATGTCATCCAACCCGCTTTGTTTGTTACCACTACTATCAAGGGTTTCTATAATACTAGACCATCTACTCGTAAACGTTTCCGGTTTGGTTTTTACTTCACTAACAGGCGTATTCATACTAGATGCAGAGAATGGGTTATTTTCTACTTGGGGTTCTTCCAGTTTTGCCCCGAGGTTTGTATCTGTAATATTAATAGTACCTACCCGGGGGGTATAAGTAGATTCGTATTTTGGTTTTGCCGCATCGCTTACTAAAACATCGTCCTCATCCTCTACGTCGTCGCAGTCGGGGTCATTATTTGCAAAAGCTTCGTTTTTTTGATTTGGGGGGGCGGTATTATTTCCTAGTTCTTTCTTATTTTGTAAAACGGGAGGGGAGTTATTAAAATGAAATAGAGGGTTCAATAAAGGCAGTTGAAGGGGGGAAGTATCAAAGGTTTCCACCCGGTTATACCTGGATGGTTGGGGGGTGGAAAGGGTATTATGACGGGGATTTTTATTTTTCGTTTGATTATTGTATTTATTCAAAATATTGTGGTTCCATTTTGTATTCGGGGGTGGATCCATATTTTAAAAATAAAAACTTATATATAATTCATATAAAGATAAACAATTTAACAAACAAACAAATGTACAAACTTTCGATTCCTTGCCAAGAAGGAATGAATATTATTGACAATGATATTTTAGAAAAGAAAAAGAGGAAATTAGAAATAAATTATATGCAATGTTTGAAAGAATATTATTCAAAGAATGAATTGATGGCGAATACGTGTGATGTTTATGTGAAAGAATACGAAAAAATCAGTAAAAAAAATGGGCTAGAATGTGACAAAGATGGGAAAATACGGACGAGCATAGCGAGGTATTATTTTTTTATTTACCGGAAAACGACCGGAGGAAGTTTGTAGGTAAATGGATGTTTACACCTTAACCGGTTATATCTACATATATGACAATAAACAAATGTTATAATTTAACAATCAGTGTAAATACTTTACATCAATTATGATTTTAAATATTTTATAAAATATTAAAATATTTGAATTTTGAAAATATTAAAAACGGGTAATGGTTAATAAATTATTTACATCATATACGGTTTTAAATAATTTATACAAAGATAAAATATGTAATTTACATACAACTTCCTTATCCCCGCTTTCCGTATTTTTTCCACCCATCATTTTTTGTGTGTGTTTGTTCGTGTTCTTCCCCCTCCTCCTCCTCCCCGTAGACTTTCATCAACTCTTTTTGAACAAGGTCTTCGGGGGTAAGTTCGGTTTCAAATTCGTTTTCATTCTCAATATATTCCAAAGAGTGTTCAATAAACGTATAAAACGCACGTTGTAGTTCGTTGTTATAACGCATATTTTGACCTTTGATGCATTTTTTGGAATTTTCCAGCAACCCGTCGAAAATGGTTTCGATGTAAATACTGTTTTTAATTATTTTGTTTTGTAGAATTTGGGTTTCTTTTAATTTCGATGGGTTGGTTTTTTCTAAATAGGTTTTATAGTGCCTTTTGTTCATCATACACTCCATTGTTAGTTTGTCGATATAGTTGGTACTTTTGAAGGGGGGGTCGTCGGGAGTGGTATCGTCGTTGGGGTCGTGGGGGTCATTAGGGTCGTTGGAGGTGTTCATTCGGCGGGTTGGACGGGGTATGATATTAATTACAAAATATATACTTTATATAATTGTAGGGAACCTACGGTTCCCCTACGACCCCTCCCTTTTTAACCATAACCCGTTGGCGGGATTTTTATAATTTTTCTACAAACTGTAGGGAACCTACGACCCTCCCTTTTTAACCATAACCCGTTGGCGGGATTTTTACAAACTTTAAATATTTTACCATATATAAAATATTTAAAACTTTCTATTGAAAAACACGGACGAGCGTAGCAAGGTAGTGTTTCTTTTATTTTCCGGAAAGCGACCATAGGAAGCTTGTAGGAAAATTGGGTAAAGGAATTGACGTTAGTGTTAAATATTAAAAATTGTTTACGGACACTTCTTTCAAGAATCTGTTTATGGGTTAACCCTACAAACGGGCGATGGGGTTTTAGTTTTGTGCGGCTCGTCTGGCCGTTTGTTGTGAGTTATGTGCGTCCCCGACATTGGTAACATCATTATAGTTTCTATTCACGGCGGATTGGTGTTTGTAACGGGTATATAAACTGGAATCCGCTACAAACTTGGTATTTGTGTTTGAACACGGGATATTACTACCGTCGCAATTGTTCAGGATAGACCCCATATTTCCTTTTAGACGGTGACGGGTTTCTTGGATGGGGTTGGGAACGTTACATACGTAGTTTTTTCGTGAAAGAAAATCGCTAATATTGTAAACGGCGGTAAAAGGGCTTGAAATACGAGGGCGGTCATTTACTACCCCACGGGCATAGTTGTTATTCCAGCTTTTAATAATGACTTTGCGGGTCAAGACGTCTTCGCTGTTTTTTGTGGTGTTGATTGTTTGTTTGGGGGAAATTCCTTGAATTCCATTTCCTAAAGTAGAGGGGTTAAATGACATTATATACTATGTTTATTTTATTACAGAACGCATTGTAGGTTTTTATTTGGTTTAACTAGATTCATTTGGGAATTTTTTATTTACTAAATTAGTTAAATTTTCAAGATTTTTTTCATCAGTTGTATCTGATTTTTTTAAATCTTCAACAAAAGCATTAACAAATGGTTCAATTTCAGTATCATCTGAAGGATTTAATATTTTTCTTAATTCTTCAAAAGTTTTATCATTAAAATTGACGGAGTTATCTTTCTTTAAATTTATAACGGTTTGTAAAGCTTGAAGATATTTTGTTTTTTCAGTTGAAGATAAATCACTATATACTTGTTTCAATAGTTTTCCCATCCCCCTCAAGCGTATTTTTCTAATTATTAATATCACTATCCGCCCCCGCCACGTTTTGGTCGGGTAGTGTTAATTTTCCTGTGATAATTGTCAGTTTTTTATTATATCCAGGATCAGTAACTATTAATCCTGTAATACTATTAATTTCTTTAATAATTAAATCAATATTATTTCTTTTATTATCTTCTATTGTTTCTTGAATATATGTGGTTAGTTGTTGAATTATAATTTCAAGTTTTGTAATAATTTGTGTAATATTTTTTTTTTCATCAGTTTCTTCACTAATTTTGTGTTTTCTTTCTTGAAGTTCAATTAAATAAGCGCTAAAAATTTCAGAATAACCTTTAAAATTTTCACTGTTTGTAGTAGTCATTTTTTTTAATTCTAATAAACTATGAATAATATCTTTTTCTATTTCTATATCACCTGTTACTGATATTCCACCTTGTAATAAGGTATAAAATTCATCCATTTTGTCAAGTTTACTACAAAATTCACCACTTAATAAATTATCATCAATTAATGTTGCAAGTTTTTTTTTAATACCATCACTGAATTCCCCCCCAAACATCTTTTTCTGTTGTAACGGGTCATCCACCTTTTTCCATATTTCCTTCGCCGACTTCAACGTCTGCTTAAACATCGACCCATCTTGTTTATTTCTACGTTGGCGTGTTTTCTCTAAATGTCTTCTTTTATAAACAGTTCTTCTTCTTGGGAGGTTCCTTTTCGTTCGGTTTTCTATTTGATTGCCTCTGCCTTTGCGAAATGTTTGTGTATACCGCATATACATATATATGTTATATTAGTCCTTACCGCTAAAATGAGCCTAAATTTTATTCCCCCACCCCCTCGTCGATTATACGTTTTTTTTTGAGGCGGCGGGAAGCGGCGGGAGGGGGTGTTTTATAAACTCTAAATATTTTACCTTTTATAAAATATTTAAAATCATATTTGGAATAGACTATTTACACTAATGATTGATAAATTATATATTTTACCCATTCCATAAACGCCACTTGGTTGGTCTTATTGCTTCAATTAATAAATTTTTATATTGTTGTATTTTGTCACTGTAATCTTCATTTTTGTCTTGTTTAAAGTTAAATTCGTGGTTATATCCTTTATCTCTTTCTAGTATGTTATGATATTTATTATTCATACCTATATAATATTTTAAAGATTTTAAGGGGTTATTTATATCTTTTGCAGTATCTGATGTAGTTACATTTTTTATTTCTTCATTCATTTTATCATAGTTAAAATCTTTTGCATATTCTTTGGTTGATGCGATTTTTATTATTTCATCTAAAACGGTTTCAAGTTTTTCTTTGGTAATTTCTGGGGTCAAAGAACTATAAGCGTTTTCAAGTTTGTTTTCAAGGTTAATTTCATTACTGGCGACGGGTTGTTTACCCGCATTTCCATTTGCGGCGGCGGCGTTGATTGGTTCAATCCCATTTGCGACGGCGGCGGGTTGTTCATTTCCATCTTTGGTCATTGGTTTAGTTACATATTTGGTGTCGGTGGTTGGTTTATTATTATTGTAGGTATCGGTTTTTTCATTTTTAGGTCCGGTGTAGGGTGGGGCATCCAAACAACCACAATCATAGTCAACATTACCCTTACCCTTACCCAGACCCCCACGAACCCTAAACATTTTGTTTTGTTGTAACGGGTCATCCACCTTTTTCCATATTCCCTTCGCCGTTTTTAACGTACGGGTAAAGTTCAAACCCTTTATTTTATTTTTACGTTGGCGTGTTTTTTTATAAACAGTTTTTCTTCTATGAATATTCTTTTTCGTTCGGTTTTCTTTGCCTTTGCCTTTACATTTTCCTTTGTTGTTGTGAAATTTTTGTGTATGCGGCATATACATATATGTAGTATGTTAGTCATTACCGCTAAAATAAGAGTAAATGTTATTTACCGATTTATTGTACATTTTATTGGGGAGGGAAAGGGGGAAATGTGAGGGTGTGTTTTAAAAAACCTTAAATATTTTACTTTTAATAAAATATTTAAAGGTAAATATTGCAAAGTAGTTACATATCACCGTAACCATTAAAATTTTTCAACATCTCATTTTTACGAAGGGTTAAATCTTGTAATTTATTTATTAATTCTTGTAAAAAATTAATATTAACTTCTAAATTATTGTTATTTTGTACGTTAGTTGTATTTTGTAATTTACTTATTAATTCTTGTAAAAAATTAATATTAACTTCTAAATTATCGTCATTTATGTCAATTTTTATCATCGCCCCACCATTTTGTTTAAATCTTCTTTTATTTTTATTTTTTAAAGTTCGTTGTTTTCTACCCCCCCCCCCGTTTTGTAAGAGTGTAAGACATTTGTTTTATAATATAATATAATATTTTTTAATTTTACCCGTTTTACGGATTTTTACAATTTTAATATTTTATATAATAAAATATTAACGAACGCACCAAGGTAATATTTTTCATCAACTAAAAACCGACCATAAAAATAATGTATGTAAATTGTATTGAATTCCTAAATATTGAAAATACGATGAATTGTATCAAGGTATGATTTTTTTTATTCAACACTTAATGCAAATATATTACAATATACAATGTTTTAAATATTTAAGTTTTGTGTAATTACTTCTATGTTCGCTTTCCGTATTCCCCCCCCCCTACCTCTACAACCAATCCCTTTTCAACCCGCTTTACAAAAGGGAGGGGTAGTAGGGGAAAATATGGAAAGCGACCATTGGAAAAAATACGGACGAGCATAGCGAGGTAGTATTTTTTTATTTACCGGAAAACGACCGAAGGGAGTTTGTAAATAAATAGAGATTGTAGTATTTTATTATTTACCAGAAAACGACCAGAGGGAGCTTGAGGTAAATGGGAACCGTAGGTTCCCTACAATCAATCCTTCCCATCGTTGAAATAATTATGTAATAAAATATCCGTATTATGATTTTGAACATCCCCACATATCATATTGACCGACTCATACATTTTCCGTAAAACATCATTCGGGGCATTCGACCCCACTTTAATCAACCCTTTCTTTACCAAAAACCGTTTTATTTCCCCCAACGTGGTCTGTTTAAGTAAATGTTTTTTCGTCGAACATTCATCCCGTATGGTTTTGTTATTAATCAATACCCCTATTTTGGAATAATATTTTGAACGCCCCACACGAAACGTTCGTTTGATTGTCTTTTTTCTTTTTGGAAACACGATGGTGGAGCCTTTTACCCCGCCCCCGCCCCCACTTCCCAACCCACTTCCACCGCCGCCCCCGCCTCCACCGCCCCCATTTTTTTCGCTCGTGATTTTTACCATATTTGCACGATGTTGCAAATCTTGATTATTCAGCGCCAAGGGGGAATTTTCAACCGTTTCATTGACAAACGACCTCGTATATTCTCGATAGGTGGGCAATTTACCATTTTTCAATACCCCGTATTGAGGCGGTGGTTCTATTTTAAAAGGGGTGCTATTTTCCCAGGAGGGGGCTTCAATCCCGGTTTCAACCATCGGGGATAAATAAGACGGCAAATTCATCGTGGCATTTCCGGGTATTTTACCATATTGTTTTATAGTATAGTTTCGGGGGGGGGAAGTGGGTGGAAACGCCTGCGGAAAAGCCGCCGAGGGGGACACTTGAAACCCGTAGGTTTCTTTTGGGGTCGGTAAAATTGCTAAAGGTGGTAGCTGTTGAAGCAAGGCCGCCGGCTGGGGGGTGGAAGAGTTGGTTTTTTCACGTATTTCATTCAAAAATTTCAAGGACTCTTCCAGTTCGCCCTTGGGGGGGAGCGATTGGTCGTTTCCCACCCACGCCTCCTTTGCGTGATCGTTCTTTTTATTAAAAAGGGACTCGTAGTTCTTGTTTTGTTTTTCACGTATATATTTCAATAGTTTATTGTATTTCACGGTTTTATTGGCGGGGGGCTTGAACTTGATTTTGCTAGGGTCGTCCGTCTTTTTCTTTCTTGTTTTTTTTTGATCCGGGTTTATTTTTATTTTAAACATTTCCGGGTCAATTGTAATCGTTTTATTTAAGGACATTTCAATATAGTGGAATATATAATTATAACAATTTTCGTATAGACGCCCGCCTTACGGTGGGTGGGGGGGTAGATAAAAGGAATGTTACAACCTTTTTTCAACCTCAACATCAACCTCAAACTCGTGTTCTGAATTTGAAATTCTCCTCAATCATATAATACTAATTTTTATTTTTTTGGGGGTAGACCATTTCATACAAATAATTAACTATTATTTGTTCCAACATTTGCTCTCATACTACGTCTAGGTTTTCGTCTAGACATTTGTTTAAAATTTCGTGTAGTTACTCCTTTAGATTTTTGCGTGGTTGATTGATTAAGAATTCCATTAAATGTTTCTATTGCTTTTTTACTTTTAATGTTGAGTTTTTTTGCTTTAAATAATTTATTAATACGTTCTATATCTAATTTTAACTGGATTTCGGTTATCTTGGGACAACCAACTATTTTTATTCGTCTAATTTTTGCAAATAACTCATTATTTGGGAATACTATTTTTTTTAACCAATCGCATTTTACAATAGTAATATCTTGTAATATTTCTGTATTCGAATCTATTGAATTTAAATAAGGACACTTATCAACCCTTAAACTATTTAAATTTGGTGTGTCTAATACTAATTCGCTAATATTTACATCATCTAAAACAAGTATTTGTAAATTACGACAGTTTACCAATGTTAATTGAACGTCTAAAAAAACACATTGAAAAAAAAATAAACCTGTACAATGAAAATCTGTTAGTGTTCCTGCTCCAACTTCAAACATACAACCACTAAATGTAACATTTGATGTAAATATACTTTTATTATTATTTAAGTATTCTTCATTAATCACTTCGCCTACTATGAAACGGTCTTGAAAACTAGGGGGATGAACACTAGATTTTTGAAGACTTGTTTTTTGAGTTATTGGTTCTTCATACATATATTTTTACACCTTTTTATATATTGATAATTTATTATATATATTCTCCGTCACATTATTTTTGTTCTTTATAACATTTTCGTATTTTATTACCAAACCCAGGTGGGTAATTATTATACATAAAGTCCATATATTGTGAATAACTATTATTAAACATTAACTCCATAAATATGTTATTTTGCGTTTCCTTTGAACTTTCCCACATTGTTCGTATAGAATCTTGATTATATAACCAGTTAGTTGGGTTAGGTAACCCATCGCATCCATCATTTTGACAAACTGCCCACAACTCTTCGGCTTTATCTGCCGTTTGTTTTAATTTTGTCATTTTAGTTTTTGAAATATTTGATATCAATTTGGGTTGAGCAATTGGGGGAAATCTTACCATCCATTGTTTATCAGGATGATATGAAAATCCGCATTTAACAAATAATTTCGCACTTTCATCGTTACAACAAAATCCTATTACCTTGTTTTTTTTTATAATTTTTCGTAATAAATTATATGCGTAATTGTTTCTTCTATATCCGGTCATTGTATAAATGTAATCTAACAATACCGGATTATCAAATAGATGTAATGGGTCAAAATCTATTTTATGTAACAAAGCAATACATATAGAATTTGTTTTTGTTTCATTATATTTAATCACACAAAATACTGGATATGTTTCTTTTAACCATCTTTGTGTAAAGGGGTCATCGCATAGTTCAATAAAAGTCGTTACCAATTGCTTTGCATTACTACCGTTTTCAATAACCAACATATTATAATATTATAATAAGTACAATATGATATTTTAATCAATTTTTCTTCAAAATAATATTGAATGTATACCTATAAAAGTAGTGGTTACAACAAATAATTAATTATTTAAAACCATATATGATATAAAATTTATTTAAAATATATTTTATATTTAGATATATCCATTTTATTTACGGGGTGGGTGGATTGCAATTTATTCATTAAAAATCATACACGATCATACCGATGTAGGATTTCTTTTATTTTTCAAAAACGAACATAGAAATCTATGTAAGAAAATTAACGAGAACCATATCCTACTTCTAATGGAACACGTGCTAAATTCGGCTCAATCGTAGACATATTCCAAGGACTAATGTTTTTCTTTTCAATAATAGGATCACTTCGTAGATCATAGGACGGGTTCTTGAGTGTTTGACCAATCGTGTCAATACCAATATGGTATCCGGATTGTAAAAGGTCGGGGGTTTGAATTCCATCCGCATTAATACCTAAAGGGTTCAAAGAAGCCCATTCACTGTTTTTATCTTTTGGTAAAAGTTCGCTGGGGTTGGCTACCGGTTGAACGGCGTAATTACTATTGCCCGTGTTTTGTACGTGGGCAGTGGGGGCAGCAGGGGCAGCAGGGGCGGCGGGTTGCGCCTGAACCGCCGGCTGGGTTGGTTTTATTTCTGCTGGTGTACCATCTGTCATTTTATCGAATATATTGCCTTTGGAGTCGGAATAGGAAAATAGTAAAAATATCAAAACCAAAACAACAATTGCTAAAACCCAACTATTTGCACTAGTGAAAGATTTTGATAAAAATTTAAAGAACATGGTTATTTATATAAACGTGTGATATTTTGGATTTTTATATAATATAGGCTAGGAAACCATAAGTCCCCCCTAGACCCGTTTTTGTATGTTTTTATAAACTGGTCGAATATGAAAGTTGTTGTATTGAAACTACGAAAAAGATACTATATGAATTGATAAATAAGTTGTAAAATTTATTTTATTTATATATAAAGGCCTTACCTAGCAAGGTAGGAAACATACAATATCCATTTATATACAAGCTTCCGGTGGTCGCTTTCAGGTAAATAAAAAATAATACCTTGCTATATGCTCGTCCGTATTTTTTCCAATGGTCGATTTACAGTAAATAAAAAAGTATATGAAATACTACAAAAATAAAACCATAAAATTCATACATTACAGTCTCTCTATAAGAAACTTAAAAATCCCGCCTCAATATGTTCGTCCGGGTCTTTCAATCGGGAATTTAAAAATACCGTCTCAATATGTTCGTCCGGGTCTTTCAATCGGGAATTTAAAAATACCGCCTCAATATGTTCGTCCGGGTCTTTCAATCGGGAATTTAAAAATACCGCCTCAATATGTTCTTTATGAAGGGAGGGGTCGTAGGGGAACCGTAGGTTCCCTACATTGAATACAAATTCTTTATTCGTTTTGCTTCTAAATAAGAATTAATTGCTAAATTTCTCGCTTCCTTTGCCTTTTCTACCGCTTCTTTGTAAATATTTTTATAAATCTCATTTCTTTCTTTCAAATTGATTGGTTCTTCTTCAATATCAATGTTTTTCAAGTCAAAATCGATTTCTTCCAATCCTTCCCCATACTCCTCCTCCTCCTCATCTTCCTCCTCTTCGTCATCGTCATCCTCCTCTTCCTCTTCTTTGACCTCGACCTTTTCCTCCTTTTTGGTATAGACCTCGACCTTGCCCCCACTGGTTTCACCTTTTTGTAAAGGGGTCTCAACAATATTGCTAGACTGTGTTATTTCTTCTTTGCTCATCTTAATATTCGTATTTGCCTCGACGGGGGTACTTGCGACCCCTCCACGTTCCGGTAAAACAGTTTCGCCTAAAGAATTCCCATTCAAAGATACTATATTTTTATTTTCAACCACGGCTCCCCCAATTTCTGCTTGTCCCGATTTAATAATACATTTATCAAATAGTATATTTGGCTTCAATACCATCATTTGTTTAATTTCAATCTCTAATTGGAAACTTTTGGAAGAGCATTTTACCCCTTGTATTTCTAAAATAGTCAGCACATTGGTTGTTTCTTTGAATTCATCAATATTGAACTCGGTTTGGTCTTCGTTGAAAATTTTCAATCCACAATTGCCTAAACGGGTAGGAACACTGGTGCGAAGCAAATACATTTTACCGGATTTGTATATTTTCAAAGAAGGGGTGAATGAATTTTCGATATCTTCTAATTCCAGTTGACTTTCGAACCATTTTTCACGATTATTAAATATAGATTCTTGTGTATACTTTTCTAAATCTTCCACCCATTTAATAAAAGTCTCATTACTATTGGAAAATACCAAATCGGAGTACATTTTCTTTCCCCCGTTTGTTTTAACAAAGCCTTGTTTGGTGGTGCATTTGGGGGGTTGTATATATAATGGTTCATCGTCCGTCATACGAAACTTGATGAAATAATTCCCCCCCGAAATTATGGTGGGGGTGGTAAGCGAGACTTTTTTGAAATCGAAGGACTGGTTTGGTTCGTAAATACTCATATTGAATTTACAATAGGTCGAGTAAAAATGAAAATAAACAATACGCATTGTGTAGGGAACCAACGTGTAGGGAACCAATGGTTCCCCTACGACCCCTCCTTTCCTGTTGAATTTTGTGACTTTTTGTAGTTGTATTTTGTAGGGAACCTACGGTTCCCCTCCCTTTCTCTTGGGTTTATTATATGTGTTCTTTGAAAATTCTATATTTATTTGTTGTATTTTGTAGGGAACCTACACCCCCTCCCTTTTTATTGAGTTTATATATGTTCTTTGAAAAATCTATATTTATTTGTTGTATTTATTTGTATATATCTTGTTTTAAAAATTATATAATTATATTTTTGTATAATTATATAATGATGATTTTTGAAAACCTATTATTTTAAAAAGGGTATATATTTTTCATATTAATTTGATTTTCTTGATTTCCTTGATTTTCTCGCTTTCTTTGCTTTCTTTGTTTTCCTCGTTTTCTTTGCTTTCTTTGCTTTCTTTGCTTTCTTTGCTTTCTTCGACTTTCCTGATTTTCTACCACCTCCAACAATTGCCTTTGATGCTAAAGAAGCATCCCCGCCACTACAAGAATTATATGCAGACGGGTTTACTGAAAGAGACCCGCCTTGTTCCGAGTAAGCTGCTACACCATATCCTGCCGCACCAAGAGAACCTGCATTATATAAATCCGGTGTTAAATTGCTCATATTTATATATTAATTTGCTATATTAAAAAGTAGGGAACCTATACCACCTCCCTTTTATAAAGCGGTTTGAAAAAGGGAGGGGTCGTAGGAAAAAATACGGACGAGCATAGCGAGGTAGTATTTTTTTTATTTACCGGAAAGCGACCGTTGGAAAAAATACGGACGAGCATAGCGAGGTAGTATTTTTTTATTTACCGAAAAGCGACTGTAAGGAGCTTGTAGGTAAATGGAGCTTGTAGGTAAATGGGAACCGTAGGTTCCCTACTTTATACCCGTTTTCAATACGCTTTATAAAAGGGAGGGGTCGTAGGGGAACCGTAGGTTCCCTACTTTACGCAGTTCTTTGAAGAGTTGTATCAAAATCAACAAATTCAACAGGGTCATAAAAATGAGAAATACATTATATATACATATAAACCACACATAAGGATATATTTCATCATAAATTATATTTACAACGGGTTTGACAATTTCTTTTGACATTTTTTTAATATCTTCTCTGTGAAAAAAAGAGGAAAATAGTTTATTTGTGTTTTCGGTAAAGTTCATTTATTATGTAAAGGCTTTTTCTTTATCGTTTTTTACCACAAACGACCCTAGGAAGATTATAAGAAAATATTTTTATTCAAATACAGACTTTTCCTCGCCCCCCCCCCACCCCTGCCACGTATATTTATATATCCCTCTTACAACCGCTTTTTGTATTTTTCAAGGTAGAACCCTACTAATAAAATAATTCAATAGCTTGTCTGTAACAACGGGTTCCGTCACACCATCGGTGGTTGGTTGTTTTCGAGGGACGGGTTTGGGACTTTTCACAAAGAAACCTACCGGAATCCCTAAATTTTCAAACCGGTTGGGTGTTTTTTGTTTACTTCCTCCTGTAGTTAACCCTTTTGTTGTATCGTTTAGTAAAACACAGTTATTATTAATATCCATATAAAAATATATATTACATCTTATACTTTATTTTACCTACAATCGATTTCCAGTAAATAACAAATAGTGCCACACACCTACCCGGCAACACACCCACACCCCCCCTTCACATCACACCCCCCCGTCACTATACCCCGTCACTATACCCCGTCACTATACCTTTCTTTTTAACAACATTCAACAAAAACACCTTAATCGTAAGAAAAATCGATATACTCTTTGACTAACGGTGGTGGCAATATGTTCTATTTCTTCTTCAATCAACGGAAGGTTCGTTTTTAACAAATTCAAAGAAGAATTAATAATGGCTTGTATCACTTCTTCACTGACTTTATTTATAGGTAAAATTCCCGAATCCAAAATGGCATTTAATGTAAATTGAATGCAATCTATTATATTAATGTTTTCATATTTTAAATCATTAATGTAAGTACTTGCAATGACGTAAATTAAATGGGGTATGTCAGTTAGTTCCACTTGTCTTTTATTGACGATTTCATTAATTTCAGTTGATATTTTTGTAAATGAGTCGGGGCTATTTTTCGTCACTTGTTTAATAAACTTTATTTCAGTTTCGTTCAACTTGAACACGCCTTTCGTTTCGATTTCGGCAATGGTGGAAGTTAGCACGTCGACGATGTTTACGATTATATTTTCGGTTTTGAAGTCGGGTTCGTTGGAAGTCATCATAATATATAGTTTGTATAGAAAAATAGTAGAAACTGAAACACAAGATACCATACAGAAATTACGAGAAAAGGGAGGGGGTGTAGGTTCCCTACTTCCCTACTACAAACTGTGCCACTATTATATATAATGTTGAATCTTCGTAACCAACTAAACAATGTTGAAACGGACGATATAACAAGCAATTCGAGTACACATAAACCCGTCGAATGGTCTTATGAAAACGAGGAAATGATCGCCGAATGGGGTGATATTGCCCAGTGTTACAAGTGGCTCAACACCGAAACCCACAAATATTACAAAAACATAATTTCATATCTAACTATCCCCTGTATTATATGTTCAACGATTAGTGCATCCGCCACGTTTGGAATACCAAATGTACCCGAAAGTTATCAATATATACTTCCTTTTTTCATCGGTTCAATGACAATCGGTCTAGGAATTGTGACCACCGTTCAACAGTTTTATCGTTTCTCCGAGTTGAAAGAAACACATCGTATTTTAGGGGTTGGATGGGACAAAATGGCACGTAATATTCGTATTGAACTTTCCAAATCCCCGATTGAAAGAACCGACGCAAGGCATTTTATTAAATTTACACGTATTGAATTCGACCGGCTTATGGAAAATAGCGAAATTATTCCAGATTGTATTATAGAAAAATTCAATAATAAAATCGAAAAAGATGACTTGAAAAGCTCGACACATAAACCGAGTAAAACAGCCTTGAGAAAACCCGATATTTGCGATAGAATTGTAAGTATTAATAAAAGCCGGCGGTTATGGTTCCCCCCCGATTTAGAAAGCGGGGACAGCGAGGATACAAAAGACAGCTTGCAATATACAACTAGTCCAAAAAGAAAACATCGTTCGAGTAGTCGTTTGTATTTAAATGAAAAAATGAAGAATAATAAATATACA
>Ga0247831_1003762_pt1 | contig 21471 bp, 20 predicted proteins | sample LaCruzMarch2015__9_FD_192406 | JGI IMG/M metagenome (GOLD analysis project Ga0247831, IMG submission 192406) | Freshwater microbial communities from meromictic Lake La Cruz, Castile-La Mancha, Spain - LaCruzMarch2015_1m | ecosystem: Environmental > Aquatic > Freshwater > Lake | place: Spain...
AGATGAGGATGATGAATGGAATCCATCTGATTACGCAATTCATTTAACTAGAAGAGCAAGAGGATTACCTTTCTGGTTTTCACTAGCAGCTCATGGCACAGATGAGTATGCAAAGGCAATGGAGCAGACTATGACCATTGCGAAAGATGCTGCCCGCCAAGTTAGTGAGCATCCAAATCTAAAGTTATTGGTAGAACCCACACTTTCAATAGTCGCCTTTGAAAGAGTTGGTTGGAGCAGCGCTGATTATGAAAAATGGAGTGATAAATTGTTAGCCGATCAAATTGGCTTTGTTACGCCATCGGCTCACAAGGGAAAACCAATCTTGCGTTTTGCAATTGTTAATCCTTGGACAAAAGATTCAGATATTTCCGCAATTCTCGCCACGCTATAAGGCCAAAACCCACTTTTGTCAGTGGAATCTTTTAAGATACAGCCATGTCTGAGTTTTCTATGCCACTTCATGATCCAGCTACCGCTGGTTTATCTGAGTTTGAGGTAAAGATGCTGGAGTTTGAACGCTCTTGGTGGCGTCATGCTGGCGTTAAAGAGAGTTCAATTAAAGAGTTGTTTAATTTAACCCCGCCTGCTTATTACCAACTTCTAAATAACCTCATTGATCGGGAAGCTGCCGTACTGGCTGAGCCAATCTTGGTTAAGCGCCTGCGTAGGCTTCGAGATAGCAGAACCCAATCTCGTAGCAGTAGCAAACTCGGCTTCACCCTCTAAGCCCGCCTAAGTACCCAGCAGCAGCGCTCATTTGGCGCATCTGGAATAAATCCTCTAGATTTGGCTTTAGCACTCTACGGGTGTGAGTGATAAAAACACCTGATTTAACTTTGGCAACAAAATAGAGGGAGAGAAAAACATGGCAAAGATGATTGCCTTCAATGAAGAGGCTCGTCGCGGTTTAGAGCGCGGCATGAATGTATTAGCTGATGCGGTCAAGGTAACCCTTGGGCCCCGCGGTCGCAACGTTGTGCTTGAGAAAAAATGGGGCGCACCAACAATTACTAATGATGGTGTTTCAATTGCAAAAGAGATCGAACTAGATGATCCATGGGAAAAAATCGGTGCAGATTTAGTAAAAGAGGTTGCAAAGAAGACTGATGATGTTGCCGGTGATGGAACTACAACTGCGACCGTACTTGCGCAAGCAATGGTCCGAGAAGGATTACGTAACGTGGCAGCCGGATCTAATCCAATGTCATTAAAGCGCGGTATTGAAAAGGCAGTTACGGCAATTTCAGATGAGTTGTTAAAGATGGCAAAGCCAGTAGAGACAAAGGAGCAGATCTCTGCTACCGCATCTATTTCAGCTGCTGACACCACAATCGGTTCCATGATTGCAGAAGCAATGGATAAGGTCGGTAAAGAGGGCGTAATTACAGTTGAAGAGAGCAATACCTTTGGTCTTGAGTTAGAGCTAACAGAAGGTATGCGCTTTGATAAGGGTTATATCTCTGCTTACTTTGTAACTGATACCGAGCGTATGGAAACAGTTATGGAAGATGCTTACATTCTGATTGCAAACACCAAGATCACAAATATTAAAGATCTGGTCCCAATTTTAGAAAAGGTAATGCAAACCGGTAAGCCACTTGTGATTATTGCTGAAGATGTTGAGGGTGAAGCACTTTCAACTTTGGTAGTAAATAAGATTCGCGGCACTTTCAAATCAGTTGCCGTTAAAGCACCTGGCTTTGGCGATCGCCGTAAAGCAATGTTGCAAGATATTGCAATCTTGACTGGTGCAACTGTTATCTCCGAAGAGGTTGGTTTAAAGCTTGACCAAACTACATTGGAATTACTTGGTAAGGCTCGTAAGGTTGTAGTCAGCAAAGAAGAGACCACAATTGTTGAAGGATCAGGAGATGCTGAACAAATTAAGGGACGGGTTAATCAAATCCGTGCTGAGATTGAAAAGAGTGACTCTGATTATGATCGCGAAAAACTTCAAGAGCGCCTTGCAAAACTAGCCGGTGGCGTTGCAGTTATTAAAGCAGGAGCTGCTACTGAGGTTGAGCTAAAAGAACGCAAGCACAGAATTGAAGATGCGGTGCGAAATGCAAAGGCTGCAGTTGAAGAAGGAATTGTTGCTGGCGGTGGCGTTGCTCTTCTACAAGCATCCAAGATTGCATTTGGTAAATTGAAATTAACTGGCGATGAAGCAACTGGCGGAAAGATTGTTGAATACGCAGTTGAGTCACCACTTAAGCAAATTGCAATTAACGCTGGTCTTGAAGGCGGAGTTGTAGTTGAGAAAGTTCGCTCACTTGAAACTGGTTTTGGCTTAGATGCTGCAACTGGTGAATATGTTGACATGATCAAGAGCGGAATTATTGACCCAGCTAAGGTAACTAGATCTGCATTGCAAAATGCGGCATCAATTGCAGCACTGTTCTTAACAACAGAGGCAGTAATTGCTGATAAACCTGAACCAAAGGGTGCTGCACCAATGCCTGGTGGCGATGGCGGAGGAATGGATTTCTAATCTGATCCATATTTAGAAAAAGCTCCCGCATAAAACCGGGGGCTTTTTCATTTTAATCATAAGCAGATTACAATCTGCACATGGCAAAAAAGAAATCACTATTTAAAAAGCTCCGCAAATCTGAGAGCTCACTGGTGGCAGAGCCGGAGGCACCAGTTGATGATGCGATCTTGGAAGCTATTTCCAAACCTAAAATTGAAGAACCAGTACGCCCTGCAATAATTAGAAAGCCATATGTTGCACCAGCAAAAACATATCCCGCAGTAATTGATATTGAAGTAAATAAGTCAGATATTTTTGGCGCGCTTGATCTAGCTAAGAAAGCTGCAATTGAAGATGCTGGTAAAAGTGAATATGTTGGTGAGTTTTATTCAATTGATTCAGATGAAGATCGAGTTGCTACTTACCTTTTTGAAGCAAAACTTCCTGGCTACCATGGCTGGCGCTGGGGTGTAACTGTTGCAAAGATTGATGATGCAAGTAAGCCAACAATTTGCGATGTAGTTTTATTACCTGGTACCCAGGCGCTGCTTGCACCAAACTGGGTTCCTTACTCACAAAGAATTCAACCAGGAGATCTTGGTATTGGTGATGTTGTACCAACTGCGCCAGATGATGAGCGATTAACTCCAGCATATGCGGCCCTTCCTGGGGAGGAAGATTTAGATATAACTCAACTATTTGAATTTGGTTTAGGCAGAGCAAGAGTTTTATCAATTATCGGTAGAGATGCAGCAAGTAAGCGATGGTATGAAGGTGATCGCGGTCCTCGTACACCAATTGCAAAAGCTGCACCTAAGCCATGTGTATCTTGTGGATTTTTTATTCCAATCGCAGGATCCCTTCGAACCACCTTTGGTGTTTGCTCAAATGCGATCTCACCTGAGGATGCACGGGTAGTTTCCTTTGATCACGGCTGTGGTGCGCACTCAGAGGCGCTAATTAAGGCTGAATAAACCCCGTACCAGCACTGCCAATGTTGGGTTAAACTAAGCACCTGCCCATCTGAAGATGGCCTAAACGAATACTAAAATTTGAAGGGAGATCCCAATGCCTAGTGGTCGCGTTAAATGGTTTAGTTTAGAAAAAGGTTTTGGTTTTATTTCCAATGATGAAGGTGAAGATGTTTACCTTTCAGCTGACGCTCTTCCTAATGGCGTAACAACTGTTAAGCCTGGAACAAAACTAGAGTTTTCAATCGCTGATGGTCGTCGTGGACCACAAGCACTCTCTGTTTCAATCGTAGAAGCACCACCAACTATGGCTGGTAATTCACGTGGTAAAAATGATGATTTAGCAGCGATGATTGAAGATACGATCAAAATATTAGATCGTTATGGCAATGGACTTCGCAGTGGTCGCACATCTTCATCTGGCGATGCTGAGAGATTAGCTAAGGTTTTGCGCGGTATTGCATCTCAAATCGACGGAAATTAAAGCAAACCTTTACGTCCACGCTTTATGGTGTATCTAAGTCCTACCGCACCAAATACAGCCCCGGCAACACAGATCCAAAGTACTTTACTATCTGCGTTCATAACTATTGCAAAGACAAAAGCAATAATCCAAAGCACAATTCCCATTGCGATCACAAATATTGATTCTTTCATGCTTTGATCCTAACTCTATAAACCACTAATTAACACCATAACTACCATGCTAAATAATATCGCAATCGTTACGCGCCGGCGCATCTTTGCGCTCATCATTTGGCTAACTGCTCCACTACATACTCAATTGAGTTTGTTAAGGCATCAATATCTGATGGTTCAACCGCTGGGAACATTCCAATTCTAAGTTGGTTCTTTCCTAATTTACGATATGGATCAGTATCAACAATGCCATTTGCTCTAAGCACTTTTGCAATTTCAAGGGCGTCAATTGATTCATCAAAGTTAATGGTGCCAACTACTTTTGATCTCATTACCGGATCTGTGACAAAAGGTGTGGTGTAACTAGTTTTTTCTGCCCAACTGTAAAGACGATTAGATGAATCTTCGCTACGTCCGGCAGCAAACTTTAAACCACCATTTTCATTCATCCACTTAATTTGTTCGGCTAACAAAATTATGGTGGCAAGTGCTGGTGTGTTATAGGTTTGATCAAGACGAGAGTTTTCAATTGCAATACTTAGATCAAAAAATGCTGGTACCCATCTGCCACTTGCCTTAATTTTTTCAACCCGGGCAATTGCTGCCGGGCTCATAATTGCAATCCATAGCCCACCATCGGAGGCAAAGCTTTTTTGGGGCGCAAAGTAATAACAATCTGATTGAGAAATATCAAGGTACAAACCACCTGCCGCACTTGTAGCATCTACTAAGACCAATGCGTCCCCAGAACCAGCTGGCCTAATAATTGGCATCATCACACCCGTACTTGTTTCATTATGAGTTAATGCATAAGTATCAATATCTGCTTCAATTTTAGGAAGTGGGTGAGCACCTGGCTCAGTCTTAATTACTGAGGGATCTGCAATCATCGGCGCCTCTTTAGCAGCGGTTGCAAACTTGGAGGAGAACTCACCAAAAACTAAGTGTTGAGATTTATTTTCAATTAAGCCAAAGGTAGCAATATCCCAAAATGCAGTCGATCCACCATTACCAATAATTACTTCATAGCCATCAGGTAGTGAGAATAAAGATTTGAGTCCACTTCTTACTGCGCCAACTACTTCTTTAACCGGTTTTTGCCGATGGCTGGTTCCTAAAACTATTCCATAATTACTAGCTAAGTTAGCAAGTGAGTTTGGCAAAATCTTGGATGGGCCGCAGCCAAATCTGCCATCGGATGGCTTTAAATTTTCTGGAATCTTAATTTCACTCATTGGTAGATATTAGGGGTTAAGTCGTTTAAGTTGCCAATTATTATTTTTATCTTTCAAATACTGGATTCGATCATGCAGCCGTGAGTATCTACCCTGCCAAAACTCAATTGATGTGGGAGAGATTACATAACCACCCCAATGTGGTGGGATGGGAATTTGAGTGCCTTCTGGCCACTTAGCTTCAAACTCAGCAAAACTTTTTTCTAGCTCACCACGGGATGATAACTCTGTTGATTGCGCACTTGCCCACGCGCCAATTTGTGAACCACGTGGACGAGTTACAAAATACTTTTCACTCTCATCTCTACTTATTTTACTGGCAGTGCCGACCACAATTACCTGTCGCTCAAGTGGATACCAAGGAAATACCAGTGAGACATTGTTATTTTCTTCAATTTGCTTACCCTTATTTGAATCGTAATTTGAAAAAAATGTAAAACCATCTGGTGTTAAATCTTTTAGTAAAACTGTTCTACTCTTTGGTCCGCCTTCGTTAACAGTGGATAGGACCATTGCATTGGCCTCAACAACAATCTCATTACTGGCAGCATCTTTTAGCCAGGTATCAAAGAGTTCCAGCGGATTTACTGGAAGTTCACTCTCTATTAATCCATGCTCACCGTACTGGCGGCGCATTGCAGCAATATCTTCACGCGCGGTCATAGTTGTATCCAACCTCATTTTTGATCCAGTTTGTAGCATTAGCGCCTAGGTAGCAGAATAGGGCGATAGGTATCCATTAAAGGAGTGCAAAAGTGGCTGATGATTTCAAACCAGGGCTAGAGGGCGTAATTGCATTTGAATCAAAGATTGCCGAGCCTGATAAAGAAGGTAGCGCACTTAGATACCGCGGCGTTGATATTGAAGATTTAGTTGGCCGAGTTACCTTTGGAAATGTTTGGGGCTTACTTGTAGATGATGAATTTAATCCTGGCTTGCCACCTGCTGAACCATTTTTAATTCCAGTTCACACCGGTGATGTTCGAGTAGATGTGCAATCTGCAATTGCGATGCTTACTCCGGCTTGGGGATTAAAACCACTCCTTGATATTTCAGATGAAGAGGCCAGAAGTAATTTAGCTCGTGTTTCAGTTATGGTGCTCTCTTACGTTGCTCAATCTGCCCGCGGCACAATTACTAGTCCTATTCCACAATCAGAGATTGATAAGGCACATACTGTTGTAGAGCGAATGATGATTCGCTGGCGAGGTGAACCAGATCCAGTGCATGTTCGAGCAATTGATGCTTACTTTGTATCTGCGGCTGAGCACGGCATGAATGCTTCAACATTTACCGGAAGAGTTATTGCTTCAACTGGCGCTGATGTTGCAGCCTCGATCTCAGGTGCAATTGGTGCGATGAGTGGTCCATTACATGGTGGCGCCCCTGCACGGGTACTTAGCATGATTGAAGCGGTAGAAAAAACTGGCGATGCAAAGAGTTATGTGAAATCTGTTTTAGATAAGGGTGAGCGGTTAATGGGATTTGGTCACCGGGTTTACCGTGCTGAAGATCCACGCGCTCGCACATTGCGTAGGACTGCAAAGGAATTAAACGCACCGCGTTATGAGGTGGCGCTCGCATTAGAACAAGCAGCACTTGCGGAACTAAAAGAGCGTCAACCAGATCGAGTGTTAGAAACAAATGTTGAGTTCTGGGCAGCGATTGTTTTAGATTTTGCCGAAGTTCCAGCAAATCTCTTCACCTCAATGTTTACCGCAGCAAGGACTGCTGGCTGGTCTGCACATATTTTGGAACAAAAACGCACTGGCCGAATCATTCGTCCATCTGCTCGTTACGTTGGTCCAGGCCCTAGAAAACCTAAGGATGTTAAGGGCTGGGATGAAACTGTGGAGTCACTTCACTCTTAATTCAAACAAATCTGCTTTAACTGGCACGATATGCCAATGAGTAAGAGATCGATAATCTGGTTTCGTAGAGACCTGCGGATTTCAGATCATCCTGCGCTGTTGGCCGCAATAAGTGAAAGTTCAGAAATTGTTCCAGTATTTGTCTTAGATCCAAAGTTAATTAAAACACTTGGCAGCAAAAGGTTGGCATACCTTGGCCAGTCATTAAGAGCTTTAGATGAATCTCTCGGTAATTGCCTGCAGGTAATCGCCGGTGATCCAGTAACTGTGCTAAAAGATTTACAAAAAAAATATGACGCAGAGAGCGTGCACATCTCAGCGGAGTATGAACCATCTGGTGCAGCACGAGATAAAGATATTGAAGAAGCGGGCATTAATTTAATTAGAACTGGCTCACCATATGCAGTTGCACCAGGCCGAGTTCTTAAACCAAGTGATAACACTCCTTATCGGGTTTACACACCTTTCTATAAAGGATGGTGTGCTCATGGTTGGCGCAAACCTGCGGAAAAACCAAAAGAGATTCCAGCTGTTAAGCCAAGCAGTGACGCTAGAGAGTTTCCAGATTGGAAAGTTCCAGAGGGAGTAATGATTACAAAAGCGGGTGAGCTAGCCGCACTTGAGCGATTTAAATATTTCCAAAAAAATGGATTAGATAGTTACGATGAAGCAAGAAATTTCGCAGGTATTGATGGCACCAGCAAAATGAGTGCGCATCTAACGCTCGGAGAAATTCATCCTCGAACACTGCTTGCACCACTTGGTGAAAGCAAGGCTCATGATGTATTTCGTAAAGAGATAGCTTGGCGTGAGTTTTATGCTGATATTTTATTTAATAATCCGCATACTGAAACTGAATACTATGCTCCGCAATTCTCCAAGATGAGATATGACGAACCAGGTGAAAAATTTAAAGCTTGGTGTGAAGGTAAGACTGGCTACCCATTTGTAGATGCGGCAATGCGGCAACTATTACAAGAAGGCTGGATGCATAACCGAACCAGAATGGTGGTGGCATCATTTTTAGTTAAAGATCTCCACCTTGAGTGGCAATTAGGGGAGAGATTTTTCAGAGAACACTTAATTGATTATGACGTTGCTTCTAATGCTCATGGTTGGCAGTGGACTGCAGGTTGTGGCACAGATGCCTCACCTTATTACCGAGTTTTTAATCCAATTGAACAAGGCAAAAGATTTGATGAAGATGGAGATTATGTTCGCAAGTATGTGCCAGAGCTAGCTCACTTAAAAGGAATTGAAATTCAAGAACCTTGGAATGTATTAGATGGGTACTTAAAAGATTACCCGCAACAAATTGTTAATCATGCAACGGAACGTTTGGAGTCACTTGCCCGCTTAGATGAAATTAAAGCGAGCAAGCCACTTCCACCTACAAAGTAATTTCTTAAGCTAGGAAATTAGAGAACTGCCAAGGATCACTCTCGTCATACTTACGATTGTTCCATCCTTTGAATAAATCATTGCGGTGCATTAGCGGATCCCAATCTGCTGCCTCTGAGTAGAAACCTCCCCAGTATTTTTCAGCAAACGCTAAAACTTCCCGCCATGGCAGATCATCTGGAACTCGATATCCAGCATTTGGATTTGCCATCGCCCAAGCAACTGCGGCATAAACCGCACTTGCCACCTGAACTGTGGTTGCAGATTGTTTTGGAATCAATTTTCTTGAGTCATGAATATTAAGTAGTGATCCGGTCCACCAAGATTTATATGCGTGCCCCATTAGTAATACACCTAGACGATCATCACCATCGATAATCTCTTCATTCATAATTCTTTGGTTTTCAGTTAAGTTCCACTGACGCATCTCAAGTTCACGCATCGATGCAATTGCGGCATCGGTTGGACAGTATGCATAGTGAACTGTTGGTCGGTAGACAGCCTTATCACCATCCCAAACAGTTAAGTGATCGCTAATTGTGAATGCTTCACCATGGCGAATTACCATGCCAGTTGTTTCCATCTTTGGTACCCAAGAGCGAACCCAAGTTGTGGCACCAGGTTGGGCAATACAGATTTGATTCTTAGGCCCAGTTGGATGTTCATAAGCATTAACCGGCAAGGTTTTTTCATGTGTTCCCCAGCCAAGCTCAGCTGGTGCAATACCTTCTTCATAAAAACCTTCAACCGACCAGGTATTCACAAACTCATTTAGCAGCTTGGGTTTATCAGAAACCTGTGTATCACGCTCTGCAATATGAATTACTTTAACGCCAAGTTTTTGCGCTAACACTGGAAAGTTCTCAGCAGCTAGTGCCTCAGCAACTCCAGCAGCAGCCTTTCCATCTTTAATTGCACGAGTAGCAATATCAAATAAAGCTTTCTTTGTAAGGTGTGAAACTAATCCAGGGTTTGCACCATGCTCAACAATCGCAGTTGGTCCCTTGCCACCCCAAGTATCAGTTAACTTACGTAATTTCATATGGCGCCAATAAAGTGTGCGCTCGGTTGGATTTCTAGTGGACCCTGCTGAGTATGGATCCCACTCTTCAATTGAAGTATTTAAGTAGATAACTCCATGATCATGTGCCCATCCAATAATTTCATTTGCATCAATATTCCATGCTAAATCTAATAGAAAATCTCCGGCTGATAAATACTTTGATAAGAATTGATCCATGTTTTCACGGGTCAATTGATCCTGAACGTATGTGGCACCGGCGGTGATTGCATCTGCAACTCGACTTCGGTTATCACGCATATCCGCAATCGTGATCTGTTTAGCATCGACAAGATGCTCAATTAAAAGTGGTAGTACACATTGTGATACTGAACCTGCACCTAAAACCAGAACTTGATTTGAAAAGCGTGCTGCCAATTAGGACCCCCTTTGGTTTGAGCTAAAGGATTTAGCAATCAAAGATTAACCTATTTTTTATGACTACTTTTCCAAAGTAATGCCCCAGACTTGCTTCGCTTTGCCTCATACATCGCAAAGTCGGCTCTTCGCAAAGATTCACTGGCATCACCACTTTGATCAATTGGGGCATACCCAATACTCACATCAATTTTCACTTGCTCACTAGCCAGAGAGATTGGATAGCTTAAAGTTGCCCGAATCGACTGGGCTAGTTCACTAGCAGCAGCAAGGTCTGTTGTTGCGAGCACACCAAACTCATCCCCACCAAGGCGAGCAATCTGTGCTCCAGTTGGAAGCACCCTTGTGAATCTGTTTGCTACCTGCCTAAGTAATTGATCACCTGCTTCATGCCCTAATTTGTCATTAATATTTTTAAAACCATCTAGATCCATTAGAAATATATAACCACTTTGTATTTGGTCGAGATGAAATAAGAAGTTTCTTCGGTTTGATAATCCAGTTAGCTCATCAGTGCGCGCAAGAATTCGTTCCGTCCCCGCAGAATTTGCTTCAGAGAGTGCAAAACTCATTCTAATAAATGCTAACGCAATTGTGATAAATCCTGGCAGCAAAATAAAGTTGGGAAAGTATCCAGGCTTTAATGCTGCAATACCAAGCAAAGTTGTACTGGCCACTAAAGCAATTGTTGCGCTGTAAGAGGAAATTTTTTCGGAAAACTTTGTTTCAGCAGATTCATATGAAAGAGATATAGAAAGTAGCAAAAGCCCAGCAATCCAACCATCATCTGTAATGGATCCAAATTCATAGGTTGAATTAAGTGATGACCAAATAAAGAATAAATCTGAGAGTGCAAATAATGAAAGCCCACCAGACAAAAGTAGTGAGCGGATACTAAGCGGAGTGAGTAATACATAAACCAGCACCATAGATAAAATCACTATGTCGCCTACTGGATAAAGAATTGAGATAAAAACTGAGAAGGCCGATCCACTAAACCCGATCATTGCCGGCTTGAGTAAAAAGGCGGTCAAGACGCTGGTGAGTCCAACTGTAATAATTACAGTGTCCAATAATTCAAGAGCTGAAATAGATCTTCGATGGGTAAAACTTCTTATAATTCCTAAAAACACTAATGGATAAAATAGTGAGTAACAAATATCTGAAATTACTTCAGGGATATTCAGATCAAAAAAAGAGTTCCAGGTAGAAAAGAAGGAGCCCGTACTCCAAACTAATCCCGCCAAACCGATCGTAGCCGCGGATATTCGATCAGTGTGAAGGGGTGAATTTGCTGCAATAAAAGCTGAGAGAAGTCCAATTGAATTGAACATTATTAAGTCAGTAACGATATTTGGCTCTGGACGAATCAGGCTAAGAAACAAGTGAATCACCAGAAATCCACAGGCAGCCCAGATAAAAGTAGGGTACTTTTTCCCTCTAATCACGGCAAAATAGTAAAATAATTGTGCTTTGATTAAAAGTTAAGGAGTAAGACAATATGGCTGAAATTACCAGGCGCGGATTCATTTGCGCTGGTGCGGCAGTTGCCGCCATTTCTGCAGCTCCAGCTGTTGCTGCAACCGGTGTAAAAACCGTGGCTGGTAAAACAGTTATGGATTTGGCTTCCAACAAAGTCCTAGCAAAAGTTGGTGGGGTAGTTGAGTTATCGATTTCAAAGTATGGAAAAGTGGCAGTAGTTAGAACATCTAAATCAAATAGTGGTTATTCTGTAATCAATTTATCTTGCCCACATGCAGGTGTGATAGTTAAGCAATCTTCCGGTGGGTGGTCATGTGCTGCGCCTCGCGGTCACGGTTCAGAGTTTGCACTAAACGGTTCCCTTAAAGTGGGCCCAGCTACCTCGGCCTTGAGATCAATTAAATTTACTGCAACAAGTAAGACCTTAACTATTTCTTAACGTTGTTTGCGCCTAACTGTAATCCCAACTTTACGAACAATTGGTCGTGGTGCAATTCGTGCAATAGTGATTAAAATTAAATACTGCCAACCTGGGATACAAATTGCCTTACCAGCTTTTGCATACTTCCAAGATTTTGCAACAACCTGATCGCTGCTTAGCCACATAAAATTAGGCAACCCGCTCATGCGCATCTTTCCTCTTTGATGAAACTCTGTTCTGGTGAACCCGGGACATAGGGCACTAACTTTTACATTTGTACTTTTTAATTCAGTGTTCAAGAACTCTGAAAAAACTGTTACATATGATTTAGCTGCGCTGTATGTGCCACCGGCAATCCAACTGGCCACACTGCTCACATTTACGATTACACCACTATTTCGTTTGATCATCTGAGGAAGAACTGCATGGGATAGGCGCATTGGAGCGGTAACTAGAACATCTAGTAACTCCTGCTCCTTGTTTAATTCAGTGTCAATAAAACTATACTTAATGCCAAAACCAGCATTATTGATCAGTACTTCTATTGGTTTAATTCTACTTGATACTCTTTTTTCAACCTTTGCTAACTGTTGTGGTTTAGTTAAATCAGCCTGAAGTGTTTCAACTTTTATTTTATATGAATTAACTAGTTCTTTTGCTACAGCTTTAAGCCTATGCAAATCTCTTGCGACTAAGACTAGATCAAATCCCTCTTTCGCCAGAAGCTTGGCATATGAAGCACCGATTCCAGCAGTTGCTCCAGTAACTAGAGCGGTAGCCATTACTTAATAATCCCCGCAGTATCTTCATCACGGATATTCCATGAAGTTCCATACTCTTCTAACAAATCTAGAAACGGCTTGGATTCAAACCACTCTGGACCATTAACACCAAGTGGTTTCCAAATACCTTTTTGGATTAACTCCATCGCAATAACTGGGTTAATTGCTGTCTGCCAAACAACTGCTTGATCGCCATACTCCTTCATCGACCATGCGTTATCAATTACGTTATAAATATAACAAGCCTTTGGGTTTCCTTGTTTATCTAAACCTTTAATCAATGCGCCAGCACAGGTCTTACCATGCATACGTTCACCTAAAGTTCCAGGGTCTGGCAATGAGGCAGTTAGTAGGTCGCGAGGAGAAACACTCACACCTTGCACATCAACTGTTTCTTTTCTATCCATACCTAACATGTTGATTGTTTTTAAGATTGTGATGAACTCAGCACCTAAGCCATATTTAAAGTTAACTTTTTTTGCATCAATTTTTTGCGGAATTAGGACTACCTCTTCGTGCTCCACGTTCACGCACTCAACTGGTCCGATACCTTCTGGGAAATCAAATATCTCAAGCTCAGAGAATGGTGTTGTCGTGTACCAACCGCGACCATCTTCCCAAACCAATGGTGGATTTAAGCACTCTTCAATTGTGGTCCAGATAGAAAATGATGGCGCAAAGTCATAGCCTTCAACTCGAAGGTTTGAGCCATCCAAAATTGTGCAGGAATCAATCCGGCTAAATAAATGTTCGCTTGCGTACTTGGCAAAAATATCACTCATGCCTGGCTCCACACCCATACCGATTAAGGCATAGATCTTTCGCTCATCCCAGTTAAAGTCACGAGCAAATTGCTCATCGCCTAACTTCACACCAGTTTCGGTATATGGATAGTGAGGGTGCTTACGAGAAAGTGACATCGCCATGTCAATGTAATTAGTATTTTCAATCTCACATGCTAAAAATATTGGCATAACAAAACGTGGATCAACTGCGTTAATTACAACATCTACATCGGCTTTACGGATTAACTCTCGGACATCTTCAAGCTCAGCAGCATTAACCATGGCCGCAGAAAAACGGGGATCTTTAACGCGCGCGACAGCCTCTTCAGCTCTTGCAAGGGTGCGGTCAGCAATCACCATTGATTCAATAAATGAACGACGTGATGCGATATTAGCGATCGCTCTACCAACTCCACCGGCGCCTATTACGAGGGCCTTCATGATTTCAACTCCAAACGAATTAATACGAGTCTAGCCGAACGGTAATCTAATACCAAATTTACGCATGTTTAATCAATTGTTTTCTATTATTATTGAATTAAATTAGAATTAACCGCTTAAAGAAATTAAAAATTAAATATTGTCCCCGTAGCTCAGTGGATAGAGCAACCGCCTCCTAAGCGGTAGGTCGCAGGTTCAACTCCCGCCGGGGACGCAAATAATTTAATTAATGATTAATTGTAAAACGTTGCATAGCTTTTGGTGCCCACCAATTACGTTCACCAAATAAACGCATTAGTGCTGGCACTAGCAACGCTCTTACTAATGATGCATCAAGCAAGATTGCAAATGCCACTCCAAAGCCAAGCATTTTAACCGATGTGACACCACTCAACATAAAAGATGAGAAGACGATTGCAAGTAAACCAGCAGCAGCCGTAATAATTCTGGCCGAACGTTGTAACCCAGTGGCCACGGATTCAATATTTGATTTACCCGCATCATGTTCTTCTTTAATACGAGATAGCAGAAATACTTCGTAATCCATGGATAATCCAAAGGCAACAACAGCAACCAATATAATTGATCCGGTATCTACTGACCCAGTTGTTGTAAAGTCACCAACTAGCCACTTCAAATGTCCATCAACAAATATCCATGTGATTGCACCCATGGTTGCAGCTAGCGAAAGGATATTTAGAATTATCGCTTTTATTGGCAAGATAATAGAGCCAGTGAAAATAAACAATAGCACTAAGACACCAATTGCAATCCATAGAAGTGCCCATGGCATCGTCTTCGCAATTCCGATTTGAGTATCGGCATAGTCGGCCGCAACTCCACCAATTAAAGTACCTTCAGGTGCTCTAATTTTTCTAATCTCTTTAATTAAGGCTTCAGCTGCTGGAGTTCTAGGTGCCATCGAATGTATTGCCGTAACCCGAACATCATCACCTGCAACTTGTGAATTTCCAATTCGAACTATGCCAGGGACCTGGGCAATCTCGGTTGTGTACTGATTGATTTGAGTTCCCATAAACGCACCCTTTGGCACAATAATTTCAATCGGATTTCCTTCTTGCCCTGGAAAGCGCTCAGAGATAATTTTTGATGCATTTGCAGCTGGATTGCTAGCAGGCAACACTTGAGAATCAACCTGAGAAAAAACTATGTTTTTTATTGGGGCGGCAAGCACAGTTAAAATAATTAATGAGAGCATCACTACTGCAACTGGACGTCTCATAACAAATCTTGCTGTTTGGGCCCACCTGCCATCTTCTTTAGGAGTTATTGAACTTCTGCGAACCACACCTTTATCGACACGGTGACCCAAAATTGCAAGCAAAGCAGGTAGTGCTACCAGTGATCCCAAAACTGCCATTATTACAACTGTTACGCCGGCATATCCAAAGGACTTAAGAAACATCTGCGGAAACAGCATCAACGCTGCCAAAGTAATTACAATTGTTATTCCGGAGTAGAAAACAGTTTTACCCGCAGTTGCAACTGTTTGCTTTATAGATTCCTCAACTGAGCGGCCATGGTGAAGCTCTTCTCTGAATCTATTTACAATCAATAACGAGTAATCAATGCCTAAGCCAAGTCCTAAGCCTGTAATTAAATTTAATGCAAAAACGCTGACTCCTGTGAATAAACTCAAAAGATACAAAATAAACAGTGAGCCTAAAATTGCTGAAACACCGACAAGTAATGGCATAGCACTTGCTACAAGTGCGCCGAAGACAAATGCAAGCAATATAAAGGTTAAAGGAATTGAAATTGATTCAGCAAGTGCTAAATCTTTGGAAATTTTAGTATTGATTGCGTGTGCGAAAACGCCAGTACCACTTGCATAAATTTTAAGATTGTCATAATTTCCATCATATTTTGCCTGTATTTCTTTTCCAAGGCTTTGGACTTTATCCCAATCAACACTCTGGCTATAAATAAATAAAAAGGCAGATTTACCATCTGTGCTTTTAAGTGAAGGTGCGCCACCAGCAGACCAGTAAGAAAGTGTTGAATCAACACCCGGCTCTGATTTAAGTTCGCTTTCAAGTTTTGTTGCTGAAGAAATTACATCTGGACTGGTAATTCCATCCTTTGTTTCGACAACTAGTACCACCGCCGGATCTTTAACTTTGAATACATCAGTTAAATACTCAAATGCCTTAATCGAATCACTCTTTGGGTCGGAGTAGCCGCCACTTTCTAATTTACCAAAGACGGCAGAACCTATAGTTCCCGCTAAAATTATTGCAACTAAATAAAGCCCAAAGATAAGTTTCTTCTTGGCGACAATCGCTGAGCCTAATTTTTCAAACATTTTTGCCTCATTACTTCGATTTATACTTTAAAGGTAGACTTATATATTAATGATAAGTAATGAGAATGTGAAAAATGTAAATAATACGAAGCCTGGTGAGGTTGATCACCCACTTCTTCCAAAACTTACGAAAGATGAAGTTGATCAGGAAATTGATGCCAATCGAGATGATGAGATGGTCAGGGACAAGCCCCCGCATCACGGTTAACTTTTAATCTTTGCTTTTAGGTTCTGACTTCTTTTCAGTTTTTGTCTCCGGCTTACTTTCGTTGCCGGTAACTGGCTTTGTTCTTGAGTCAGTTTTATAAAAGCCACTTCCTTTAAAGACAATACCTACATTGTTGTAAACCTTGCGAACCTCACCATTGCACTTGGGGCATTGCTCAATCGCGGCCTCAGTAAATGACTGAACCGCTTCAAAGGAGTTTTCACACTCAGTGCACAGGTACTCATAGGTTGGCATAGGAGATAATCTTAAGGAGGTGGCAAGATTAGGGCTAACCGAGAGGGAGAGGGTGGGCAATGAAGCGTGCTATTCATTTATTAACCATAATTTTTCTAACCTTTTTCTCTATCTCACCTGCTGTAGCTACATCAGTTGTTAACACATCACCAACTGCGGGCTCGGTTTTAAGTGTTTCACCAACTGCGGTCACCGTAAAAGCAAATGCAAATCTTTTAGTTGGTGCAAATGATTTAACGGTAGTTGATCCAAACGGCACTCGAGTCGATGATGGATCAATTCAGATTCAAGGCGCAGTTTTAATGGTTGGTTTAAAAGCATTAAAAAGTTCTGGTCTTTACACAGTTAATTACACATTAATGGCAATTGATGAGGAACCAATTGATGGTTCATTCACATTTTTGTATAACGCACCAGATGAAATGGCTTTGCCTACCCCAAGTCCAACTGAATCGGAATTAGCAACCTCCTCTGATGCAAATCACGTGACTGATATCTTTGTAATCGCATTAATGGTTTTTGCATTTGTGCTCTTAGTGTTTTTATCACGATATGCAAAACAAACTTTTAACACCCCAACCAAGCCTCGTAAAGTTTCAAAGCGTCCAAGCACTAGCAAAAAAATAATTAAATAACTAGGTGCAAAGTTGATTGAAATTTTCTCACCTGTCAGCAAAGGATTAATGCAGTTAGCTGGCGTGCTTAGTATCGGACTTTTGCTTTCAATTAGTTTTCTTGATACAGACATAAAGGGTGCAGTAAATAACTCAAAATTAGTAAAAAAAGCTAAATCCTTAATCTTAGTTTGGCTGCTTACAACATCACTATTTATATTGGTTCAGATCTCTTATCTTCTTGAACAACCTTTTCTATCATCCTTTGACTTAATGGTAATTCGATCGTATTTAACCCAGACCTCGGTCGGAAAAAGTTACTTGATTCAAATCATAGGTCTTATAATTATTCTTGCTATACCGATCAAGCGGATTCTTACTACTTATTTTCTATTGCTTATATCTTTAATTGTAATAATTGCACCAGTTTTTCAAAGTCATGGCAGCTCATCCGGTAACCATGGACTAGCAATCGGGGCATTAGTTGTTCATGTGATCGCAATCAGTTTTTGGGTTGGCGGATTATTTGGATTAACACAGTTAGATAAAACACAAAAATTAATTGCTCTACCAAGGTTTAGTGAAATAGCCCTTTGGAGTGCCATCACAGTTGCGCTAACCGGGGCAGCTACTGCCTGGACCAGATTAGACACCATCGCATCATGGCAAAGTAAGTATGGTGCAATTACGTTGTTTAAAATATTTTTAGCGATAACCCTGATTGGTTTTGGCGCACTTCACCGTAGGTGGATTATTAAGTCTGATTATCCTTCGGTATTTAGATTGATTACAGGCGAATTAATTATCATGTTTGTAACTATTTTTGTTGGAAGTTGGTTATCAACAGTTGCACCTCCTGATAGAGAAATTATTTCAACACCAGCATTATTAGTTACTGGTATTCCTATGCCAGAGGCACCAACACTCTCTCGTGTCTTACTTGCATATGATGCAGATGGTTTGATGTTGGCACTGATTATTTTTTCTGTTGCTTTGTATATAAAGGGCGTAGTAATTCTTAGTAGGCGTGGAGATAAATGGCCTGTTGGTCGCACGCTTGCATTCGCGTCAGGAATGAGTGCAGTTGATTTTGCAACCAGTGGCGGGCTTGGCGTTTATTCACACTTTGCATTCGCCAATCACATGCTGGCACACATGGTGCTCGGCATGATCGCTCCAATTGGAATTGTGTTAGGCGCTCCAATTACATTAGCTCTGCGAACCCTGCCAGCTGGTCGTAATAAAGATGAACTTGGAATTCGCGGCGCATTTATAACCTTACTTCATTCAAAGATTTCAAATTTTTACACAAATCCTGTGGTAGCACTTGCCATATTTGACGGTTCATTATTTGCACTTTATTTCACGCCGCTATTTAAGAATTTAATGCAAGGTCACAGCGGGCACTTTTTTATGTCATTTCATTTTCTACTCACCGGCATACTATTTTTCCAGGTAATTATTGGTATAGATCCAATGCCTCGTAAGGTTCCCCATCTTGTTAAAATCATAATTATCTTTGCAGCAATGAGTATTCATGCATTTTTCTCAATCGCACTAATGTCTGCTTCAACTTTAATTGATGGTGGATATTTCGCATCACTGGAAAGGCCATGGGCTACTGATCTATTAGTGGATCAAAAATTAGGCGGGGCCATTGGTTGGGCAATGGGCGAAATTCCAATTTTACTTGCGTTAGTGGCCACCTTCATCCAGTGGTTAAAGGAAGATAAAAAAGAGACTGGCAGAATCGATCGGGCAGCCGACCGTGCTGCGGCCATGGGTGAAGATGACGAGCTTGCTCAATACAACCGCTTTCTAAGTAAATTAAACCAACGAGACACGAACCAATAGAATAAATCCATGTCGATCAATTCAGATATGCCAGCACTGTTTGGCGATGAATACCAAGCGCTTCGCGAAAGCGTTTCCGCCCTTGCTGCTAAAAAAATTGCGCCATTTGCTCATGATGTTGATGAGAACTCCCGTTATCCGCAAGAGGCAGCAGATGCATTGCAATCAGCTGGACTTGCTTCTGCACATGTTCCAGTTGAGTTTGGTGGGCAAGGCGCTGATTCGCTTGCAGCAGTAATAATCATTGAAGAGGTTGCTCGAGTGTGTGGTGCATCATCATTGATACCAGCAGTAAACAAATTAGGTTCTGTTCCACTAATGCTTGCCGGTAATGCTGAGCAAAAGAAAAAGTATTTAACACAATTAGCAGCTGGTAAAGGTTTTTCCTATTGCTTATCTGAATCTGAGGCTGGATCTGATGCCGCCGCAATGAAAACTAAAGCGGTTAAAGATGGTGATAGTTGGGTGATTTCTGGCAGCAAAAAATGGATTTCAAATGCAGGTGTATCTGAGTTTTACACGGTTCTAGCTTCCACCGATCTAAGTAAAGGTGCAAAAGGAATTTCTGCATTTATTGTAGAAAAATCTGACCCGGGTGTTTCATTTGGTGCCCATGAAAAAAAGATGGGATTTCGTGGTTCACCCACTCGTGAGGTTTATTTTGATAACGTAAAAATAAATGATGATCGCCGGCTGGGTGAAATTGGAGCTGGTTTTTCACTTGCAATGAAAACATTAGATCACACACGAATTACTATTGCGGCACAAGCACTTGGCATTGCGCAAGGCGCATTTGATATTGCAAAGAAATATGCTCATGAACGCCAGCAATTTGGTAAACCAATTTTTGATTTTCAAGCCATTCAATTTATGTTGGCAGATATGGCAATGCAGATTGAGGCTGCCCGCCAATTAACATATGCAGCAGCTATTAAAAGTGAGCGAGGAGAGAGTGACTTGACCTTCTTCTCAGCGGCAAGCAAGTGCTTTGCAACTGATGTAGCAATGAAGGTAACAACAGATGCTGTTCAGGTTCTAGGTGGTTATGGATATGTAAGCGATTATCCAGTAGAGCGGATGATGCGCGATGCTAAGTTAACTCAGATTTATGAAGGTACTAACCAAATTCAACGAATAGTAATGGCGCGAAATTTAGAGAGTTTAACTAACTAAAATCTAACAATTATTTCTGGCGTCGCTGCCGCATTAACTTTTTGATCATGTTCCTCTACCGGCAATAATTCACTTGTTAATTCACCTCGGTGAAGTAGGGCAATTTTCCAGGCATTAGATTTTGCAAGTGCTCGATCGTAAGAACCGCCACCTTGACCTAATCGACTACCAGTTCGATCTGCATGTAATGCCGGGACAATAATTACTTGAAGCTCGACATTTTCAGCATTTCCGATTAGCTCATAACTTTTACCATTCTTTTTTAATTTATCTTGTGATCCATCCCATAGCACCCATTCAAGATCATTATTTTTTAACAATCTGGGTAGGAATAGTTTCTTGCCGGCTGCAATTAATTTTTTGTTCAAATCGCTCGTTTCAGGTTCAAATTCATATGAAATATATGAGGCAATGTTTTTAACATCTTTTATTTCACTTGCATTGAGAATATGTAGCCAGCTTTCATTTGTAAATCGATCCTGGCGCTCTTTGCGATACTGCTTGCGCAGTTGCGCTTTATTTTCCTTAATACCCATGCCCCTTACCTTAATTTATGGTGGGGGCGAAGTAGGGTTTAGGTATGGAAGAAGCGATCTCTGTCGAGCAACTACTTGAGCGTCTACTTGGCTTAAGCACGCCGCTATCTGCGTTAGACCTCCCACTGCTTGATGCGCATGGAGCTACTTTGGCTAGCGACCTATTAGTAGATGACAAGGTTGTGATTAAAAGTGGCCAACGAGTTGGCTCAACACAGATAGCACTAGCTGCCTCACTAGGTTTAGATCGCCTGCCGTGTCGACCACATCCTCGGGTAGTAATAATTAGTGCAGGTGATGATTTAGTTGAACCTGGAAGCAAATTAGCTAGTGATGAAGATGAGTATGAGAGTAATTCCTGGTTCCTAACTACCTTTGTTAGAGAAGCTGGTGCCCATGCATTTCGCGTCCATATAATCGCTGAAACAAGTGAGCAACTACAAGCCATTATCGAAGACCAGCTAGTAAGAGCAGATCTAATTGTTATAAGTGGAGAATCTAAAGATGAATCTTTTGATCTAATTACTTCGGTTATATCGAAGTTAGGTGAGATAACAACTGTT
>Ga0247831_1003765_pt1 | contig 21455 bp, 21 predicted proteins | sample LaCruzMarch2015__9_FD_192406 | JGI IMG/M metagenome (GOLD analysis project Ga0247831, IMG submission 192406) | Freshwater microbial communities from meromictic Lake La Cruz, Castile-La Mancha, Spain - LaCruzMarch2015_1m | ecosystem: Environmental > Aquatic > Freshwater > Lake | place: Spain...
ACTGAAACCGGGTTTAACAACAGTTCCGGGAACATCGTGTTGGCGTGGTAGGTCAGTATTCCTAAAGCCTGTTCAAGACTCATTTTTCCATCAAAAATGCCGCTCAGTACAGGGTTACCCTCCCAGCCCGGCATTACCCATGCATACCATGCCAACGCAGGCGTAATCATCAAGAAATAAAGCCCTCCAAGAGCAGCTGTTTTGGAAAAATTGCCCTTCAAACTCAATAATAAATACGTCAGTGTAGCGCCACCCAATACAATAAATGGCAATTTTGCCAGCGTGGCCATCAACAGGAAAAATGCCGCAAGCGTGTGATGGCGCCATAAACTGCTTTCTACACTTTTGATGAAAAAATATATGTACCAAATACCCATACATAAAGCCATATTATCGGGTAATGGGTTGACCATATAATAATAAAAGACCGGTGAAAAAGTCAACGACCAGACGCCGAAGAACGCCGCCCAATCATGATTTAACAATGGCAATGGTTGCTATTACGGGGAATAAGGGTGTTGTAAACAATGGAAGTTTACTGCGCATGGGCATCGTGAATTTAACATGCAAAGTTGGCAATATGGTTTGTAAAAAGATCAATTTTTTGTAACTATCCAGCCACAGGCGGCTGGATAGTTACTTTTTGTTTCTTGTGCCTTGCACATCAAAATAGTTAAATAGATTAGAACAGCAATATCAAAAGAAGTTAAAAGCCCCAAATCACATGTAACGCCACCTGACATCACACTCTTTCTTAGCTTTGCCCTAAAATAGTCCCAACTTTTCTAATGCACTACATGAAAAACAATTGGATTCTTTGGGCTGGTTTGGGCACTTTCTTGCTGATGCTGGTTTGGGCATTTACCTTATACCAGGAGCGCATCATCATCTTCGACCCCGCTTTTCACTTGTTTTCCATTGTGCGCAAGGGCGAATTTGCCATACAGGTTCATCGGTTTGGGGCCTTTTTCACCCAACTGTTCCCGCTTGTTGCCGTCAAACTGGGTTTGCCCTTGAAGGCAATCATGATCAGCTATTCCATTTCCTTTATTGTGTTGGATGCGTTGTTGTTTGGCTTGCTCCTGCGACCACTTCGGCAGCCTTATTGGGCACTTGCATTGCTGCTCAACAGCGTACTCATGGTGAATGAGACTTTTTATTGGATTCAATCGGAGCTCAAACAGGGGTTGTCAATGCTCATTTTTTATTTAGGGTTTATCCATAGTAATAAGGTAAAATCCGACAGTGTATGGTACTTACCCATTCACGCAGGCATGCTTTCCCTCTTGGCGTTTACGCATCCGTTACTGGTTTTTCCGTTTATGTTTGGCTTTGGCCTGCTCATCCGGACGACTGCCCCCGAAAACAGAAAAGCACTTTTCAGCTTGGGGGGTACATTTTTGTTGTTTTACCTGATTAAATCGCAGTTGTTTCGCAATTGGTATGATGATGCGCAAATGCAGCATCTCGGCAATCTGGTTACCTATTTTCCCAACTATTTCTCGGTACCCACAAACGCATTGTTTTTCCAATATCTGCTGAGTGACTATTATGCGCTCATTCCATTATTTTCAGGATTGGTTTATTTACTCGTGTCGCAAAAAAAGTATACCGAATTGGCTTGGTACCTGTTGTTTTGCACAGGATACCTGCTGTTGGTAAACACAACTTATCCGGATCCGACACTGCTTCGAAAGTTTTATTCGGAACAATTTTATCTGCCCCTTGGCACCATGACCCTGATTGCCTTGGTACTGCATCTCCACTTTGATGCGGTATCCCGTTGGCTTCCTGTAGCCATTGCCTTGATTATTGTTGTTCGCCTGCAACACATCTATGCGCTTCATTATCGTTTTACAGAAAAAATAGCCTGGCAACGCCAGTTTATGCGCACACAGGCGGGTGATAAAATCATTTATCCCGAAAAGGCGGTTCCAGAAGCCCAAAAACTAATTTATACCTGGGGTTCAGCCGAAGAGTTTTGGCTTTTGTCCACCCTTGATTACGGCGAAACCAAATCGATCGTTATTACTGACGACCCGGAAGCCCTGCGCAAGCACAAAGACCAACCTCGTTTGTTCATCACCAAACACAAGGTATTCGACTACGACGACCTCCCCAGCCGCTACTTCCATTTCAAAGACACCACTTCTCCCTACACCATCTATTCGCCTCCACAGTGACCATCCCATTCCACACCCATCCGCACGGCAAACTGCTCCTGACCGCCGAATATGCCGTACTCGACGGTGCCTTAGCCTTGGCCTTGCCCACGCGCTTGGGCCAAAGCCTCACCGTGGAAGCGGGCGATGCGCCGGGCGTGGTTCAATGGCATAGTTTTGATCATGAAGGCAATGTATGGTTTGAAGGACAATTCAGCTTCCACGATTTTGCGCTGTTGAATTGTTCGGATCAAAAAGTGGGCCTTGCCTTGGAACAAGTGCTTCAGGCCGCTCAACGCTTCAACGCGCCAACCCCTCAACCCCTCCACGTCACTGCCCGACTCGATTTCCCCCGCAACTGGGGACTCGGTTCCAGCAGCACCCTCATCGCTGCCATAGCACGCTGGTTTGGCGTAGACCCTTTCCAGTTGCTGGCCGATACCTTTGGCGGTTCGGGGTACGATGTGGCCTGCGCCTACGCCCCCTCGCCCATTTTGTACCAGGTACACGGCGAACAGGCCACCATTACCCCCACCCGCTTTGACCCTCCATTCAAAAATCAACTTTTTTTCGTGTACCTTGGCCAAAAACAAGACAGCCGCGCCGGCATCCGGTACTACCGCGAACAACTGACCGACCCCGCCGCGCTGGTGCACGACCTGAGCGAGATCACCGAAAACATCCTGGAATGCACCGAATTATCCGATTTTGAATCCCTGCTGATTGAGCACGAACACCGCTTGGCCGAAGCCATCAACCTCGAACGCGCCCAAACGCTGTATTTTGCTGACTACCCCGGCGTGATTAAAAGCTTAGGTGCCTGGGGGGGCGACTTTGTGCTCGCTACCAGCCCCTGGCCCGAACCGGAAACCCGGAAATGGTTTGCCCAACACGGTTTTGATGCGGTGCTGAGCTGGGATGAGTTGTTTTTTTAGACAGGATTTACAGAATTTGTAAGATTCACAGGATTTTTTTGCGTGTACGTTCGAATCCTGTAAATCCTTAACTGTTTTATACGAGCAAGACATCTATACTTTTAAATATTTATCTTTAAAAAAAGGTAAATATTTAAACATATATACGTATTTTTGTGAAATTTTTTAAAGGAATAGCTTGTATGAATAACGAACAAAGACGCTTGTTGGTTACCCAACTCGACGAAAAAATAGCACCATTCATTGGGGCAAAAAAATATCCCATACCCGGTGAAGGATGGATCAATGCTATCAGGACTGCTTTGGGAATGTCATTGAAGCAATTGGGAAACCGATTAAAAATAACCCCGCAAGGCATCAAAGATATTGAACGGCGAGAAAAACAAGGCTCACTTACCTTGCAAAGGCTGCGAGAAGTTGCTGCCGCATTGGACATGCAACTCGTGTACGGGCTGGTTCCAAAAGAACAAACTATTGAGAAAATGATTGAGAAAAGAGCAAGGGAATTAGCCCGGGAAATCGTCTTAAAAACCGCTCATACCATGCATCTGGAAAACCAGGGATTGGACGAAAAGGCTATTCAAGAAGCCATCAAAACCCGGGCAAAAAAAATTGAATATGAAATGCCAAAAGACTTATGGAACTGAAAATGAATTATGCAGATGGCCAAACCCCTATTGACGAAGATGAAAAGAGGGGGCTAAAAATTAAGTCCATCTCAACAATGAGCGATTTAGACGCTTTTGAACAGCAAAATATTGAAGAAGCTATGGAATGGGTACGTAGCCGTTTCCAAGCAGTAACAAACCATTTCCACAGCCCGTCGCAACAGCAACCTACCGCACCACCTGCAATTTCACCACTTCCGCCATACCGTTTGCCCGGTTTTCCAAACGCACCACGTACATGCCTGTGGGCATGTCCATCACGTCTATCGGGTACACGTTTCGGCCCGGTTCCACCCAGGTGCTGCGCACCTGCGCGATGTTGCCGTTCATGCCGTGCACGGTGAGTTGGGCACGGAAGCCCTCGCGGCCCGGGTGGGTGTATATCAATTCGGTGCTCCGGCGGGCCGGATTGGGCGTAATGGAAATTGGGCGCTGGAACGGATCGAACACCGTGGGTGCCCCGCCAATGTAGCAGTCTGGGTGCACTGTGTACGCTTTGTCGACCACGGCCACTTGCTCATACTGATCAAACAGCGCTTCTTCCAGCACATACGGGTTGGCTCCCAGCCAATCCTGCAACAGCGACGCGAACACCTGCCGGTAATCGTGCTGCATGTTTTTGAGCTGGCTGTCGTTGGTGAGGTCAAACAAGTTCACGTTGGTGCCGCGTACGCCTGCGCGCACGTTTTTGCCAAACAAGAGCATGGGCGACAAGGTGCCGTGGTCAGTGCCCACCGAGCCGTTTTCTTTGGCTGTGCGGCCAAATTCGGAGAAGGTGCAGGTCATCACCCGGTCTTCGAGGCCCAGCAACTGGAGGTCGTCCATAAATTTTTTCACCGCGTCACAAATGCCACGCAACAGGTTGGCGTGGCTGCCCGTGCCCGTGTCGCCAGCCACGACCTGGCCCGTATGGGTATCAAAACCGCCGATTTGGCAAAGGAATATCTTTGTCTTGCAGCCCCCGCTGATCATGCGGGCCACCGTTTTGAGTTGTCCGGCCAGCGACGTGGTGGGATAACCGCTCGCCGCGTTGGTGCCCAAATTGAACACCTCGGTGATGCGCTGTGCGTATTGATTGATGCTCTGCTCCACGCCCATCATAAAATCAATCTCGGCACCGTAATCAGAGTTCGGGATGTTGAGCAGGGGTGCGCCGCCGATGGTCTGTATGAGCGAATAGAATCCGGCAGGATCTTGTCCGCTCAGGTTGATGGCGTTTTGGTGTTCGGTTTCGGTGTGGAAACCGAGCGACGTGTTGGGATCACCCAACTGGATGCCCAGCGGATCGGGCATCTCTGCCGTGGGTGCGCCATACACATCGGGGTACATGGCGTTGAGCGCGCGGCCCATCCACCCGGAGGTCAGGTTGTTGAGGTCGTACGATCCGCCGCCGCCGCTCAGCCACAGGTCGGTGCCTTTGAAGTGCGACTGGTTCATGCTCTGGTAGCCCACGCCCTGCACAATGGAGGCAAAACCCTGGTCGTACAAGGCTTTGAAGTTGGTCATGGCGGGGTTGATGCCCACCTGATCTTGTATGGGGAGTGTGGCATCCAGCTGGATCAGTGGTGTGAGGCCGCTGTTGGACAAGCCGATGGTGGGCCGCAACTGCATGTACTGGTCGTACTGGTTGAGGGGCACCACCGTGTTGAGGCCGTCGTTGCCCCCTTTGAGCTGAATGAGCACCAAGGCGCGGTCAGACACGCCGCTGCATGATTGCAGCACTTTATCCATTTTAGTGTTCGAAAATGGCCGAAGCTCAAGACCATTTAAGGCAAAAGAAGAAACGCCCGCTGCGGGCAATATTTTGAGGAAAGATCTGCGTTTCATGGATGAGTTGAGGAGTTGAGGAGAGGAGGAGTTGAGGAGGGGGGAGGAGAGGAGGGAGGAGGAGAGGAGGAGTTGAGGGGTTGAGGTCTCAACTCCTCCTCTCCTCTCCTCCCCTCCCCTCCTCCACTAAAGAAGTTGATATTCGGGTGAAAACATGATGTACGTAACCAGTCGGGTGAGTGCAATGGTCACTTCTTCGCCTTTGCCGGTGTTCAGGTAATTTTGCCACTCGTACGTCCAATCGGCTGGCGGCAGACCATCTAAGAAAATGGCGTTGTAGTAGTAATCAAAACGCTCGGCGTCGGGTTCTTCAGGCAGCATGTACTGCAAGAGCTCGGTGACCAGCACGAAGGGGTCGGCCGGATCGCTGATGGTATTGCTGTCGCGCACCCACTCGGCTATTTTCAACTGGGTACCGATGCTGTTGTTGGTGCCACCGCCTATGGTGCGTTTGCCCGACAGCAGGATGGTGGCCAGTTTGTATCGCGAAATGATGGTGCTCGAATTAAACCACTGCCGGTTGTAGTCGGGCGCCTGGTGGTAAGCGGCGTAACCCGCTACATCGGGCGGGAAAAACAGGGGCATGTTGGCATAGCTGAGCATGCGCTCGAACACCGCGTTGTAATAAAATTTGATGTAGTGATCGTTGTTTTTGGTTACCGGGTCGGGAATGGGCACGTCAAAAAACGAGATGGCCTGCAAGCTCAATTCCAGGGGAGACTTGATGATGCCGCCGATGATCTCGTCGTGGTTGTCGGAGTCGTCGGCGTCGTAAAAATGTGCGCTGGCAAGCAACTGTTGCAACACAGGCAGCAGTTCGTAATTGTTGCTGCGGAAAGTGTTTGCCAGCGGCCCAATGATGTCGGCCTCTATTTCCGGAGTAACATTAGGCGAAACAAAATACCGGTACAAGCGGGTGCAAATGTGCACAGCCACATGGGGCTGCGCAAAAATCATGTTCACAAACGCATTCAGTTCCGTGTACATGCCCGCTGCAGTAGTGGCACCGGCAATGGTAGTGTTGTTAAACCTGGCGCTGAACGTTTTGGCGCCCGTATCGTGTGTGCTGATTTGGGTAGTGCCCCAGGGAATGCCTGTTTCGGGGTCGTACTGGTCGCGTTGGGTGCGTTTGCGGAAGCCAGTGAATACGCGTGCGGCGCGCACAATGTCGTCTTCGGTGTAGTACGTATAATCGCCCTCCGCTATTTGTGGGCCTTTGCCTATGGTAAACAACTCAAAAAACTCGCGGGCAAAATTTTCGTTGGGACTGTTTTTGGTATTCACGTTGTTGCTCAGGTACTGGAGCATGGTGTTGTCGGTCACGATTTTGGTGGCCAATTTTTTGAAATTGCCCAGTGCACCCCAACGCAGCAGACGCAGGTAATCAAAAAAGGTGGCGTGGTTTTGGGCCAGGATGTCACAGGCCAAATATTGATGCCAGAAAAAGATCATTTTGTGGCCGATGCCGGTGTCGTGCAAGGCTTCGTTGAGCCACCAGGAGGTGAGGTTCCAGCGCATTTCAAACTCCTGCCCGGGTGCCGTCTGGCCAGTGGGCAATAGCCACTGAATGGCTTCGACGACCCCGGCGGTAGAGGGCACATCGTAGTACGGCTGGTCGTACAACTGGGGCCGCAAACTGAGCAGAGAAGCCACCGCCTGGGAAGCGGTTTGCGTGGCCAATGCGTCTACCCGGTCTTTGGTGTAGTGAAAACTGCTGCGCCGCAACAGATGGGCCGCGCGTCGCCGACCGAGGGTGCCGGACAAAGGGGTAAGAGAAGCCATAGCGCTACAATCAATGGAGGATGAAAAAAAACGGTTGTACAGGATGTTCCGGGATTCTGTTGGCAAACATAAATCTTTCCACGCACTCGCTCTGTAAAATTTTTATATATTATTTCCCCTAAAATGACCAACAGTGCTCGTTAAGCCTGTTTGCCATGGGCAGCTTGCCCCCAACCCTTGCTGCTTTCGTTTGTTTTACTCCCAAAATCTGCTTTTATGCCCACCATTTGGTACAACGGAACCGTGCGCAGTATTGAACCCCTGACCCCCACCGTGCGCCGTTTTTTGCTGGAAACGCCCGAACCATTGCCTTTTGAGGCCGGACAATTCATTACCTGCGACCTCCCCATTGGCGAAAAACGGCTCCACCGCTGGCGCAGCTACTCCATTGCCAACATGCCTGAAGCATCTAACCTACTCGAACTATGCATCGTGCGTTCCGAAAAAAGCGGATCGGGCACACAGTATCTCTTTGAAACGCTGAAAACCGGAGACACCATCAAGTTCAAAGGCCCCGAAGGCGGATTTGTGTTGCCCGACCCAATACAAACCGACCTGGTATTCATTTGCACAGGTACCGGCGTGGCCCCTTTCCGCAGCATGATTCAGGAACTGCACCGTACAGGCAAACCTCACCGCAAACTGCACCTGATCTTCGGCTGCCGCACCGAGGCAGACATACTGTACCGCGCCGAGTTTGAAGCCCTGGCACAGGAGTGGCCGCATTTCCGGTATGATGTTGCCCTGTCTCGCCAACCCGATTGGCCGGGACACAAGGGCTATGTGCATGATGTGTACCTCCAACAGTACGCCGAAAAACGCCCCGACGTGCTGTTTTACCTGTGCGGCTGGAGCGCCATGATTGATGAGGCCGTGGCCAATTTGATTACAAAGCTCGGGTATGGGCCTGCACAGGTGAAATATGAGTTGTATGGGTAAAATTTAATTTTTTGAACGAATATCCGTAAGTTTACACCGTGTTATGCACAAAACATGCAGAGCCTCTCTCACGGAAAATGTCTTGATTTTACAATTGTCTATTTTTTTCTAAAACACACATCCCAAAGCAATAAAATTATTGTATCTTTATATTGGTTCTAACGCAGTCCTGTTCCTCAACACCAAATATTTTCCAATGAAATCTTTTCTTTCTCTTGCCACAACAGTATTGCTCTTGAGCTACTGTGTTCCAACTAAAGAGTGGATGCTAAAAAGCAGAAAAATGCTTTCAGATGGCGAAGACCATCGCCTCACTTTCGATGTGCATACCCTTCCTTCTGGCGTGTACTATCTGCGGGTGACTGATGATTATGGACACTCAGACATTTTGAAATTTATCAAACTCTAAAACTCAAATACCCGCACGTTGATTCAACTTCAACGTGCGGGTATTTTTTTATGCAAACTTCCATGAAACATTTTCTTCTCCTCGCCTTGTCCATTGTTCCAGGTTTTTTTTGGGCTCAAGTGGTAACGCAAGCACATACTTATCAATTTGCGGCTCTCCAGGGAATAGATATGAATGAAGACAACACTGCTCTTTGGTTTTATACACCCAATATTGATTCAGTAACATTGGATGATTCTACTATTATTGTGCGAAAAACCCCTAATGATCGAAAAACGCATGCCTATTTTTTGGTGATGGATTCCCAAAATGCTGTAATATCGCTGACAGATTTTTACACCACAAAAACGTCAACTAATCTTTCGACAGACAGATACATAAAACGGATTGATAGCACTTACTACGTCAGTTTCAGATACTTTGATGATTCCCTTTTTGTAAACGACCAATTGTATTTCCCTGATACGGTAGCGGCATGGAATGTCTGCATTGCTGCGTTTTCGTTGAAGGGGGAATTGATAAGGCTAAAAAGATTTCCGTCGAATATCAGCGTCACATTGACCGGATTGGCCAAAAACGACATAGATGAGATATTCCTGTTCGGAAATGCCTCCAGTGACACGATTCAGTTTGGTTCATTCGCATTGCCTTGTATAGGTTGCCATCTACACGATTCCGACATTTTTATAGCAAAATTAGACTGCAACTGGAATGTGGTGAATGCCAAAAGGGTAGGGTCCTTCTACATGGATTACAGTCATGAAATGATCATAGGTGAAGACGGCGCACTGTACCTAACCGGGGATTACTACGGCAGCCCTTTTGAAGTAGACGGTTTTTCCCTGAAGAACCAAGGGCCGCCAGTATATTCTTCCGACGCCTTTTTGCTGAAAATGGACGGTAACTTAAATGTACAATGGCTGAAAAGGGCCTCAAGTTCACTGTTGGAAGCAGGCATGTACCTGGAAAAAGCCCCCGATGGCGATGTGTACTGGGGGGTAGAGTACATCAGCGACAAGGTGACGTACGAGGATACTACCCTGATCGGGCAAGCCCAAAACGCCTTCGTGGCGCGGGTAAATCCGCAGGGCGAACTGGTTTGGATACACAACATTACCTCCAACGACGATCTGCGGCTCAAAGGCTTTTCCACAGACGATCATGGCGGTGTATGGACTAACGTGTTTTTCACCGGCGACCTCACCATCGACGGCACAACCATATTTAGTCAAGGCAAACAAAAGAACTATGTAGATAACCTGATCGTCAACATCGGCCCAAATGGACAATTGAACCGGCAATACTTCCTCGGAGGGCCTGACGATGAGCAGGTTTACACCCTGGAAGTAGTCGGAAACAACCGTTTACTGATAAGTGGTATTTTCTTTGGCGACACCTTGTCGTTTCTGAATATGCAACTGCCCCAATCGAAGTTATTGGGCAACTCCACAAAACCCACATACTTTTACGCCATCATGGAGTACCCTGCGGTGGGCATCCCTGAACTGGCACCGGTGCAGGTGCATCCGCTGCGCTTATCGCCCAATCCGTGCAGCCGCCAACTCCCGCTTACCATACAGGTGCCTGTACCCGGGCCGCTGCCCGCGGCGGGTACATTCCAGGTGACTAACCTGCAGGGTACGGTTGTCGGTTCGTTTCCCGCCGATGCGCTTACGCGTGCGGCTACCGTACCACCCGGTTATTTGCAGGCAGGGGTGTATGTGGTGACGTATTACGCGGAACAGGGGATGTGGGTGGGCAAGTTGGTGGTCATTGATTGAGTACATTGAACGTATTATGAACAAAAGAGCGGTTTACATACAAGAACGCCGACCCTTATTCTGGTCGGTCAGTGACCAAAAGCTCACCCGGATCAATGACGCACTGCTCGTGGAAACCATCCTCAATTACGGAACGCTGGAAGATGTCAAATCTCTTTTTGACGTATTGGGATTAGCACACACGGCACGTATTTTTTATAAAACCAGTGATCAAGGACGCAGAAGCAACTATTTCCCAGAGGTTGCAAATTTTTTTAACTTGTACTTTGAGCGATATGTATCTAAAGATTCTGTCTGAAGCGCAACAAAAATATTGCGCTGTCCAAACTTTAAGGGGAAGTCCCCTTGCTGCTTTCTTTATTTAAATACCCGGCCATGCCAACGGCGATCAGCACTACCACGTTACGCTACCTCGAACGTACATTTGCCACATGGCAAAGAAGAAACCCGCCCCCAGGTCTGCTCCACCACAAGGAAAAGCGCCCGCCAAACCGGCGACAACCACGCGCGTACCCGCCAAACAACCCAACCTGACCCCGCCGCCGCCCGATACCTTGCGCTGGGTGGGCCTATTGGCGGCCGCACTCGGCGGTTGCCTGTACCTCAACACCCTTGGGCATCAGTTTTGTTTAGACGACTACTCGGCCATCATGGACAACTGGGTGGTGAAAGGCGGCCTCAAAAACCTCGGGCTGATTTTTTCCAAAGAATATCGCTTCGGTGTGTGGAGCAGCCCGGGTTCGCTGTACCGACCCATTCCCCTCACCATGTTTGCCGCCGAGTGGCAGCTTTCGCCTGAAAATCCTTTTGTGCACCACCTCGTCAACGTGCTTTTGTACGCGCTCTCCGGCTGGGTGCTGTGGATCACCTGGCGCGACGTCCTGCACCGTCAACACCCGCTGCTGGCCGCTTTCACGGTACTGCTGTTCATGGCGCACCCCGTACACACCGAAGTGGTGGCCAACATCAAAAGCCGCGACGAAATACTCTCCCTCCTCTTCGGCACCTTGGCCCTGCGCGCCCTGTGGCAGGCCCAATACAGCAAAACCGGCCAGCATGTCGCGCTGGCGATGCTGTGGTACACGCTGGCTTTGTTTTCCAAAGAAAGTGCCATTACCCTGCTCGCCGTTTTTCCGCTCACACTCTGGTACTTTGGCCACGCATCGGTGCCGAAAATCTTGCGTTGGTCGGCCCTCATGCTGCTGCCTGCACTGCTGTTTTTGGGCGTACGGCACCAGGTGTTGTCGGCCCAAACCGGCAAAGAAGCTTTTTCCATTTTGGACAACTTCATAGTGGGCGCCCAAAACAGCGCCGATAAATTAGCCTCTGCTTTCATGATCTGTGGCCGCTACCTGCTGGCCCTGCTGTGGCCTTACCCTTTGGTGAGCGATCTGGGTTACGCCCAAATGAAACCAGTGGGGTTTGCCGACTGGCGGGCCATCGTCGGGCTCCTCGCATTTGCCGGCATGGGTGCGTGGGCACTGTGGCAAATGCCCCGAAAACATCCGGCCTCGTACGCCATCCTGTTTTTCCTCGGCACGTTTTCGCTGTTCAGCAACGTGTTCATCACCATCGGTACCTCTTATGGCGAACGGTTGCTGTACCTGCCGTCGCTGGGGTTTGCCTTGCTGCTGGCCTGGGCCTTGCTGGAAATACCCGTCCTGCGCAAGCAGGCACAAACTGCGTGGGTGGTCCTCGGCATCATCGTTGCGGTGTATGCCATCATCACCATTGCCCGCAACCCGGCCTGGTACGACAGTTATAGTCTGTATGAAGCCGACATCCAGACCTCGCCCGACTGCGCCAAGCTCAATTACCACATCGGGCTGGAAGAGGTGAAACGCGGTGTCAATGAAGAAACCGGACAAATTACCGACAAAGCCATGATCGAAAAGGGCATTGCGTCGTACACCAAAGCCATGGAACTGTACCCGCAATACCACGACGCGTATGGCAGCCGCGGTTTGGCCTATTTCCGGTTGCAGGAGTACGACAAGGCTAAATTAGACTACGACAAAGCCCTGCTGCACCGCCCCAACGACGCCAAGGTGCTCTCCAACATGGGTTACATTTATTTTCTGCGCAACAACCTCGACTCCGCCGAGGTGGTGTACCGCCGTTCCATCCAGTTTGACCCGCGTTTTGTAGACGCCCGCCGCAACCTCGGCGCGGTGCTGGCCATGAAAAAGAAATTCCCGGAAGCCATTCAACAATGGGAAGAGGGCCTCAAATTTGAACCCAACAACAAAACCCTCCTTCAGTACATCGGCTCCGCCTACAAAGACATGGGCCAACCGGATAAAGCGCAAACCTACCTCAACCGAGCGAGTGCCCAGTAACCCCTTTCAAATAACCCCATGAAAACAACACTCGATGTGCTCACTTACTACCGCCATACCCGGTTCGACTACCGGGTCATCTGGGATAGAAGCCCTGTGCCGGCCCTCCATTTTGGATACTACGACGAACATGCCCGCAAACACACCGCTGCGCTCTCCAACATGAACCGGGTTATGGCCGAACACGCCACCATCGGGCCAAACGACCGCGTATTGGATGCCGGCTGCGGGGTTGGTCAGGCAGCCTTTTGGCTTGCCGAACACTTGGGCGCACAGGTCACCGGCTTGTCGATTGTACCCGAACAAATAGCCGACGCGCGGCGCACGGCGTCCCGTAAACGCGGTTTGGTGCCCACATTTGAGGTCGGCGATTTCCTCAACATCCCTTTTCCCGATAACCAATTCAATGTGGTGTGGGCCTGCGAAAGTTTTTGCCACGCACAAGACAAAGCGCGTTTTTTTCAGGAAAGCTGGCGGGTACTCAAACCGGGCGGGCGGTTGGTCATAGCCGACTATGTGCGCCTCGGGCGTCCGCTACATGCCGATCAGGAGCGCCTGCTTGCCGAGTGGCTGCACCCCCAGGCCATACCCGATATTGGCACAGCCGCTGAATACGACGCGTATGCTTCCCGGGCCGGATTCGCCCGTTTTTCCGCCACAGACATCACGCCCAACGTGCGCGTCTCGCTGCGCAACCTGCACCATCTGTGCGAAAAATGGCTCGTACCTGGCAAAATCATGCGAACGCTGGGGATGGTGAGTCCCATTCGTTTTCAGAACGTAGTGGCATCTATGCGCCAATACGAAGCCTTGCAAACAGGTGCCTGGCAATACGCGCTGATGCTGGCCGTCAAACCAGTCCCAGCAGAAACTTCCGCGCCAGGTTCAGCGCATACACACCCGTAAGCTGGATGTTTTTTTCGCGGTCGCGGCCAAAAACCTGTTTCAACGTCACCACCCGCTGCGCGTCACCCACGGCCATCCATACGGTGCCCACGGGCTTATCCGGAGTCCCGCCATCGGGCCCGGCGATGCCTGAAATGGCCACAGCGAGGTCGGCGTCCAACGTTTTCAATGCACCATTCACCATTTCCACCACCGTTTCGCCGCTCACGGCACCGTGTTGTGCCAGCGTTTCGGGCTTTACGCCCAGGAGTTTGGATTTCATTTCATACGAATACGTTACCACGGAGCCCGGAAAATACGCCGACGCGCCGGGCACACCTGTGATCAGGCTGGCCACATAACCGCCTGTGCAGCTTTCGGCTGTGCAGATTTTTTTGCCCTGTTGCCGGAGCAGGTTACCCACCACACCTTGTAAGGTCTGTTCTTCGGTACCGAATACCAGTTCAGGGAGGAGTGCGTGCAAACCGTCGCAATAGCGCTCCAGTTCAGCTTCTAATTGGCGTTGACGATCAGCGGTACGGACTTCCGGGTACCGTCCGCTCAGGCGCAGGCGCACCTGACCTAAGCTGGGCAAATACGCCAGTTTGATGTGCGCAGGCAGGTTGTCCTCAAAGGCTTCGATGCGCCGCGCGATGTTGCTCTCGCCTTCGCCCGCTGTGAGCAGGGTGCGGTGCGCAATGGGATTGCCCGCAAAGCGCTCCAGCAGGCGCGGCAACACTTCGGCTTGCATGAGGTATTCCATTTCCCAGGGGACGCCCGGAATGGCCACCACAATTTTGCCTTCACGGGTTTCGAACCACATGCCCGGCGCGGAGCCTACTTTGTTGGTGAGCACAACGGCTTTAGTGGGTTGGGAGGCCTGCTCGCGCATGGCGGTTGGCATGTCGCGCCCTATTTTTTCGAAATAAGCCTCAATGCGCGCGTAGGTGTCGGGGTGAAAAGCCAATTCCGAGTCAAAATATTCGGCTAAGGTCTTTTTGGTCACGTCGTCTTTGGTGGGGCCCAGGCCGCCGGTGGTGATCACAATGTCGGCGCGCTCCAAGGCGTGCGTCAGTCCATTCCGGATGGCGTCGGACTCATCGCCCACACTGCCTTTTTCCACCACGGTAAACCCTTGTTGTGCAAACAAACGACCCATGAACCCTGAATTGGTGTCGGTAATCTGGCCGATCAGGATCTCGTCGCCAATAGTCAGTAAATAAACACGCATTTAAAAACAACTTGTTTAAAAAATGTAAAAATAAGCCGCTATTTTTGCAAAAAATTTCGCGCCTTGTACGACGAATTTGGCTTCGACGAATCGCTTTCTGCCGCACGGGATGCTGCAGAGCAGCTCCCCCGCAGCCTGCCGCCCATACGCGAACAGTTTCCGGAGGCCGGAAGCAGTTACCTTGGGGGCCAAAGCGACGGCTGGGAGTATCGAACGGTTTTTTCGGGCTCAAATTTGGCGTACACCTACGACATGGTGAAACAATTTTTACAGGAAGAAGGATACGCAAATGTGCCGGTACCCGAAAACGTGGAGGAGATGCGCTTGTTCAAACGGCCCAAAAGGCCACAGTTACAACTGTTTGAAGAGCAGGGATACATACACAACCCCGTCAAAATATTATTTCCGAACACTCCGGCACCCCGCAATACCCTGATCCTTTGTCTGTACAACGAACAAGCGCCCAATCACCTGCTGCGTTTTCACGGCGTGTTGATCGAGCCATAAAAAAAGACCGGACGCAATTGGCTGCGCCCGGCCTCAAACCAAACCCTTACTGTGTTTATTCGAACGGGTGTGTCACAAGGTATATGTACAATTTAAGGACGGCAAAAAGGTGCCGGCCGTTGGGTCTTTATCCAAAAAAATCGTTTACCGCGTCCAGAAACGCTTCGCGCTGGCCCGAAGAAACCACCAATGTGGTGCCGTTCTCCATCACCACGTGTCCGCCTTTACCCCGCACATATTTGCGGATGTATTGGAGGTGGATGCAGTGGGAACGGTGGATGCGCACAAAGGCATCGGTTGGCAGCATGGCTTCCACATCGCGCAGGGTTTTGCACACCATCACCTGCCTGGCGTCGGCAAAATGCAACACCGTGTAGTTGCCGCTGGCTTCCAGATACACCAGTTCCCGGATGCGTTCAAAACACAGGCCTTCTACGGTAGGCAACACCAGTACACCGTGATTCGATTTGCCGGTGGGCACGCCCTGCTCTCGTTTGGTCACGGGTTGTACGGCTGACAAGGGAACCACCTGCGCCGGGCGGGTACTGCCGGGCATTTCATCGGTATGGGCTGTTGAGCGTATGTGTTGAGCCATGATGTATTCTTTTGTGTTGATGCAAAAGTGCGGGGATGGCAAAGGAAAAAACAAACCAACTTTATCGATAAGTCAGGTTTCTGAGCTTTTATTAAATTTGAAAAAATAATGGAAATCCGACAATTTTGGGGCCGGATAGCAGTACAAACAAAAAACAATGCCCAAACCACCTTCAGACAAATTATTTCGCATCATCAAGCGCCTTACCCCTGCTGAAAAGCGGCACATCAGTGTGCTCATGAAGGCCCGGCCGGGAGACCACAATAAATATTTGGCTTTGTTTCATGCGTTGGATACGGCTACCGAGCCCGACGATGCAGCCATACGCAACAGGTTATATCCCGATGCTGCCGAGGGCAAGAAATACCCCGAGCTCAAGGCTTATTTGTACTCCTTTATCCTGAAATGCTTGCAGGTGTACGACGAAAAACGCTCCGTTGACCAACGCATCCGGCACTTGTTGCACAGCGTGGAAGTACTGTTTAGAAGGGGTTTATACGATGATTGTGATGATTTATTGGCTAAAATTGCCAAAATTGCTCGACTTTACGAAGATTTTTCCGCATTATTGGAAGTGTTGTACTGGGAAAAAAAACTGGCGTACACCCGCATGGATGTCGATTTTCTGCACCATCAACTGGAACGCCTGCAACAGGAAGAACAGCAAGCAATCCACTTGCTGGAAAACGCTGCCGCCTACCGGCAAATTTTTTTTCAGGTGTACCAGGTGGTCAAGGAAGATGCCCAACACAACACGCGTGAACAGTTGAAAGCCCTTTTCGAGCACACCCTTTTTCAGTCGCCCGACCAGGCGCTGTCGCACCGGGCAAAAGTGTACTACTTTCGGGCGCTCAACCTGGTGCACTACGTCCAAAAAGACTACCCGGCGTTTCACGATACGGGCCAACAACTGTTGGAATTGCTCGATTCCCAACCCCATTTTCTGAAAATAGACCTGTCGGACTACATCGCCACCCTCAGCAACCTCATCCTCGCCTGTGGGTTGCTCGGCCGTTACGATGCGGTGAACGCGCATTTAGAAAAACTGCAACAGTTAGAACCGATTACCTTAGATGACCGACAAAAGATTCACCGTCAATACTTTACTAATAAATTTGTGCTTTGTTTGTACACCGGCGCGTTTCAGGAGGCGCAACGCGAAATGCAACGCTGCCAACAGCAGGCCTTGGCATTAGGGCCGGAAGCGTTTGAAAGCGCCAGTTTTTACTTTCAGTTTTGCTGCATCAGTTTTGGATGTGAAGCGTACGAGGATGCCCTCAACTACCTGCAAGAGTGGCAAAACCAACCCAAAAGTGTGGAACGCGAAGACCTGCAAAGTTTGGCGCGCATACTCCAGTTGATCCTGCATTATGAATTGGACAACAAGCTGCTGCTCGAATCACTCCTCCGCTCTGCAAAGCGTTTTTTGCGGAAAAAGAACCGTTTTACCGCATTTGAAAGGCGATTTTTGAAATTGATGAGGGACCTGATGTGCGCAGAGAGCACAGAGTCCGCCCACTTCCTCTTGCAAAAAATGTTTATCCACATGAAGCATTGGCGCACCGATCCGGCCGTGCAAACCCTGCTCCAAACCTTTGATCTGGAGGCCTGGATGGAAGGGCATTTGCAAAACAGGTCTTTTGCCGATGTGGTGAGGGCAAAACGAAAAGCAGGGTAAACTTATCGGCCTGTTTTGTTAAAGTGTTGACCAGCAACCTCATCGGTTCGCGTATCCACAGAGGTCCAACGCGTGCGGTAGGTGTACCGCGAGCCAAAAATGTAGAGTTGACCGCCCCGCACCTGGCCCAGTTGTTCCTGATCCAGTTCAGTAGCGAAACTTTCTACGCGAAGCGCTTCCAATGTAATTTTTTTCTTTGCCATACGTCGTTTGAGTTAGAAATGGTGATATACCCGTGATTATGATCCAAAATTACGAAAATCGCTGCCGGAATCTCGGCGGTGTTTTGAACAATTTTTTGAATAAGTCAGGTTTCTGAGCTCGATTTCAAGGTGAAAAAAATCAGTTCTGTTTCGAATCCCTGGCGAATCAGGCCCTGTAAAGTTTTGTGTTTTGCCATTGCGGGGTCTTCGTGGGCCCATTGCGCCAACTTGCGCTCCACGAGTTGTTTCAACACCGCTAAGTATTCGGACTCGGAAATGGTGGCTAACGCATGTTCGATCACTGCATATCCGATGTGTTGCTGTTGCAGCGCCATGCGGATTCGCACGCGTCCCCAATGGTTGATGCGAAACTTGCCACCGGCAAAGGCTTCGGCGTACCGTTGTTCGTTTACATAATTGTCGGTTTCGAGTACCTGGTATAGTTGTTCGGCGGTGTCGCCCGACTGCCCGAGTGCTTTTAATTTTTGCCGTACTTCGTGGGGCGAACGCTCCCGGTAGGCGCAATAGCGCTCTAAGGCCAGCAGCGCTTCGTCGGGGGTCAAGGGTTTCTCGGGTTTGGCACGTTGATAAGCCATGTTTTTTTGTAAAATTTGCAGCGCAAAGTACAGCAACCCGCCATTATGATGAACAGCATTAGCGCATTTGAGTACATCACCATCCTGATTTCTATTATTCTGGGCTTGGGCATTACCCACATTTTATCGTCTTTAGTGCGCTTGCTCCACATTCCGGGTGTGCAGTCGTACTGGCCCCACATGATATGGGTCTTGTTGGTGCTGCTGTTGCATATTCAGGAGTGGTTTGTATTGTATGAGTTGAAAGACTTAAAGGCATGGCGGATGGTCACTTTTTTGTTCGTCATCCTGTATCCCATCAACCTGTTCATTTTGGCCAATCTGTTGTTTCCGCTGAATATTGACGAAGAAAATTGCGCGTTCAAACCCTTTTATTTTGAACACATTCAAAAAATTTCCATTTTTGCTTGCACGCTTGTGTTGCTTTCGGTGTTGCACAACGTGTTTTTGCTAAACCTTGGCATAGCCACCCAGGTACCGCAAGGGGTGCTGCTGCTTGTCTTTATATTCCTCGTGCTTCGGCCTGCAGCACCTTATTGGGTACACAAGGCCATTGCCGTTTTTCTGCTGACGCTGTCTGTAGCATCTGTCGTTGTGTCTTATGATACGTGGATCATTCGCTAAAAAAATGCCGACACAACGGCGGGTGTTGTGTCGGCAGGGCGTCCAAAAAAAGGACAGGTGTTTAGTTCATTTTGCTTATTTTCAATATTTCCTGTCCGCTAGTGGTACGATTTTCCCGGAGCGGGAGGATAGTACTCCCAAATGATATACTGGAAACCTCGAAAGATTGGTGGAACTAGGAACGGGTAGAATATCTTTTAAACCAAACATTTGACCGGCATAGGGTTTTAATTGAAACCGCTAAGAAGGAGAGCGAATACACCTATTTTACGGCATTTCGCCGTGTACGGGAAGGGCGGTCAATGGCTGAAATCCGATCAGATGGTATAGCTGGGTGTTTAAGAACGCCGAAAGGAGGGAGCGCAAGACAAATTTTACTGCGGGTTGGGAAGGGCAAAATTGGCATTCGCCTTTTGTCGCCCCGTGAATGCGCAAGGTTAATGGGCGCTGACGAATTTGTTATTTCCGGGAACATCAATCAGGCGTTATTTGGTTTCGGAGACGCCGTTTGTGTACCTGTAGTGACATGGATTGGGGAAAACTACCTAAATCCATTACTCGCAGAAATAAACAACGAAACAGAGAAGCAAAAATATACAAATGGATACCGAACAGCCCTTATTGATATTTGAAGAATGGTACCGGTCTCATAAAATGGAGGGCGTCTTCAAAAAGTGTCAAGAAAACCTAAACGAGGGATTGAGGGTCTATTTGACTGTCCCTGACAGGAAACTTGCAATTGCCCGCGAATTCGAGGAACAATATTGTAACGGACATATTGCCGTTGAATCGCTCGAATCGTTCATTTCTCAAAACATTGAAGAAATTAGCGTTTTCGCAGCCGAAAAACTTAAATATAGCCTTGTTAGCCTCGTTAAACTCTACAATGAACGGGTAAACTCCGTCGAGGTGGACAAATCCCTAATGATTGATCTTCCGTCTAATTTGGAAAAATACGATAGATGATGTTTGGCCTTTGATATATAAGATATTTATCAACACGACCACTTAAAACAAAAGCCCTCATAAGCGATTAGCTTACGAGGGCATATTTGCATTTTCCGCGGACCGGACGGGACTCGAACCCGCGACCTCCGCCGTGACAGGGCGGCATTCTAACCGACTGAACTACCGATCCAACTGCTTTGTTGTAAAGCGGGGCAAAGATACATGCACCTCAACAACAAATCCAACTTTTGTAAGAAAAAAAATTTGACATCATTTTGTGTCGCACCTCAAAGCGTTTTCTTTTCCCCGTATATCCATGTACCTTTGCCGCCCAATACAATTCCTTTCACCTCCTCAACATGTGCAGGCATGGTATTCATGGAATTTGAAAAACCCTTGGAAGGGCTGTATGAACAACTGGAAAAACTCCGGGACATCGGCGAACAAGGGGAAGTGGATGTAAGCGACAAGCTGCTCGAGCTCGAAAAAAAGATTGCCATAAAACGCGAGGAAATATACGCAAACCTCAACGGTTGGCAAAAAGTACAGCTTTCGCGTCACCCTGAGCGCCCTTACACCTTGTTTTACGTCAACACCATGTGCGAACGCTTTATTGAGTTGCATGGCGATCGTTGCGGGGGCGACGACCACGCCATCATTGGCGGCATTGGCATCATCGACGGGCAGGCCTGCATAATCATCGGCCACCAAAAAGGCGTAAACACCAAAATGCGCCAATACCGAAATTTCGGCATGGCCAACCCCGAAGGTTATCGAAAAGCCCTCCGCCTCATGAAAATGGCCGAGCGCTTTGGCATGCCTGTTATTACCCTCATCGATACCCCCGGCGCTTACCCGGGCATCGAAGCCGAACAACATGGCCAGGCAGAAGCCATCGCCCGAAACCTGTTCGAAATGGCCCAGTTGCGCACCCCCATCCTTTGCTACATCATCGGTGAGGGCGCTTCCGGTGGTGCCTTGGGCATTGGCTTGGGCGACAAAGTATTCATGCTCGAATACACCTGGTACTCGGTCATTTCTCCCGAGTCCTGCTCTTCCATCCTTTGGCACTCCTGGGACTACAAGGAGGTGGCCGCCGAAGCACTTAAACTCGACGCCGAGCACATGCTCGAGTTCGGCATCATCGACGGCATCGTGAAAGAACCCTTTGCCGGTGCCCACAATGCCCCCGAAGAAATGGCACAATTGCTCAAAAACCACATCCTTGAGCAACTCAAACCCTTGGTAACCATGGACCCGGATGAACGGATTCTGGAGCGCATTGACAAATACGGCCGAATGGGCCATTACCACCAACTAACCGAGGACGATCTTAAACCCTGACC
>Ga0247831_1003770_pt1 | contig 21443 bp, 30 predicted proteins | sample LaCruzMarch2015__9_FD_192406 | JGI IMG/M metagenome (GOLD analysis project Ga0247831, IMG submission 192406) | Freshwater microbial communities from meromictic Lake La Cruz, Castile-La Mancha, Spain - LaCruzMarch2015_1m | ecosystem: Environmental > Aquatic > Freshwater > Lake | place: Spain...
GCCCCGAAAAAAAAGGCCAAGACGCACTCCGGGTGTTCCTACGGCTCCGCTTCGCTGCGCCTCCGGAACACCCGGAGTGCGTCAGTCAGGCAGAACCACTTTTACAGACAGATTGTTGCACTACCGACATCGGCGGGGGCACGCTCAACAGCATCTCCACCGGGGCCTACACGTGGATCGGCGGCGGACTCTACAACCAGGCCTACACGAACAACTCCGGCACGATCAGCGGCGGATTCAGCAATATCATCGTGATCGGCAACTGGGCGACGATCGGCGGCGGAGCCGTCAATAGGGCCAACGCAAACTTTTCCACGATTGGCGGCGGCAATGGCAATACGGCCAGCGGAGTAGTCGCCACGATCGGCGGGGGTTCATTCAACAGCGCCGCCGAGTCGTATTCGACCATCGGCGGGGGATACGACAATGAGGCCCTCGGCGAAGCCGCGACGATTGGCGGCGGCGACGGGAACACGGCCAGCGGCGACTTCGCGACGATCGCCGGCGGCAACGTGAACACGGCCAGCGGCGAGTTCGCCGCGATCGTCGGTGGTAATTCAAACACCATCACGGCCGCGGCAACCAATGCCTTCATCGGCGGGGGTCAACGCAATACGAACAGCGCGCTCAGGGCCTTCATCGGCGGCGGTAATTCAAACACCATCACGGCCGCGGCAACCAATGCCTTCATCGGCGGCGGTCAACTCAACACGGTCAGCGGTAGTTGGGCCACGCTGGGCGGTGGGTCGCAGAACGCGGTCAGCACCAACTTTGCCACAATTGGTGGGGGACATCAAAATACGGCATCTGGAAGATACGCTACCGTTCCCGGTGGCTACCAGAACGAGGCCACCGGCGCCGACGCTTTTGCGGCGGGGGCAGGTGCAAGGGCCACGAACAACGGGGCTTTCGTGTGGGGAATTGTGGCCGCACCCACGGTATCGACCAACAATAACTCCTTCACCGCCCGCACGCCGGGTGGAGCGCGGTTTATCACCGCCACGGATCACTCTCTGGCGGGCGTCATTGTCTTGCCGAACGCCACTGCTTGGACTGTCTTGAGCGACGAGGAGACCAAGACTGATTTCGCCCGCATCGAGCCCCGTGAGGTCCTGGCCAAACTCGCCGCGATGCCGGTCAATTCCTGGAGATACAAGCACGATGCCAGCCGGCGCTACATCGGCCCCTCGGCGCAGGATTTCATGGCAGCCTTCCAACTCGGCCACAACGACAAAGGGATCAACACCCTCGACGCCGACGGCGTGACCTTCGCGGCCATTCAAGGACTGGTCGAGGAACTGAAAGACCGCGACACCCGCATTGATCGCCTCGAAGCGGAATTGCGCTCTTTGCGGGGTAGCCTCGGCAGCATGCTCCCGCCGTCCACGGTCGAATAGTCCGTTGTAGCGGTCTCCTCCAGGCGGAGATCCTTCAAAAAGTGCTCGGGAGGGGAGTCGAACCCCTATGGATTTCTCCACCAGATCCTAAGTCTGGCGCGTCTGCCAGTTTCGCCACCCGAGCAATACGCCGAAGACTATCACGCTCCGCCATGACGGGCCAGCACGGCGGCCCACTGGGCGGACCCCCATTTGAAAAGTCAGTCCTCGGCCGGGGTGTCCACCGCGCCGACCACCTTGGCTTGGCCCGAAGCCTCGACCCGCACGCTGACCAGTTTGGCGAAGCCGTCGCCCTCGTCGCCCTTGGTGTAGCTGGTGAAAAATCGCACCACCAAGGTTTGCGCATCGTGCCAGTGCTCGGCGTCGACCAAGTTGTCGCGTTCCTCAAATCCGTTGGACTCCATCGTCTTTCGCTCGTCCGGATAAAACACCGGCAACTCAACCGGCTGCCAACCCGATCCGCTGCGGCGGAAAATGATCGTCCGGGTGAAACGCGGTTCGTCACCCAACCGCAAGGCGAACATGTCGCCTCCCGGATTCCAGACCACCCACGTCGGCATCGGGCAGACTTTGCCGTCGCCACCGAACAGAACCTGCGGCTCGCCGGAGGCCCCGTTCTCCTTGATCGTCACGCGCGTGACGTCTTCGCCTTCATGGGCAAAAGCCACCTGCCACCGGCCGTCCGGCGACTCGTGATCGGCCGACTCCTTGCCTCCGCCCGGCAGCGAGTCCCGCAGCGAGGCGCCCGACTTGAAATGCCACTCACCACCCAGGCGGATGTTGTCGAGGAGCCACTTCCCGCCGTGCTTTTGAAAGACGAACGCATCCGTCCACTCCACTGTCTGGGGCGCCTCGTCGGTGTAGGATTGCCGCACCTTCACCTGGCCCTCCGCCGTGGGGGCGGTGAAAACATCGCCCACCTCCCATGACGTCACGCCTTCGAATAAACTGCTGAAAAGATCCCCCTCAATCCAGTCCGGCTTGTCCTCGGGCGCCTCGCGCATCTGCTTGCTCTGCAGTTCACGCGCCCGACCGATCGCGTCACGCAACCCGGCGGTCATCAACGGCCCCAATGTTTCCATCTGCTTCTCGGTCGGCAATCCGCTGATCCGCTCGCGCCGCAGTTCCGTGCAGAATGTTGTCGCCGCCTGGCGGAGCGCGTTGCGGTCGGCGGTAGGCGGCGACTCCGGCTCGCCGGCCAGCGCCATCGCGGCGGACAGCAACACGACCGGCAAGAGCAAGCGGAAGTTCAAACATTGTCGGGCCGTCATGGCAGCGATGATGACAAAGGTTCCTCACCCAAGCCATCAAGCATCTTGATGGTGATCAGACCGGAAAGACCACGACAAACCCAGGGACCGCGGGCGATTAGGTCCTCACGGGATGATGCGACAGCGGTTGCTGCGGCGTCATCGGGGAATCGTTGGGCCACCAGCGTGAACCATTTGTCCGTCTTCGCCCCCAGCGGCGTGGTTCGATACTCGGCCAGCCAAAGCGTTCCCTCCGGGCGCGGGATTTCCATGGCCGAGGCCAGGCCGAGCGCGGGGCGTCCCACGAATTTTTCCACAAGCTCAGCCGCCGGGAATTCCGTCAGGGCGGGGATCTCAAAACTCCGGTGGATGGCCGCCCCGGCATGATGGGCGACCCACGCTTTGAGCAACCGCTCCCGGTGTCTCTCCCGGCTGAGCGCGATGGCGAAAAGGGCGATGATGATCGCGGCGCCAATGAAAAACTCGGTCATAGGGCAATCGGTGATCGCGGGGAAAGTTCAGTTGGACGCCGCAGACCGGAATTTGAAAAGTTTCGTGCGGGCATGGTGTCGATGAAGGTAGAGGGTTCTGTGCCAAATCATCAGCCATTCTGATGCTGATCAAGCCGCGAAAATCACCCTTTCCGCCGGGCACCCGGCTTTTGCCCGGACAACCGAGACATGTTCAAGGAGGCTTGGTAGGAAATGCAGGCAGTCTCCTCCGGGGCGGGAAATACACGGAGATTCCTGAAGTTGGTGGCATCTGTCGCGCCATCGCTCGGTCAGTGGCACGATGCCGCCGAAGCCAATCGGCTCCTGGTCAGTATGGAGCCAATTCTGCTGCATTGGATGTGTTGGGGCGTGTCGGTGAGACGCAGCTTGGGGCCACTTGCGACTGCGGGAGTCTGGGCCGAGGCTGCCCGCCACCATCCGCAGTATAAGACGTGGCCTGACAACCCCGCCGCCGCGCTTTGCGAAGCCGGTCGGATCGGCGAGGCCCGCCGCCGTATTTCAGCCTGTCGCTCTGTCGGATCGGTTAACTCCGAGGTGCTGTGCAATAGAGAGGGTGAATCAAACGCTCCATCCGACAAAGAGCCTCCCATCCGCCGCCCCGGCAGGGCAATCTGTCAGCATGACCGCGGAGGACTTTGACAGCTTCCTGCGAAAGCGCTTGTGCTGGATCGACGGGACGCCCACCCACGCGTCGTCGGCCCGGCAGCGCCAGTGCCCCCACTGCCGGCGCAAATGGAGTTACACTCATCTGCTGCTGCGCTGGGATGCCGCCTGGGCCCTGGCGGCCGGGAGATCCAGGATTGAATGTGCCGCGAGGCTTGGCATCGACATCCACACGGCCGGGCGACTTTACGCCAAGATGGAGGAACGCCTCGTGGAGTATTTGGCCAGCGAGTTGTCCGGGAGTGGGGTTGGCGCGTCCGCCAATGGTCACGAGATGATGCAAACTTGGCGCGGGATGCAAAAGCTGCGGACCAAAAGCGCCCGCTACCGTCACTTGGCGGAACTCTGTCTGCGGCACCGTGCGGCTGCGGACCGCGTGGACCTCATCTTCCAGCTCTGCTTCCGCGATCAAGCACGCGTCGTCGCCTCTCGCCGCCTGGTCCGGCCGTAGGGACAATTGCCCTAGCATCACGCATTTTCTGGGGTCGCGTTTGTTTTATGGAGAGAGCCGAAATTCTCCCCGCGGCCAGGTGGTCGCTATGACACACAACGCCCTTTGCATCCACACCAAGCAACCCTAACTTAAATCCAAGATGCATCAGGAATGCTCCGCCAAAAGCGGGGCTGCCAACCGGGGAGGAGATCCCACGGTGGCTCGTGCGGGAGAGCGACTCTCCCCCGCACAGATGTGCCGTCCGATCGGATCGGGCGGAACAAAAGTCTCCACCTGGTGCGTTTGAAAACAAACGCCCAATGACCAACACACATCCCGCCGCCTGGACGGCGAAACCCCGCTGCGTGCTCTCCTTCCGGGTGCGCGGCCACAACCCGAACCACCACCTGTGGTTCAACAACGGGTCGTGGTGGATGCACTACACGGTGCATCTGCCCGACAGCACCAAGCACCGCGTGCGCCGCTCCCTGCGAACCCGCAGCGTCGAGCTCGCACAGGCCCGACGTGACGCGATCCTCGAGGAGTTCAGCCCAGCGCGAAAGGAGGCGGCATGAGCGGCTGCCCCGGAAGTGAAGAAATTGTCGCCCAGACCAAGAAGATCCGCCTCATCCCCAACGGCCCGCGCCCGGGAGACTTCTTCTGCCGCGCCTGCCAGACCTACTTCAATGCGCCACCCAAGGATTGAAACGCACCATGAAAAGCACCTCCACGCACCCCGTCGCCATCATTTCCGACATCCACGGCAACCTCGACGCCCTGGCCGCTGTCCTCAAGGACGTGGCTGCGCACGAGTGCATCACCATGGTTTGTCTCGGCGACATCGTGGGCTACGGCCCCGAGCCGGGGGCCTGCGTGCAGCTGGTGCGTGAATATGCCAGCGCCGTCGTCATCGGCAACCACGAGGCCATGTTGCTGGCGATCCTGAAGGAAGGCTCCATCTCCCGCGAAAAGACCGGCGACATGTGGAAGGCTCTGGCCCTCTGCCGCAAGGGATTAAGGACCGACGAGAAGAGATGGATCCGCAAACTTCCCTTCACCGTCATTGCCCAAGACCTGTCGTTCGTCCACGGCTCGCTGCACCAGCCGCACGAGTTCAACTACATCCGCAACACGGAAGACGCCCGCCTGACCTTCGCCGCGCAGGAGACGCCCCTGTCTTTTCACGGCCATACGCACGTCCCAGTTGTCTGGGAAGAAAAGGGCAAGGAGGTCACCGGCTACGTCCCCGGCGATGGTGAGATCCAACTCGACCCCGACTGCCGCTACGCCGTCTGCGTCGGCAGCGTGGGCCAACCCCGGGACCGCGACCCTCGGGCCTCCTACGCGCTCTACGACCTGGAAAAACACCGATTGGTCATCCGCCGCCTTGAATACGACATCAAACGCGCCCGCGAGCGATTTCTCGGGGCCGACCTCAAGGGCTTCCATGCCATGCGTCTGGCCAACGGAGTCTAGAACCCGAACCACTATCCGATAACCCATGAAACCACGAGCCAAGTTCCTCCTCGATCCCGTGTCGCCGGACCCCGGCGTCTTCACCCTCACAAGTTTGGTGGCCTACATCCGCCGACCGGGTCGCGATGGCGAGATCGTCGGCACGATCCACCGATCGTTCCGCAATGCGCCAGGCGTCACCCCGGGTCTGCCCACGTGGTGGTTCTGCCCGGAGTTTCCTGATCCGGCCATCCCCGTCGAGCGCTCCGATGATTCGGAGGCCGACATCATCCGCAAAGCCATGGATTGGCTGCACAGCAACCGCTGACCTCTCGCAAACACCGACAGCCATGGACAACCGCACAAGATCAACCGCCAACTTGAACACCACGCTGACCACCGCCGTCGGCCAAAAAACTTACCGCCTCATCCCGCAGATGTCCCACCCCACCCGCTCATAATACACTCATGAAAATACTGAACCCACCCATCACCGCCCGCAATCTCACCGCCTGGTTTGTCGCGGACGATCAACACAACAACTTTGCCTACACCACGCTCGAAGAGGCCGTGGAGGCCGGTGAGGCCGACGTCCACGAGACGGGTAACGTCACCGAGTTGCTCATCGAGAACCATGGTCCGATCGACCTCTTCATTCACATCGGCGACCTCGTCAAGGGCGGCCGACAGGACCGCACCATCGGGGTCGACTTCATCGTCCCCTCCAAGTCGGGTCGCCTGCCCATCCCGGTCTTCTGCGTGGAGCAGGACCGCTGGCACCGGCGCGGCGACGAATCCGGAGCCATGTTCTCCAAGCCCAACAACGTGGTGTCCTCCAAACTCCGCGCCAAGCTCTTCAGGTCCAAGAGCCAATCGGTCGTGTGGGATCACGTGTCCGAAGAACAAATGAGCCTGAGTGCGAAAGCCGGCATCGACGCGTGCGACGACATCTCCCCCAGCAGCCTGATGCTCTCCTACCAAAAGGACGAGATGATCAAGGCGCTCGCTGAATACGAGGCAGCGTTCAAGAAGGCCCTGCCCTCGGAGGCCACTGGTGTTGTGTGGGTGGTCAACGGCCGCCTCGACCACGCCGACCTGTATGGCAACCCCGCCCTCCTGGCCAAGGTCTGGCAGAAGCTGCGCGTGGCTGCCGCCACCGAGGCCCTCGGTGCGCTGAGCGATCCCGGCGCAGGTGCCGCCCCGGTGACTTTGGCCGAGAAGGACCTCGTTGCATGGCTGGCTGGCAACACCGCACAGGCCGAGGAGCGGCGCGAGGACTTGCCACCCCGCACCAGCGTCCGCACCCGCGCGAGCCGCAAGGTCTTCGAGTTCGAGACGACCGACACCGCGAACGGTCTCACCGTCCACCGCAGCCTCGTGGAGGCCGCAGGCATCGGCTGAAAGCTGCTCTGCCCGCAAATTGACTACGGCCGGCATCCTGCGCCCCGGAGAGGTCTGGCCGTCATAGGTTGCTTGGGCCTCCGCGAGCCGAACGTCGTTTCTTGCGTATCTTAGCAATACGTTGTATTGCTATTTTTGGAATGACGTAACTCCACTTCGAATGGGATCCGCGCAAGGCTTCCGCCAACGCCGCCAAGCACAGGGTGACTTTCGAAGAGGCGAAAACCGTGCGCTACGAAGGACCGGTTCATCCTGATGGGGAGCAGTGCCCGTGCCCGGGCGCTCGTTGTGGTTCATTGTTACCGCCGCGGGGGCTCCACCATTCGCATGATGTCGGCCCGCCGGGCCGGAACCATTCCGTTCTCATCCATCTGCCATTCGCCAATCGATGAGGACTTCGGCCCGCCGGCGTTTTCCAGGTCAAGGAGCGTCTCGTGCGACTTGCTGCAGAACCTCCTCAAGCAACGCAGGCTTGAGATGAAGTGTCGATTTTCCGGGAATCGTGCGGAGCAATTCCAGCACGGAACCCTTGGTGCGCAGTCCTCGCCGGATGGAACGGATGAGGATGCCGATCGTGCCGTGGACCTCGAGTTTCATGGTCCCGGCCGCCAAGCGGGCCGCCGCATCGTCGGTGAGGAGCAGAACGGCCTCATGCTCCGCTGCCACAGCCAGTGCCTCCTGCTCGCCGCGGTGCAAGCTCATGGTCTCGACGAGGCTGCGCAGTCGAGGGGCCAAGATACCCCGAGGCGGGGCCACCCTGCGCAGACCTGCCCCGCCAACTTTCAATGCGTGGGGCCGGTGCTTCTCCACTTCGCGCCAGACGGCATCTGGGACGAGCACCTCGGAAAAATCCGCGAGGAGGTCAAGACAGCCCAACTCGTCCAGATGAATCAGCGGCCCTGCATCCGAAACAACGACCCGGACAGAACCTTCAGGTCTTGCCATGCAGGCCCCAGTTCACGTCGTCTTTCACCATTGATGCCGTCAACTCCCCGCCATGCGACTCGAGAAAGCGCCGCAGCGCCTCTGCCAGCAATTCATTCATGCCGCCCGCCCAACCCTCTTCGACGAAAGACCGTGCGCGCTCCGTCAGTTCGGGCGGAAGTTCCGCTTGGATCAGTGTGTTGGCAGCCATGCTGTCAAAGGTAGCTTGGGAAACGATTTTCTCAAGGCTGCTCACGAACCAATCGCCCGGCGAACACGGGCGAGACAGGTTTGCGGGGACTTTTTCAAGGCGTGCTCCCAGATGCGGATGACTTTCCGATCACGCCAGCGCCATTGGCGTTGCGAAGAGGCATTCCTAAAGTTAGAGTGACCCAATCGTCACGACTCTCTCCAACGAGCTCTTGGGTGCCGGAATCTACACGATCCCGGAGGCGGCGCGCCTGTCGAAGGTCTCGCCCCACAGAATCCGCCGCTGGCTCAAGGGCTATTCTTTCAAAACGAGCAGGACGAAGCGTCTGCGCTCTGCTCCCGTGTGGCAGAGCCAGCTCACTCCCATCAAGGGAACCATTGCTGTTGGGTTTCGCGATTTGATGGAGATCCGGTTTGTCGCTGCGTTCATTGGACAAGGAGTAACCTGGAAGACTATGCGACTGGCGCATGCCGCGGCCAAGGAGACCTTGGACACGGATCATCCGTTTTGCACCCACCGCTTCGCCACGGACGGACTGCACATTCTTCAGCAGGAGATCGAAGAAGCGGGAGACCGACGATTCACCGACATTGTCACCAACCAGAGGGAATTTGACTCCATCGTCACACCGTTTCTTCGAGAACTGGATTTCGATGGCGGCGTGCTGCGCTGGTGGCCGCTCGGCCGAGATCATGCTGTTGTCTTGGACCCAGGCCGCAGTCTCGGGCAACCGATTGTGGCCAACGGGGGAGTGCAGACACGCATCCTCTCCAACAGCGTGAAAGCCAACGATGACTCCATCGAGGTGGTGGCACGCTGGTTTGAGGTTGCGGTCGAGGAGGTTCGCGACGCCGTGGAGTTTGAGAAGAGCCTGCTGGCTGCGTGAAGTTTTTTGTCGACAACAACATCGCGCCGCAACTGGCACGCGGCTTCCACCAGTTCGTGGCCGGCGAGCACGAGTTTGTCCATCTTCGCGATCGCTTCGCCTCCAACACCTCCGACGTGGATTGGATGACCGCCCTCGCGCGGGAGCCCGATTGGATCATCCTCTCGGGAGATTTGGCCATCAGCCGCAACCCGCATGAGGTGGAAGCGTGGAAGCAAGCGGGCCACGTCATTTTCTTCCTCAAGCCCGGTTGGACGAATGTTCCGTTCTGGACGCAGGTGGAGAAACTTGCTCAGCGGTTTCCCAAGATCGAGAAGTTGGCCCGAAGGGCACGCAAGGGACAGAGTTTCCGGGTTGGCCTTCGCGGGGAAATCGAAGAGTAAAGCGGCGCCCCACCACCCTCCGCGACGCACCATCAGATCGCCCGTCTGATGCGAGCGAGGCAGGTTTGCGGGGACTTCTTCAAGGCGTGCTCGCAGATCCGGGGGAATTACTGCCGCTTGCAGTCGGCTCGCGGGGGGAGTTCTCGGGGGTTTTCGGTGCTTCGGGGAGGGCTGCGGGGATCGCCTGCTGCGAGGCGCGCTCCCGGTTGTTCTGGATCATCGCATCGGTAAGTTTGCCCTGCAGGCCCGTGGCTTGGCTGCGGGTGATCGTGACAGCCAGCGGCTTGCCGTTGGGCAATGTGATGCGCCACACCACGCGCTCGCCGAACACGGAATCGGGCACAATGTAATGCTCCTCGCTGCCCGCACGCTCGATCTCCGGCCAGAAAGGAAACCGGTCGATTACCACATGCGTGTCTTGGTCGGGACGGAATTTTCCGGAGTCCTGCAACTTTTTCCACGCGGGGCTTTGTGCGATCTCTGGTTGCTGGGCCAGTTCGCCGATGGTCATGACCTTGAGTTCGGACTTGCCGTGCTGGAGGGCATACTCGGCCATTTCCGCCTCACTCGGTCCCGAGTCCCTGCGCTCCCGGTTGAGGACCTGCGCAAGATAGCGATACATGCGCCGAAACTTTTCCGGCTTCGAGCCCAAGGGGCCGAGCAAAAGGTCGATGCGCCAGCTCAAATCATCGATGGCGTTCTTGACCGATTCCGGCGACAACGCGCTCTTGCGGTAGGCGTCGTATCCCTCCCGTGTGAACGGTGAGCCGCTCAAGGTCTTGGGCGCAAACATCACATGTGCCGCATCGACACGACCCGCATTGGCGAAGATCTCCGGCTGTTCCTGGTGCATCCGCCGCCAGACCTCCGCGCTTTCGGCCAGTTCCATGGCATTGGAGCTCGTCGCCGCTTCGATGGCGAAGGCTGCCTCCTCCGGCAGCGGGGCCGCGCCGCGTTCGATGTTCTGGATCGTCGAGGCCTTGAGCCCCGTCTCCCTCGCACAATCCTCACGGCTCCAACCCAGAATCTCGCGCAACTGGTGCAGCGGATGCTTGGGTGGTGGAGGCAGATTGGGTGTCGGCTCAGTCATGGGAAGCATTCTGCAGCGAGGCTTGCAAAAGCGCAAGTCTTTTAGTCGGTGGAAAAGTTTACAAATCGAAGCACTTGACATAGTAATTTACTTAGTGTAACCATACCACTGTCGGGAGGTATCAGGATCACCTCTCAAATGGGGCGGGCGACTCCACAGTGACGCGCCTGTGAATCCCAGAGGAGTCCGAAAGCCAGAAACCGACATCATATGACAGCTAACCAAACCGAAAACGGCTCCACCCCCGTGGTGGAGGATAACCCCGGGTCCAAGTATCCGTTCGCGAGCGTCACGCTCTCGGACGAGCAACTCGGCTCGGTCATCAACAAGGTCAACGAGCTGAAGGGACTGCTGCCCCCGATGCCCGACCTGACCCCGAAGGAGCGCCAGCGCATGGCCAAGCTGGGCACGAAGACCCGCGGCTTCACCGATCTCGCCCTCGAGACGGCCAAGACCGACCCGGGCGTGCTCCCGCAAAGCGTGTCGTTGGGCACCTTCATCGCTCAGGATGAACTCCTGCGCGACCTCAGCCTGGTGCAGACGCACGTCGCCGGACTCAAGTCCAAGCTCGACGATGCGCTGCTCCAGATCGGCAGCCACATCTACGGCGTGAGCCGCGTTGTTTACGCGGTCATGAAGACGGATGCGGCCAAAGCCAAGCTGCAGGAGCAGAAAGCCGCGATGAAGCAGCGCTTCATCAAACGAAAGAGCCAGCCCGCGGTTGCTGGTGGAACACAGGCGTAACGCCTGAACCAAAAGTCCACGGTCTCTCGACCATGGCAGGGCGTCCGGTTGCACCCGGGCGCCCTTTTTATTGCCGTGGGCTGGCTTCGCCGGAAAACTTCGCCCCGCCGCACCGCATTCTCAAGCGGAAAAATTGTCCTTCCGAACGGCTCCGATGTCGTTCCGAGCTGCTCGCGCGGCGTTCAGAACTACTCGCACGGCGTTCCGGACTGCTCGCGTGGCGCCCGGAACTGCTCGCACCTCGTTCGGAGCTACTCACGCTGCGTTCAGAGCTGCTCCCGCCCCGTTCAGAACTGCTCTCGCGTCGTTCAGAGCTGCTCCTGCCTCGCTTGGAACTGCTCGCGTGTCGTTTGGAGCTACTCGCATCTCGCTCGGAGCTACTCCCGCGTCGGCCGGAACTACTCGCGCCTCGCACGGAACTGCTCTCGCGTCGTTCAGAGCTGCTCCGAACTCGCAGAAAGCTTCATCGCTTACGCGAGCGCTCATCGAACGCGGGCGAGGCAGGTTTGCGGGGACTTCTTCAAGGCGTGCTCCCAGATTCGGATGACCTTCCAGCCGCTCGCTGTGCCTCCACCTCCGGACAAAAACAATTGCCCTCTTCGTCGACAATTGTCCCATCAGAGCGAACCGTTACGGGAACAATGTATTCCTCCACGGTCATGGCATCGTCAAAGTCTCGTTCGCCAGCCAAGAATTGCTGAAGACGAAGGATGAGGTCATCGGCAATTTCCCGCTGGGCCAGCAATTCAGTGGCGAACACCACATAGCCGTTGTCATCGCGCCAGATCGGAACAGGCCCTTGGCAGACTGTGTCGATGTAGATGCAGAAGCCATTCTGGACTTGATGAGTGGCGTTATTGCTCATTTCCGAGTCACACCTGGCCTGGATCGCGGGGCCGAACAAGTGTTTTCTGTCTCGTTGTCCGGCTTGAAACTGGCACCCTTGGCCGCGTCATGTCGACTGTGAGGAAACGATGGACCCGCGATGAATTGCTCGTGGCACTAAATCTCTACCACAAGCTGACATTCGGCCAGCTCCACTCGCGTCAGCCCGCAATTGCCGCTCTGGCTAAGCGAATGGGTCGAGGAGCCAATAGCGTTGCGATGAAGCTGAACAACCTCGCATCGCTCGATCCCTCACTCAAGCTACGCGGCATTCGTGGTCTGCAGGGAGCAAGTTCCCTCGACCGCGAGCTGTGGCACGAGTTCCACCAGCACATGGAGGAGCTGGCGCCGGCTAGCGAGGATGCGCTCCGTAATTTGTTTGGCGCAGCAGAGACCGACGAGGTTGAGGTCGTGCCACATCAGGGCATCATCGTGAAGCGGCAGGAGCCGGCAGGACCAACAGAGGTCGTGACAAGCGTGAAGGTCCGGCGTGGCCAGAGCTATTTTCGTCAAGCCGTCCTCAACAACTTCGGCGGGCGCTGCGGTGTAACCGGACTCCACATCCGCGACTTGCTGGTTGCATCGCATATCCTTCCGTGGCGAACGCACGCAGACCACCGGCTCAATCCTCGCAATGGAATTTGCCTTTCCCGCCTACACGATGCCGCTTTTGATGTCGGGCTGATCACTTTTGACGATGATCTGAGGCTACGTCTTTCGGCCGAACTCCGCGCCGCCCTTCCACAACAGACGGTCCGCGACAATTTCGCGAATTTTGAAGGGGTAGCGTTGAGCATCCCCACGGATGCTCTAGCGCCAGAGATTTCATTTCTACAAGTTCACCGGAAAGAATACTTCCGCAAGTGAATCACGCCCTCGGCGCATCCTACCGACAACGATCACTCGCCGCGCAGAACGCTGAATTCGGAGAACATGCGGGCCGGGAGTGGAGTTTCCAACTTCCACAAGATCGACATAGGCTTGCCGCCTTCTGATTTTTGCAGTGCCACGGGACCGCAGGCCCGATAGGGCGCTCCCTTGGACTGTCGAGCAAACAGCTGGAAGGTCCAACCGTTGCCGGGACTTTCGAGATAGCGCTTACCAACGGGCGTGTCGGGGCTTGCTGAATTCTGACTCTGCCAATGAAACAATTCCGCGCTGACCGCGTAGTCGCGATAAGAAATCCTCTCATGGTAGCCCTCAGATTTATCGAGCGTCACGAAGAGCAACTCCACCTTGCGGCTCGCCAGAGCAATCACGCCTGCAACGAAGGGTGGCCTACGCTCGGCCGTCCACCATCCAACGGCTGTCAGAATTTCGCGGATGCCGTAGCTCGCATGCAGCGATAGCGGAACGTCCTCGAGACCGGGAATAGGCCTCGGGCGTAAATAACACCTCGCAAGAAGGATCTTTCCGAGATCAAACAACTCCGACCGAGCTTCTGGACTGGCGGACAACCTTTCGAAGAATTCCTCACCTGATCCCTTCTGGTGGTGCTGCGCATCGACTTGGTAGGCGAACGACTGAAGAGTCAGTTGCTCCCTTTGACTGAGGCTACCGTAAACCGTCTGAGGTTCACCAATCTTCGACACGAGGTCTGCCCGCTCGGAATCATCAAAATGCAGGAGATCACCGAAGCGCCGCCCAAAGTATTCCACCTCGGCAGAGCTCGAGCCGGACAACAAACCGGCCTCACGCCGAAGAACAGTCCACCCGCTTTTGCCTGAACTGCGGTAAATATCCTCAATCTCTATCGCTTGCTCGCGGAGAAAATCCGCCAAGGTCACATTGGCGTGGCCACGAAGTGCGGCGTAGCTTTGTAATTCGGCACGAAGCCGCCGCCATGACTGGTTGGCTGCACTCCGCAAACTACCGAGCACTTGCTCCCGTGTGCACTTCTGCAGCTGGATGTGACAACCTGGTGGAAGAGAGCTGAAGCCCCTTTCCACGGCCTCGATCAGCTCGCTGCGCCCCAAGCCTGTGAGCGACGAAAAGAGGCGGTCGAATCGAAAATCGCTCCGGTAGCGGCCAACGAAGTCGAGCACTAGGCAGCTCTCTTTCTTCGGGTGCAAGCGCAGTCCGCGGCCGATTTGCTGCTGGAATAGAACCGGGCTTTGCGTAGGGCGGAGCAGGAGAAGCGTGTCGACCGCAGGCAAATCTACGCCCTCGTTGTAGAGGTCGCATGTTACCAGAGCGGACAGCTCCCCATCGGCAAGCCGCGCCGGGGCCCGCCGCCGGGCATCGTTGTCCGTCTCTCCCGTAACGCACGCCGCCGGGATACCTGCCTCGTTCAACTTTCGCGTCATGAAATTCGCATGGGCTACGCTCACGCAGAAAACCAGTGCCTTGCTGCGTGCGGCATTCCCCGAAAGGCGATGCCACTCATCGATGACCAAGCGAGCCCGGGCGTCGTTTCCGGTCACCAACCGATCAATGGCAGATAACTCTCCGGGCTGCTCCCAAGGCACATCAGAGAAGTCCGTGTCATCGTCGCAGCCGTAGTATTCGAAGGGACAGAGCAACTGCAGATCGAGTGCGTTCCAGAGCCTGAGCTCAATCGCGGGCGATCCATCCGGTCTATTGTCGAAGTAGGAGTAGATCGGCTTGCCGTCAGAGCGCTCAGGCGTGGCCGTGAGACCGAGCAGGATTTTTGGTCGAGCGCCCCGTGCGAACCGGTCGAAACGATCCGCGGCCATTCGATGACACTCGTCGATGACTATCGTATGCCAATAGTCCGCTCCGAAACGTCCGAGCAAATCGCGGGAGCAAACGCTGTCGATCGTTGCGAAAAGGTGATCGCATGTTTCGAGGTCAGCACCGTCCGCCAAGGTCTCCCCGAACGAATGATCCCTCAGCACTTCCCGATAAGTGCGGCGTGCTTGTGCGAGAATTTCTTTGCGGTGGGCCACGAACAGTAGGCGAGGCTTGCCCCCCTCCGCCATGCAGATGGAGCGGTAGTCGAACGCGGCAACGACCGTCTTGCCCGTCCCGGTGGCTGCGACCACCAGATTGCGAACCCGCTGGTGCTCGCGCTCGAGAGTCAACTGCTCCAGCATTTCCTTTTGGTAACCCTTCGGCTGGATGTCGAAAAACGTCATCGTGGCCGGGATCGACTCCGCGGACTCGCGCTTCAGGGCTCGCGATAACTCGGTTCGATGATGGTTGTCGTTCGGATCGTAACGTTGGAATTCGTCGTCATTCCAAAGCGTTTCAAAGTGTGCCTTGGCGCGCTGGAAAAGAGCCCCCTGCCCTTGCTCGGTGAATTTGACCGTCCACTCGAGCCCGCCCAACAACGCTGCGCCCGACAGGTTCGCGCTACCAACGTAGGCCGAACCGAACCCCGTTTGACGCTGGAATATCCATGCTTTGGCATGAAGTCGGGTGCGCCGGCCATCCAGCGAAACTTTGACCTCGCAACCGGGCAACCGCCCCAACGAGTCCAACGCCTCCATTTCCGTTGCTCCGATGTAGGTCGTCGTGAGAACCCGCACCTGCGTCCGCGGCACGCCTCGCGCATCCACAGCTGTCGCCGACTGCAGTATGTCGAACAGTTTTCTTACGCCGGAAACGGTGATGAAACTCACAAGCACGTCAGCTTGATCGCAACTCGCCAGTTCGTGGCGCAATTCGTTCAGCAAGGACGGCGAGCCCTTGCCTGCCGTGAACAACCACGGGAAAGTAAGACCGGTCTCTGGAGGATCCGGCGGAGCGCCAATCCGACTGACGGAACGCAGTAGTTGCGGCGGTTCGATGAGGGCATCCGGAGCCTCATCAACGCCCGCTTGGCGGCGAACGTGAGCGATCAAGCTGTTGAACAGCTCGAGTTGCCGTTTTGTTTTTAGATCAGCATCGCCCCCAAGCTGATCGAGCAGCGAGGTCAGTTCTTTTGCCATCGCCTGTCCCAATCGGTCTGCAACCTCCTCCGCTCCCAATCCCGTGGACTTCCAACCCTCGCCCCGCTGAAGCCCTGCCAACACCTGCGACACGGACTGCGTTATGATCTGATCGTAAAGTCCGTCGCGCAGTTCCATTCCGGGGGGGTCAGTTTGAATTCATGGCCAATAGGCGCTGCTGTCCGTGCATTCGTGCCATCGGGGAAAACTCAGCTGCACGCGCGCATGGACATGAGGAACACGGAGTGAGTCTTCCCGATCCCGTGATTCATCCCCTTCTGCAGATTCGCCCGCTCCTCGGCCACGAGATCGCCGTAGGAAATGATGTCATCGGGGTGCATGGGCGGAAAAGTTGGCAGTTTTCAGTGATTCAGTTTTCAGCGGCAGAGGAACCTGAGCACCCCATCGATTTACGGAACCGACCCGCGCAATGCGAGACTGCAATGTGTCATAAGCCGCCTGCGGCGGCAGTGTTAAGTCGGCAGTTTTAAGTTTTAAGCAGGAGGGCGTCGTTGACGAGGGCGGGGCAGAGGCGTAGGGGTTGAGGCATGATCGATTGGTCTGATTGCCCCGAGGTGACCGCTTCGCCGGATGTGGTGAGCGGTGCTTTCGTGTTCCGCGGGAGCCGGGTTCCCGTGAAGGCCCTGTTTGAGAACCTGGAGGACGGCGCCACGGTGGGCGAATTCCTCCAGTGGTTTCCCGGGGTGAAGCGCGAACAAATTGAGGCGGTGCTGGAGTTTGCACAGCACAGTTTGGAACCCGCGGCGGCGGGATGAAGATCCTTTTCGATCAAGGAACGCCCGTGCCACTGCGGCGGCATTTGGCGGGACATGAGGTGACGACAGCCACCGAGAGGAACTGGTCGCAATTGACCAACGGCGAGTTGCTAGCCGCGGCAGCCGGAGACGGCTTCGAAGTGCTCGTGACGACGGACCAAAACCTGCGCTACCAACAGAACCTGAAGGACCGCACCATCAGCATTGTCGTTCTGATGACGACCTCCTGGCCGCGGATCGCGAAGCAGGCGGACCAGATCGCGAACGCCATCGAGGCAAGCACACCCGGCAGCTACACCGAGGTCGAGGTGTGAGGGTCCGACTGAGGCGGACAGTGTTCAGTTTTAAGTTTGAAATGTTATGAGGGCTGGGCGGAGGGCAGAGGGCCAGTGACAAGTGACGAGTGACAGGTCCGTCGCGGAGCGAAGCAGGCGGAAGGCTGGGGACGGAGCCGCTGCGATTAGGCCGCCACCAACTCGCGGACGTGCGGGACGTCGCGTTTGCCTATGGGGCGACACTGGCCGGCCAGAACTGTTGCCACGGCAATGGTCTTTCCGGCGAGGGTCATGAATTCCACCTCGTAGCCTTCTCCACCGCGGTGAATATGCACCACGGTGCCAACGTCACCAGATTCCAGACCCTCGGCAGGAAGGTCGGCGGTAAGCACAACGCGGTCGTGTTCCTGAATATTCACTGCTCCAAAGGGTAAGCGGTGATCAGACGAGGCGCAACCTCGCCGTCATCCATCTGCCAGACGGTTCGCACGCAAGGATCGCGTCCGTCCGGTGTCTTCAGGATTCCCTCGACGGCGTAACGCGGGCCAAAACTGGTCTGCGCCACACGGGCAACCTCGTGCGAGCGCCCGTGCTCGAGCAGGGCCTGACGCGCGACATTCAAGTTGACCAACGCAAATCCAAAGCGGCCCAGAAAGCGCGCCTTGTGCACGCCCTGAGGATGCCTCGGATTCAGCAGGTAGCCGGCGAGTTTCTCATCCTCCACCAAAGCATTCCCGGCATTTGGCAGTTTCACGCGGTTGTTGGTATGCGCTCCTGGCGGGTTTGGGAAGACTGCGCGGCAGCAGGGGTCAGGATTTTCCTTTTGTCATGACAGGGCGATGGGCGACAGGTCCGCCTAAGCGAAGAGATTTCAGATGGATGATGGCACATGGCTGAGGCCTCACCTGCTACGCTCGGTCGCCCGCTGCACGCCTCCCATCATGGCCTCCTGCATCCGCGGCAGGACGAACTTCGTCAGGACCAACATACAGACGGCAAAACCGCCCGCGGCAACGAGCGGCAGCAACCACGGCAGACGGTTCCGTCGGATAAGTTGCCCGATGAAACTCACCCCGAAGATGAAGACGCAGGCAAGGATCCAGAGTTGTGGAGTCATAAGCCGCCTGCGGCGGCAGTGTTAAGTCGTCAGTTTTAAGTTTTAAGAGGGTCGGGCGGAGGGTTTTCTTGACATGCTTTGTAATACAAATGATAGTTTTCTGCATGTCCACAGCTTCGACCACCCTGCAAGTGCGCATGCCGCGGGCGCTGCGCGATGGCGCGGCGTCCGTCCTTGAGGAAATTGGGCTCGATCTGCCGACCGCCGTGCGGCTCTATCTCACCAAGGTGGCCAAGACGCGACGCATTCCCTTTGCCCTGGAGGCGGAGCCGGCCGCTGAAGCTGTAGAAGTGGATCGCTCCACGCAGGCGCGCATGGACCGGATCGCCAAGGCTTGGAAGGTGACCAAACGCGGGAAGTGAAGGTCTTCATCTCCGCCCGGATCCGCAGGAAGGAATTCGGGCCGCGAGTCCCGCCGGAAGACCTGCCGGTCATCGCAAGATCGGCGCGCGCCGCTCTGGGTGTCACCATCGCCGCGAGCGGCCTGCCGCCTCGGACCCGCCTTATCAAGGCGTATGCCACTTCGAAGCGCGGCCCCAGACGCATCGTCTATCTGCTCGCCGTTGAGGACGGCGACATGTTTCTGCTTTTCTACCGCAGCAAGAATGACCCAGTGGGGAGCAACGCCAGCATGGCAAACCCGGCATTCCGGAGGGCCCTGGATAGACACCTCGCACTGCTCGAAGCGGATCTGGCGGACGGCATGATCGAGGAGATTCCCCTGAAGCCGGTCAGCGAGGACTGAGGGTCCGCCGCGGCGGACAGTGGTTCAGTCCGTCAGCCGAAGGATCAGCCGGCCTCGCTAAGCGGGTGGAAGTAGCCGACGATGCAGCGGGGATTTCTCACGCAGATCCCCGTAGAGCCGCCAGAAGCGAGAGGTGGCCCGGGAGGTCACGTCACGACGCTGCAGGCCACTCCCGAGACTTCCCGGATGCCCTTTCGCCCTCGGCTTCCTCGAACAGGAAGTCCAACTTGCCAGCGGCTGCGTCGGCCTCCATTTGCTCATCCCAAGCGCGGTTCTTCACGTCGTCGAACCAACTCACCAGCTCCCAGAACTCCTTCTTGGGCAGTTTGGCGATGGCCGACTCGATTTCAACAACCGTGCTCATTAAGGGCAGGCTAACCGCGCATTGGCACAGGCGCAAACCCGGAACAACGGCGGCAGTTTTAAGTTTTAAGAGCGCCGGGCGGAGGACAGAGGACCAGTGACCAGTGACGGGGGTCGTGCGCGGCGGACAGTTGGCAGCGGCTTGGAACTCTGCATTCTGCATTCTGCACTTTGCACTCTGCCTTCTGCCTTCGCGCTTCACGACGTTGACGTGGCCGCGGGTGCAGCGTAGGGGTTGGGTGTGATCCAAGCACTGGAAGCGGAAATCGACGAGAACGGTTCAGTGAAGCTGGCGAAGCCGGTTCACTTGGACCGCAGTCATCGCGCCTTGGTCGTGATTATGCCGGACGAGGCGGGCGGTGACGCCGCCGAGTGCGCTCTCCTCAGCGAGGCCGCATTGGCGGAGGATTGGAACAACCCGGACGAGGACGCCGCATGGCAACACCTGCAGCAGGCTCGGTGATCCTCGTCCCCTTCCCCTTCTCGGATCTTTCGCGCAGCAAGATCCGTCCGGCACTGGTCTTGGCCGATGCCGGGCGAGGCGACTGCATCCTATGCCAAGTCACGAGCAAGTCTTAGGCGGACACGCGCGCCATCCGGCTCGATGCCTCGGATTTCGCAGCCGGGGGCCTGCAGCTGACGAGCTATGTGCGGCCGGGAAAATTGTTCACAGCCAACGAGGCACTCCTGCTCGGAACAGCCGGGACTTTGCGCGCGGAGAAGCTGCGAACCATCCTGCGCGAGGTTGCCGGACTCTTCGTGCAAGCTGCGTAAAATAAGATTCGCAGGGGACGAGTCCGCTTGGGGCGGCAGTTTTAAGTCCTCGGTTTTAAGTTTTAAGCCGGAGGGCGGAAATCGGAAAGCTGAGGGCTGAGGGCCCGGGAAGTTCTGCGTTCTATATTCTACGTTCTTCGTTGCGACGCGGCGCGGCTCATTCGCCGAGGAGCTTGGGGGCGCAGAGGGCTGGGCGGAGGACGGAGCCGCCGACGGCGGTCAAGGTCCGCGCAAATGCTCCGGTGAAGCTCCGCAAGGAGGCGCTCATCCAAGCAGCGGTCTTGAAAGTCTCCGTTGTAAATCCGCGCCTCCGCCCGCAAGACCCTTTCCGCCAAGATCGGCGCCAGCTCGGAATACGAGAGGGTTCCAAGGGAGGTCTCAACCTAAAAACGGAGTTGAGAGTTGACAGATGAGGGTTGAAGGATTGAGGAGCACGGAGATACGACGCAGCCGGGTCTCACCCTCGGGGTGACCAAGCCAATGTTCGCAAACCGCTGAGCTTTAGTCCCTCAACTCTCAACCATAGACCCTCAACTTCCCCTTTAGGCTCAAGGAATCGGGTAGCCCGATCTGGCTGAGTATTTCTTGAAGGCGGCCGATCTCCACCGGCTCCTTCTCGAATGCCATGCTCTGGGCCACATCGAGCGGGATCGCCTTCCACCGGCGCAGGAGTTTTTCCTCCGGCGGCAGTTGACGCCAGTTGTTGACGTTTTCGATCCAGCTCATCTTTCATACGCTAAAGCCAAGACCGTTAACTTAGCACGAATCGAAGTATCCGCAGATGGACGCAGATTTTCGCAGATTCACAACCACAACTCATTGCCTGGTTGCTATTCATATAAATATAATCTGTGTTCATCTGCGCAAATCTGCGGATGAATATTCCCAAAGTAAACGGCAGTGACGCAAAAGCAGGGCGGCCTGATTTCAAGGTTGCTGGTTTCTCTCACGATCCGAGAGACAAGACACTGGTTGGCGCGCGGAAGTTGATGCGGTCGCTGGTCCGAGGGGAACGACGACTTTCTTGCAGGCAGGCGTGGTCATGTTGGCAATAGGGTCATCTTACGCAACCGGTCGCGGAAGGTAAACGGCACGAAAAACGGCTTGATAGAGCAGCAGGGGTCAAGCCCGAATGGCGCTGTAAAGGGCGGTTGAAAAGTGAGGCGGGTGGCGCTGGGTGGCGCGGCGGTCCAAAAGTGCGGCATCCTGAGATTAACATGGAGGATGTTCACCGATATGAAGCAATGGACCGAGATACGACGCCGG
>Ga0247831_1003773_pt1 | contig 21434 bp, 18 predicted proteins | sample LaCruzMarch2015__9_FD_192406 | JGI IMG/M metagenome (GOLD analysis project Ga0247831, IMG submission 192406) | Freshwater microbial communities from meromictic Lake La Cruz, Castile-La Mancha, Spain - LaCruzMarch2015_1m | ecosystem: Environmental > Aquatic > Freshwater > Lake | place: Spain...
CTCGTGGCGCATGAGGTGGAGGTAATGCGAGATCATCATGATGCCGTTGCGCGCCGCGACGCCGCCGACGGCGATGAAGCCGACGAGGGTGGCGATGCTGATGTTGTCGATTTTCCACCACGTGAATGCGAGTGCACCGGCGAGGGCGAGCGGGAGGTTGAGCATGACCTGGAGGGCGAGCGAGAGGCTGCGGAAATAACCGGTCAACAGGACGATGATGACGCCGGTGATGAGGCCGAAGAGGATGAGGATGCGCTTCGAGGCTTCCTCGCGGGCGAGGTATTCGCCTTCGAAACGCAGGGTGTAGCCTTGCGGAACCTCGACCGTATCCGCGACGGCTTTTTGCCAGTTTTTCACGAGCGATTCGAGGTCGCGCTCGCCGGTGTTCGCGCCGATCACGATGCGGCGCTGGCCGTTCTCGCGGTTGATGACGTTGGGGCCGTTGACCTCGTGGACATCGGCGACGAGGGAAAGCGGAAGCGTGCGGCCGTCGGGTGCTTGGATAAGTAGGTCGCCGATGTTTTCCGGCCAGGTGCGCCCGCTTTCCGGGAGGCGGAGGACGAGATCGACGGTGGCCTCGCCCTCGCGGAGTTCACCGAGCAGGGAGCCGCCTAATAGACGCGAGACCTGGCTGTTGATCTCGCCGGGAGCGAGGCCTTCGAGGCGGGCGCGGGCACGATCCACCTCGATGCGGATCTGCGGGATGGGCACCTGCGCCTCCAGGTTTACATCGGTGAGGCCGGGGATGGATTGGCCGGCTTCCTTCACTTGCGCGCCCAACGTGCGGAGCGTGTCGAGATCCGGGCCGTGGATTTTCACGGCGATTTTTGCGGAAACGCCACTGAGCATGTGGCTGAGGCGGTGGCCGATGGGCTGGCCGACGTTGACGAAGGTGCCGGGGATGCCTTTGAGCTTTTCACGGATTTCCGCGAAGACGATCTCGCGGTCGCGCGCGCCTTGGTGGAACTCGACATCGAATTCATTCACGGAGACCGGCATCACGTGATCGTCGCGCTCGGCACGTCCGGCGCGACGGCCGACGGTTTTGATCTCGGGGATTTCCAACAGCAGTTCAACGGCGCGGGCACCGATCACATTCGATTGTTTCAGCGAGGTGCCCGGAGCGCTGGCGAAGGAGATGGTGGCGCTGCCCTCGTTGAAAGTGGGGAGGAATTCCTTGCCCATGCCGGGGTAGAGCATACCCGCCGCAACGACTAGCAGGATGGCCACGGCGACCACCAGAAGCGGGGCTTTGAAAGCGGCCTTGAGGAAAGTGGCGCGGGTGATAAATTTCAGCCCCCGGACGAGCGGGCCGTCGCGGTGCTGCTTGCCTTCCTTGGGTTTCAGGAGAAAGGAGCAAAGTACGGGAATCACCGTAAGTGACACGACGAAGGATGCTCCCATGCTGACGATGGTCGCGATGGCGATGGGTTGGAAAAGGCGGCCTTCCAATCCCGCGAGACCCAGCAGCGGGACGAACACCAGCACGATGAGGATGGTGGCGTAGAGGATGCTGGAGCGCACCTCGCTGGAGGCGGAGGCGATGACCTCAAGGCGCGGCTTTGGCTGCGGCAGCGCGGCGTTTTCCCGCAATCGCCGGAAGACATTTTCCACATCCACGATGGCATCATCCACCACCATGCCGATGGCGACAGCGATGCCGCCGAGGGTCATGCTATTCACGCCGGTGCCGAACCATTTGAAAGTGATTAGCGTGATCGCAAAGGACAGCGGAATGGCCGTGAGGGTGATGAAAGTAGTGCGGAGGTTCAGCAGAAAGAGGAACAGAATAATGGTGACCATGATAGCCCCATCGAGAATCGCTTCCTTGAGATTTCCGACGGCGTGCTCGATGAAATCGCCCTGCCGGAAAAGGATGCCCGCCTCGACTCCGGCGGGCAGGCTGGGGCGGAGTTCTTCGAGCGATTTCTCGATGGCGGCGGAGAGCTTGAGCGTATCGAAGCCGGGAGCCTTATCGATGCTGAGGATCACGCCTGCGGTTTCCGACTTGTCGTTCTCTAAGGAAATCCCCGCATCGCCGCGCATGGTGGCGACACCGAATTTCACCGTGGCAACATCGGAAATGGTAACGATGCGGTCGCCGGTATGTTTCACGGATGAGGCGGCGATGTCGGAGGGATCGGCGGTCATCGCGAGGTTCCGCACCATGATCTCGCGGGCACCGGATTGGAGGTAGCCGCTGGTGTCGTTACCAGCGGAGAGGGTGACGGCTTTTTCTAGCTCATCCAACGAAACGCCCTCCGCCTGCATTTTCAACGGGTCGGGTTCGACGTGCACCTGTTTCACCCCGCCGCCGATGGCGAGGACTTCCGCGACGCCCTTGATGCTCTGCAAACGGCGGGCAACGTTCAGCTCGGCGAAGGTGCGCAGATCCATCGGCGCGATGGCTCCGTCCGTGGAGCGCAGGCCGACGAGGAGGATCTCACCCATCAGCGAGGAAACGGGGGTCATGCCCGCACGGGTGTTTTGCGGCAACTTGACCGCTTGCAACCGTTCCTGCACGAGTTGGCGAGCGCGGTAAATGTCCGTTCCCCAGCCGAACTCCACAAAAACGAGCGAGAGACCGACGTCGGAATTCGAGCGCAGGCGGTCGAGTCCACCTATGCCCAAGAGGGCGTTTTCGAGCGGGCGGGTGACAAGGATTTCCACTTCCTCGGGCGCGAGTCCCGGGGCTTCCGTCAGCACGGTGACGGTGGGCTTGGTCATGTCCGGCAGGACTTCCACGGGAAGCTCGGTGCCGGTGCGGATGCCCAGCAACAGGACAAGCAGCGCCAGCGCGAGTACGAGAACGCGGTTCCGGAGCGAGAAACGGATGAGATGGTTGAGCATGACGGTTCAGGCTTTGGAACGGGCGCGGAGAAGGAAGGGCGATGCGATGAGCAGCAACAACAGCACACCACAAGTGATGCCCAGGAAGACGACGAGCGGGCCGCCACCATCCGCGTGATCATGGCCGTGATCTTTACCGGAAGCTGCAATCTCCTCCTCGGACATTTCGGTTCCATCCTCGTTGTGCGGGTGGCCGTGGGCGGCATCGAGCGCTTCCTTGAGTGAGACGCTGCCTTTGCCCGCGAAGGACAATGAGTAGGAACCTTTCGTGACCACTTCGTCTCCGGGCAGGAGGCCGGCGGTGATCTCCGCGCGTTCCCCGCTGATCTCACCGACGGTGACGGGGATGCGGACGTAGGCGTTTTCGAGTTCGTAGTCCTTGATGAAAACGAAGCGGTTCGAGCGGTCGCCCTGCAATGCCTCGCGCGGGATGCTGAGAATGTTTTCGCGCTTCGATACGATGAGGGAAGCCTCCGCCCTCATGCCCGGGCGGAGTGTGGAAGCGGGATTCGGCAGCTCGAAGATCGCGCCCAGCGTGGTGGGGTTGGGTTCCTCCTCGGCATTGAGCCGGAGAAAAGCGGACACCGTTTCCTCCGTCCCGAGAGAGGGGATACGGATGCGCGCCGTGAGGCCTTCTTTGAGAATCGCCGCCTGGTGCTGCGGGACGCGGGCGACGGCCCAGACGGTGGATAGGTCGAGGATTTCCATCAGCTCCTTGTCCGGCTCGACAGGCGCGCCGAGGTGGCCTTCCGAGCGGATCACGAGTCCGTCGGCAGGGGCTTTCAGCTCGATGACCGGCGGCGGATCGCCGGGCTGGCGGCTCTCGATGCGGAGCAGGACATCGCCTTTTTTCACGAAGTCGCCCTTATGAGCGAGGACTTCCATGATCTTGCCGGGGATGCGGCTGGAAAGGACGGAGTGGCTTTCGCAGGTGTGCTCGATCTCGCCGAGCACGGGGAGGGTGCGTTCGAACGAAGATTCCTCGGCGGCGACGGTTTCGATGCCGAGGTTCCGGATGGCGTTGGGATCGAGAACGATGGTGTTCTCGTTGCGGGGCGGGGCTTCGGCGGCGAAGGCGGAAGCGATGAACAGGATGGAGAGGAAGAGGTATTTCATGGATGGAAGGGGTCAATGGTTGCCGAGGGCGGCTTCGTGGCGAACGCGGGCGAGGTGGAATTCGCGCAGCGCGTCGAGGCGGGTGGCGGCGAGCTGCAGGCTTTTTTCGCGGGAGCGGAACACCGTCTGGATATCGGTCTGGGACTGGGCGTAGGCCTCGTTGGCGGCTTTGGATTGTTCTTCCGCAAGGGGCAGCAGGGTTTCATCGAGTTCGCGGACGAGCTTCGCCCATTCGATCATCTGCGCGCGGTCGGATTCCGCTTCGAGGCGGATGTTTCGGGCCAGGGCGGTAGCTTCTAGTTTCCGGCGTTCGTGGGTGGCCTGCGCTTCCTGGATCGCTCCCTCGTTCTTGTTCCAGAGGGGGAGGGGGATGCGGAGACGGAAGCCGACGATCCCCTCGTTATCATATCCGTTCGGCGCGTCCTCTTTACGCTCGGCGGCGGCGAAAAGTCCCGCCTCCACGTCATCGTAGCGGAGGGCTTGCTGGAGGCTGACACCCTGCCGCGCGGCATCGACTTCGAGCATCGCCGCCTGGAAATCAGGACGCCGAGCGGGGTTCACCGCGTTCGAGGGAAGGAAGGGCTGAGCCAAAAATCCTCCCACACTGATCAGCTCTCCTGCATGCATTCCGAGAAGCGGCTTGAGTTCGCCGACGGCAGCGGCTTCTTCTGCGTCGAGTTGCCGGATCTGGGCGGAAAGGCCGGCCGCTTCAAGCCGGGCGGTAGCGGCGTCCAGCGCCGAGCCTTCTCCTTTTTGGGAAGCGACAGAGAGCTTTTCCGAAAACTCCGAGGCCAGGGCGATCTGGTTTCGCAGAAGCTCGCGACGTTGTCGTATGGCCAGCACACGGATGACGGAGGTTTTCGCGCCAGCCACCAGTTGCCGCTCCACCTCGCGGACTTCCATTTCGGCGGCCTTGATTTGGGTGACGGAAATCCCCTTTTCCAAACCGAGCCTGCCGGTGAGGGGGAAGCGCTGGGAAAATCCGACCTCCAGCTTTCCCTCGCGGAAATCGGCGTTGTTTTCGAGCGAGGTTTCGAGTTCGGGATTTTTCAGAAGACCCGCCTGTTTCTCTCTGCCCACCGCCTCATCAATGCGGAGTCGGGCGGCGGCAAGATCGGGGTTCTGGGCGCGGACACGCTCAGCCACTCCCGCGAGGGTGATGACGAGGGAAGGTTCCGCCATCAGGCGGGCATTGGCAGTTAGGAGCGCGATAAGCGCGAAGATGGGAAAGGTATGCATGTTTTGGAAAGCGGGTTGTCGGTGAAATCCCGGTATGTGGGTGAAACCACTCGGGGGAAAAGAGCTTACGGATCTCCCGTGCGAAAGGCGGCGTGAAAAAACCGCGCGATCAGGGTACGAGGGGGCCCGGAAAGGCACGCCTCAGATCAGCGGCGGCGTATCCAGCGCGAAAACAGGCTCATCGGGTGCCAGCGGTCGGTCGGCGGCGATTTCCACCAGGATGCATTGGAAGCTGGTAGGAAGGGAAAGGGAATCCGAAGCCCGGTCGGCCGTCGGGAGCTGGCAGCAGGCATGATGGTGTGGCATGGTGCCGCCTTCATGATTATGATCGTGATCGTCGTGCGAATCTTTATGGTCGCCGTGGCCGGAATCGCAGTGGGAAGCGCGTTCGTTGGTTGTTCCATGAAGTGATTCGTGAGCCGATGCGCATAACAACCCTGCGAAAATGCAGAACATGATTAACAAGCGGGCGCAGCTTTTCACTGCTGCAATGTTAACAAGAAACATGATTTCCGAAAGGGATTTTTTTGGGATTGAGCCCCCACAGACACGACTAGCCTATCTCATCAACATGGCTCTGGCTCCGTTTGGCGGTGTCACTTCACTACAAGCCAAACCGTTCAATCCTCATCGTCCTTCGTGCCCTTGACGCGGACTTTTCCGCGCAGCTTTGCCTCGATGAAGGCGTCGATGTCGCCATCCATGACGTCTTGGATATTGCCGCTTTCCTCACCGGTGCGGAGGTCGAGCACTTTCTGGTAGGGTTGGAACACATAGGAGCGGATCTGGCTGCCCCATGAGACGTCGCTTTTTTCCCCGTAAGCGGCCTCGGCTTCGGCGGCGCGTTTATCTTCCTCGATCTGGAAAAGTTTCGCTTTGAGGATCTGGAAGGCGAGTTCCTTGTTCGCGCCCTGGGTACGGGAGGCGGTGGATTTGATGAGGATGCCGGAGGGGAGGTGGCGCAGCAACACGCCGGTTTCTACCTTGTTCACGTTCTGGCCGCCCTTGCCGCCGGAGCGCATGGTGCTGATCTCCACATCCTTGTCAGCGATCTCGATCTTGATCTTGTCATCGACCTCGGGGGTGGCGTCGATGGAGGCGAAGGAGGTATGGCGTTTCCCTGCGGAGTCGAAAGGGGAGATGCGGACGAGGCGGTGGACGCCGCGTTCGTTCTTGAGGAAACCGAAGGCGTTCTCGCCGGTGATCTTGAGTGTGGCGGAGCGCAGGCCAGCGCTATCGCCGTCTTCCCAGTCGAGGGTTTCAACCTTGTATCCCTTGCTCTCCGCCCAGCGGGTATACATGCGGTGAAGCATTTGCGCCCAGTCGCAGGCCTCGGTGCCGCCGGCGCCGGCTTGGATGGCGAGGTAGCAGCTCGCGTTGTCGTTGGGTCGGTTCAGGAGGGTGAGCAGCTCGAACTCGCGGATGTCCTTTTCGAGTTTCGCCGCGCCGCAGATGGCTTCTTTAGCAAGATCCTCGTCGTCGAATTCCTTCGCCAGCGAAACGCCTTCGATCACGTCCTTGCTGCGGGATTCGAGGGCGAGGAAAGACGCGAGTTTCTTTTTCATCCCGGCCGCCTCTTCCGAAAGGGAGCGGGCCTTGTCCGTGTCGTTCCAGAAATCCGGGGCACCCATCGCTTCCTCAAGCGTCTGGATCTTGTTTTCTAGAGCGGGGACGTCAAAGGTACCTCCTGAGTTTTGACAGGCGACTCTGGAAGCCGTCCGTGTCAAGCGCCAGGAGGTCAGCGGTGGGGAGTGAAGACATGAGACTGTTTTGTAAATGGGAGATGGGGGGTTGGCGATTGGAAATTAAGGGATTCGCACGGAGAGGCGATTCCTTGGCGTTTGGGAGTTGAAAGTTAGTAAGTGGTGTTCCAACTTCCGCATACTATGAGTAATCAAATCATTCCCACTATCTCTTCCGGAACCGCAGGCCCGCTCGGAGTCCTTCATCTTCCCCGCCTTTGGCAGAAAATGTGCCTCGGCGCGGTTGGCAAGCTCGCCGACGGATATGCGAACTGCGGCCCCGGCTACGACATGATGACCCTCGATGCCCTCGGCATGGATCGCGACGCACTGGTCGCTTTCGTTTCAGCGAGCAAGCCGACCTACGTGCAGTTCGAGAAATTCATCGCCGACAACGCGACGAACCTCAACGAGACATCGATTGCCGGGCATAACGCCGCGGTCATCGGCTACCAACATGCCGATGCGACCCGCCAATCCATCCTGGCCGCCGTCGGTCTCCCGGACGGAAAGCCCACCGACGCGGTGAGCCTGAACAACCTCGACGACTGGCAGGAATTCCACACGGCGGAGCTGGCGTAACAGCCAGTATCACGTTTACAGCAGGAGAAAGCAGACATCGATGAGCGAGGAGATATCGAGCTGCAGTTCGGACTCGGGTTCGGTGAGGATAGTTTTGTGGCGTGCCATGACAAAGGGTCAACGCCACGGCTTTGGAAATCCTTAGGCTTCAAATTCGATTGCCTCTTTTTTGAGATTTGAGATTTGAGATTTGAAATTTTCCACACCCAGCCTGATACCCTCGCCCTTGTGCATGGTCTCCTCGTATTCGTGCTCCGGGATGGAGTCCGCGACGATGCCGGCTCCGACATGGTAGCGGAGTTTACCGGCATCGCGGACGAGAGTGCGGATCGCAATGTTGAACTGGCTCTCGCCGTTGAAGCCGAGCCAGCCGATCGCGCCGCAGTAGATCCCACGCGGCGTTGTTTCCAGCTCCGCGATGATCTCCATCGCGCGTTTTTTCGGAGCGCCGGTAATGCTGCCGCCGGGGAAACAGGCCGCCAATGTCGAGACCACATCCACGCCGCCGCGCAGGGTCCCTTTGACCGTGGAAACGAGGTGATGCACTTGGGCCAAGCTCTCAAGCTGCAGCATCCCGCTGACCTCCACGCTGCCGAATTCGCAGACCTGCCCGAGGTCGTTGCGTAGCAAATCGGTTATCATCACCAGTTCCGCGACTTCCTTTTCCGAAGTCTGTAGCTCCACTGCCGAGCGCCTGTCCTCGTCCGCATCACGGAAGCGCGGCCTGGTGCCTTTGATGGGACGCGTCTCCACGACGTTTCCCGAAATTTTCAGGAACAGTTCCGGCGAGGTGCAGAGGACTTCATTCCCGTCCAGCCCCAGCCACGCCCCCATCGGCGCGGGGCTGGCCTGGCGCAGGATTTCGTACAGCCCGAAGAGTGAGCCGCCGCTGACATTCGCGGAAAACTCCTGCGCGAGGTTCACCTGATAGATGTCGCCCGCCGCAATCCATTCCTTCGCCCGCCGCACGGCTTCGAGGAAATTTCCTCGCCCCATCTCCGCCGTGAAATCCCCGATTTCGGCCCGCTCGTTTCCGCTGTCACGCATCAGCGAGGAAAGGTTTCCGCGCTCCCACCATTCGCCGCTTGCCTCGTCTTTCACGAGCATATCGCGGTATTCACCGAACACGAAATCCCCCTCGTAATCCACCCAACCGCACAGCCCTCCCGCGGGAAAGCCATGATCTCCTCCGCCCGCAGGATTCGCTGTGAGCGCGGCGCGTAGTCCTGTTAGATCTGCTTCGGAGAAAACCGATCCCCGGTGCATCGCCGCCGGTGCCGCCGCGATTACGGAAAGCGCGCGGCTAGCCTTCGACGGCACGTTTCCCGCCGTATCGAAAAATACCAACCCGCCGAGCCATCTTAGACCGCGTGCTACATCAACGGCCTCCACTCCATCCAGTCCCGGCATCTTCCTCATTCCGCAAGCAACGCGCTCCATGCCGCAAAGATGGCGCTCCTCCCGCCGCTCTCAACCCAAAAACTTCGTGCCAACGAGATCCGCCGGAGTGGTGATCTTCGGATTTGGCGAGGTCGAGGCGATGAGCTTCGTTTTTACGCCAATCACTTCGAGCGCGGAAGTTTCGTCCGTCATGGGCCGTTGGTTTTCGAGAACGTGCCTGTAGGCAGCGCGGATGAGGTCGGCCCGGAAAACTTGGGGCGTCTCGATGAACCAGAGATTCTCGCGGGGGACGGCGGCGGCCGTGAAATCCAAGTCGTCGGCGCGTTTCAAGGTCTCGGTTACACGGCGGGCTAGGGAGCCGGCGCCATACTCTCGCGCGGCGGTGAGCACAGCGCGGATGTCGGCTTGGGAAACGAACGGACGCGCCGCATCGTGGATTGCGATGAGTTCGATGCCCGGCGGCACGGCGGCGAGACCTGCTGCGACGGAGAGGTGGCGCTCGGCTCCGCCGTCGATGCGGATCACGGGTTTGGTGAACGTCGATTCATCCAACAGCGCCATCCGCTCCGGCGGTGTGACGAGGATGATTCCGGAAATTTCCCCACACTCCATGAAAGCGGCGATCGTCCGGGCGAGGACAGGGGCACCGCCGAGCGGCGCAGCGAGTTTATCGAAACCCATGCGCTGGCTGGTTCCGGCGGCTACGAGGATGGCGGTGCAGGACATGGTTTGCGGTTGATTAAGACTTGAAGGAGAGGGAACGCCAAGGTTTATGCACTGAACAGAGGATTCGCCCCAAAGTCTGCTTGCAGGGGAGGAGGGTTTATGTAGTTTCGTTTTCGGAATGGCCGGTGTCATTCCTGCTGCAATGACGCGAAGATACTCACTCCAAGACCATGACCAACAATCCATTTTCCACCACACAGACCGCTGGGGCACCTTCCGTGTCCGACGCGGTTTCTGAGCTCCGCCACGCAGCAGGTGATTTCGCCGCCGCCACCGGCGCGGAGGCCTCCAGAATCAAAGAGCGCGCTGTCGAAACGGCAAGTTCCCTGAAAGCAACGGCGACCGACAAAGTCCATCAAGCTAGGGAAACCGCCCAGCAACAGTGGGAGGAAACCCGCGTAAAAGCCAAGGAGATCCATGTTACCGCGGAGGATTACATCCGCCAGAATCCCACAAAGGCCGTGCTTGGCGCACTCGGTGTGGGTTTTCTCATCGGCTTGATCGTTCGCAGTTGATCGTCAAGCCTAGTCGGAAGACATGCGTCGAACTAAGCCAGTGGTATACGAGGTGTAAATCCAACTTTTCTCGCGTTCCATGATTGAAGAACCCGGCACCATGCCTTCGCACGATTCCCCGATCCCCGAATCCACAACCACGCCAGACCGCGCCCGCTACGGCAACTGGGTGGAGGCGATCCTATGCCTTGTCGAATCCCGCGCCTCCATCATATCCATTGAATCAAAGGATGCGCTTAAGTCCGCAAGCGCCAAGTTCATCCCGCTTGCCGTTTGCTTGTTTTGCATTCTCGCTGCTTGGGTCTTTGCGATCGCGGCGGTCATCGGTTACCTCGCTGCTGCCACTGTATGGAAGTGGTATCAGATTACATTCGCCATAGCCGGACTGCATCTAGTTATCGCTTTGCTAGCGCTACTTATCGCAAAAAAAAGCAAGCCCGCGCCTTTTCCCGTTACCCGCTCCGAATTCAAGAAAGACCGAGAATGGCTCAATCATCTGCAACATCGAAACGATTAGCCGAGCTTGTCAAAAACAGCGAAGCTTCGCGCCTCGTCTTATTCGACATTCATGCGGGTCTCATGCACGCGGTTGAACTACCTGCACGCCTCAAGTCAGCCATGTTCAGTTCGCCGGTAAAATGGCTTGGTGGATCTATGCTGGCTGGCTTGGTAGCGAGCTTACTCTTTCGGTCGGGGAAAATGAATGCGACCTCCCGTCTCACCACGGCGAAAAAAGAACACGGTATTATGCTCGGGCTTCTCTCGCTGGCGTTTTCCCTCTCCAAGCCCGCACTAAAAGTTTACGCCACCAAGCTACTCAAAGATTACCTAGCGCGCCGCCTCACTGCAGGGCAGCGTAGCAATCACGCCAACACACGCACGCCTCCATATTGACAGCTGCGTATGTTCCTGCTTTTTACATCCTGAAAACCCTTCTTCGCAAAAAACCTTCATTACAAAATCCACTAATGCCCGAACACTACGTCCTCGATCACGTTGACGAATACCTGAAGCTCGGGCGCGAGTATGATTGCTCCGATCTACATCTTGCCACCGCATATCCTCCGGCGTGGCGCCGATTCGGACAACTCTCTCCAATCTGGCCTGACCATCCACCCTTGAAGTCGGAGGAGGCCGAGCGACTCGTTCGCTCGTTCCTCGGCGAGAAAGAGATGGCCCGCCTCGATGAGAGGGGTGACATTGACTTCGCATACATCGGAAGCGACGGTCGCTACCGGGCTTCTGTGATTAAGCAGCGCCTTGGCTACGACATGGCCTTCCGAATCATCAACGGCAACCTGCGCACCATGGAGGAGATCGGGCTTCCCATCGAGCACATCATCCCACTCACCCGTTACCAGAACGGCCTCATCCTCATCACCGGATCCGTAGGTTCCGGGAAATCCACCACACTCGCCTCTATCGTTGATTTCATCAATCAAGATCGCGACGACCACATCCTCACTCTTGAGGATCCCATCGAATATGTTTTCGAATCAAAGGGCTGCCATATAAACCAGCGAGAGGTTCACAAGCACACTGAATCCTTCGCCAGAGCGCTGCGTGGCGCGCTGCGGGAAGACCCCGATGTGATCATGGTCGGGGAAATGCGCGACTTAGAGACCATCCAGCTCGCCCTCACCGCTGCGGAGACAGGGCACCTTGTGCTCGGAACCCTTCATACTGGAAACGCCCCACGTACTCTTGACCGTGTGCTCGATGTTTTCCCTACCGATCAGCGCGATCAGATCCGCATCATGGTTTCCGAATCGCTGCGCGGCATCCTTTCCCAACAGCTCATTCCGCTCGCGACCGGTCATGGCCGGGTTCTAGCCACCGAGCTTCTGGTCAATACGCCCGCTGTTGCGAACTCTATCCGTGAAGGTAAAACGTATATGCTTCCAGGCGTGATGCAGACCGGTAAACACGTCGGAATGGTGACCATGGACGAATCCCTAAGGAAACTCTACGTGAAAGGTCTAATCACTGCTGAGGACCTGCTTTATCGTTGCGAAGATATCGTGCAAATGCGCATTTTTCTTAAGTCCTAAACAAGACCCATTCCTTTAATAAAATCCTCTGCAATATGGCCAGAATCGATGCCTTCTTCAAAATACTGATTGCCAGCAAGGGGTCGGATTTACACCTTTCCGAGGGTCAGCCTCCGAAGATTCGTGTCCACGGCTCGGTGAAACCGATCCCGGACGAACCAGTCCTTGAAGGCGAATCCTTCAAACAACTACTCGCAGAAATTTGCGATCCCAAGGCTTTCGAGAAATACCTCATAGGCGGGGATCTTGACTTCGCCTATGAGATGGATCTGGATTCCCGTTTCCGCTGCAACTACCTGCAGCAGCAGAACGGTCTTGCCGCAGTTTTCCGACTGATCCCCACGGAAATCATGCCTCTGGAGGCGCTTGGCGTACCGGAAATGGTCAAGCAATTCGGTCATATGCGTTCGGGGCTCGTCCTCGTCACTGGGCCTACTGGATCTGGTAAATCAACCACCCTTGCGGCGTTGCTTGATTACATCAATATGAACTTTTCCCGACACATCATCACGATCGAGGAACCGATCGAGTTCGTGCATCGCAACAAGCAATCCATCCTGACACAGCGTGAGGTGCACGTTCAGACACCCTCCTTCGCCGATGGCCTGCGCGCTGCCATGCGCGAGGATGCAGACATTGTCCTCGTCGGGGAGATGCGAGATTTGGAGACGATTTCGCTCGCCCTCACAGCGGCGGAAACGGGGCTGCTTGTTTTCGGAACGCTGCATACCAACAACGCCCGCAAGACGGTGGATCGGATCATCGATGTGTTCCCCGCCAACCAGCAAGCCCAGGTGCGCACGATGCTTGCCGCTTCCCTGCGCGGAGTTGTCGCCCAGCTCCTTTGCAAGCGCGTGGACAAGCCCGGCCGCGTCGCCGTTCACGAGATCATGTTCGCTACCCCTGCCGTGGCGGCCATCATCCGCGAGGGCGCGACCCAAAAGCTTTACGACGTGATCACCGGCGGCAAGAGCGAGGGAATGCAGTTCATGGACGAGTCGATCTGGTCGAAGCTCCGCGAAGGAATGATTTCACCCGCAGAGGCTTACATGAAGGCGATCGACAAGACCCGCTTCAAAAAGTTCCTACCCAAGGAACAATCACACCTAGGTGACGCCTCGGGCGAGAATCCGCTTTCCCATTGAAGCTTATCCAGGAACCTCGTCGCCGAGGATCTTGTCGAGAGAGGCTACCCGCTCCCATGGGCATCGCTTGCGTTGATACTTTTTCCAAACAACATCCCGCAATTCTCGCCAAACTTCCTCGTGCGGATGTTCAAGGATCTGCCAATCGGGATCCGTCTTCAGGGTCGTAATGATCCGCCAAGTATTACCGTGGAAATTGGCGCGAAAAAACCGTTTTCCCTCATCCGTGCGCTTATTCCACTCATGCGATTCCATAAGTCAATTTTGCGCGAGTCTGCCATCATGTCGAGGCTTTCTCCATGGTGGGCTAGACGCATTTGGCACCTCTCCCTTGTGTATGCCGAGCACCTTGTCAGAATGGATATCCGGACATGAAAAATTTCACTCATCTCAAAACCCGATTCGCCGCTGCTGCCGCGGCGGTCATTTACAGTCTTCCCGGCACGCTACCCGCCGGGGAGTCAACGATTTACGACATCATTATCTATGGTGATTCCTCCGGTGCAGTCACCGCCGCCATCGAAGCAAAACGCAGGGGACTTTCGGTAATTCTTGTGAACCCCACTGCATTTCCCGGCGGCATGAGTTCCAGCGGCCTAGGTGCTACCGACTTCCTCGGCAGACGCAATACATTCGGCGGCATCGCCTCCGAGTTCTATGATGCCGTCGCGGCGGCCTACGGCCAAAAATTTGTCCGCAGCTTCGAACCATACGTGGGATTGGAAATCTTCAAAAAACTGATCAATGATGCCGCTGTCAGAGTGGATTACAACGAACTCTTGGATCGAGAAAAAGGCGTGAAAATGGACGGTAAGCGCATCGATTCCATCACCACCCACAGCGGTAAGACCTATCGCGGTAAAATGTTCATCGACGCCACTTACGTGGGTGATCTCATGGCGGCTGCGGGCGTCAGCTACACGGTCGGTAGAGAGGCGGAAAGCCAGTATCGTGAAGACCTCGCCGGGGTGCGACGCGGTGATACGAATCCGCGCGTCCATTATGCCCAGCGCGACAAGGATCATTTTATCAAGGAGGTGGATCCTTATGTGATTCCCGGTGATCCGGACAGCGGCTTGCTTCCTCGTGTTTTCAAGGTCGAAGGTCTCACCAACGGCCAAGGCGACAGGAAAATCCAAGCGTTCAATTACCGCGTCTGCCTAACCTCCGATCCTGCCTTGCGCATCCCCATCGGAAAGCCCGAAGGTTATCGAGAAATCGACCACGAACTCCTGCTCCGAAATTTCGATGCCGGGGACATGCGCATGCCAGCGCTGATCGAGCCGCTGGCCGGAACGGGATCGAAAGTCGATTGGAACAATATGCACGCCGTCGGTTCCGACCATCCAAGCGCCAATTGGGATTATCCGGAGGCCTCCTACGAAAAGCGCCGCGAGATCGAGAAGCTGCATGAAATCTACATTCGCGGATTTCTATGGACGATGTCCAATAGCCCGCGTGTGCCGACGGAACTCCGTAAAAAGGCCTCGACATACGGACTGCCTAAAGACGAGTTCACCGACAACGGCGGCTGGCCGTGGATGATCTACATCCGGGAGGCACGCCGCATGGTGGGAGATTACGTGATGAATCAGCACGATTGCATGGGCGAGCGCATGGCACCTGATCCCGTCGCACTCGGTTCCTTTGGCATGGATTCGCACTGCGTGCAGCACATCGTGACGGACAAGGGCAAGGTGCAGAACGAAGGTGTTATCTGGCGCGTGCCGCCAAGGCCATACGGGATTTCCTACCGCTCTATCATTCCGAAGAAGGGTGAGTGCGAAAACCTTTTTACTCCGATCTGCCTCTCTGCCTCGCACGTCGCCCACGGCTCAATCCGCATGGAACCTGTGTTCATGGCACTATCCCAGAGTGCGGCGATTGCGGCCAGTCTAGCGATCAAGAATAAGGTTTCTGTTCAGGATGTTGCTTATCCGAGGCTTTTAGAGAATCTCCTGCTTGCGAAGCAAATCGTCAGTCTTTCGGGTATCCCCAAAACAGATAAATCTATACCCGTGTCGAAAAGCGACACTCATGATACTCGATGACATTGTCATCTTCGAGCAGTAAGACAAGGCACGGGTTAATTCGACATGCCCTGCATCCAAAACTGGTGTGCTATCCATAATGCCTACCGAGCGCTACGACGTGGCGCTTGGGGGTATCCCGCCGCTTGATCGCGCAATGATGGGTTGAAGATCAGTGAATGTAGTATCAGTCTCCGCGCGGATGGAACAGCCAAAGATTTCGGTGGAGGCGAGCGAGCGGGGCGGGGAGATCCGCTTGGGAGGAAAGCTCGGCGACAGGTCTCTGGCGATGCAGGTGCTCACGCTGGCGTTCTGGCCTTTGCTAGAGCAAATACTGGCGTTTTTCGTGGGGACGACGGATGTCCTCATCGCCGGGCGAATGGCGGTGGGTGAGGAAAGGGTGGCCATCCTTGATGCGATGGCGCTGGGTGGTTATGTCGGCTGGTTTATCTACATTTTCCAAGGTGCGGTGGCGACTGGCGTCATGGCGCTGGTTTCCCGCGCAGTCGGGGCCAAGGAATTTAATCTCGCGAACATGGCGCTGGGGCAGGGAGTGTGGCTTGGTGCGGCCGCGGGTATGGTCGCCTATCTGATTCTGAAAGTGGGGACAGTTCCGTTTATTCAATGGATGGGCATTACGCAGGCAGCAGCGATTCATGCGGAATCCTACATCCATATGCTCGCTTGGTCCGCACCGGTCGCTGGATCGATGTTCGCGGTGAACGCGGCTTTACGCGGCTCCGGCGATACGAAGACGCCGTTCCTAGCCATGGTGGTGGTGAACCTTGTGAACATGGGTATGAGTGTGCTTTTCGTTTTCGGACCGACGCCGTTCGGAAGCATGGGAGTCGAGGGAATTGCGCTCGGCACGGTGGTCGGCTGGATTGCGGGCCTGCTCACGGTGGTGGGGATGCTCGCGCTTAAAAAAACAGAAAGTCTGCGCTGGACTCGTCAGGCACTCTGTTTTCACGGCGAGACGATGCTGCGGATCTGGCGGATCGGCGTGCCGCAAGCGGTGGAGATCGCGGGTATGTGGATGATCCATTCCTACGGGCTACGTGTGATCTCGAGCCTCAATAACGAGGGAGCGCTGGGCGCACACTTCATCGCGGTGCGCCTGGAGTCGATGAGTTATCTGCCCGGCTTCGCGATCGCGGCGGCGGCGGCGGCTCTCACTGGACAATACCTTGGCGCGGGCTCAAGGGAAATGGCCGTCCGGGCTGTCCGATTCTCGTGGATGCTCGCCGTAGGCATCATGTTTTTCATGGGTCTTTGTTTCCTTATTGGAAGGTCTTGGCTCATTGGGATGATGGCTCCCGGCAGCGCCCTTCACGCCGATCTTGCGGCACCTTTGCTGATGGTGTGCGCGTTCGCGCAGCCGTTTTTCGCCACCTGCATCATCCTGAAAACGACCATGCGCGGCGCGGGAGCAACAAGGATGGTGATGACCCGGGCGTTCGGTAGCATGCTGTTTTTCCGCGTGGGATTGCTCTGGCTCCTAACGCGGTTCGACATGGTTTCCCTGACAGGCGTATGGATCGTGCTGAGCTTCGATCTGGTGGTTCAGGCTCTAGTATTCACGAGGCTACACTTCCGTGGAGAATGGTTGAAAGCGAAGGTCTAAAAGGATTTCGGAAATCTCGGTCGTCGATTTTCACAAGTGCGGAAAGCCTGTTGGATACGGAGGCGCGCCGTCATTTCACTCAGAAATCCGCGGTGTAACGCCCCTAGCTGGCGCAGCGATCAGATCTCGATTTCACCTTCGAAGACAAAATCGGCCGGGCCGGTGAGGGTTACGTTGAAGAAGGAAGATTCACCGATTTTCTCAAAGCCTATGGTTAGGGTATCGCCACCCTCGACATCGACTTTCACAGGTGATGAGGCACCGGTAAGGAGATGGTGGATGAGGGCCGATGCGACCATACCGGTGCCGCAAGCGAGAGTTTCGTCCTCGACACCGCGCTCGTAAGTGCGGATCGAGATATGACCGGGTGAGAGGACTTTGGCGAAGTTCGCGTTCGTGCCTGCGGGGGCGAAGTACGGGTGGTTACGGATGTTTTGGCCGTGGTTGAAGACATCGGTGTTTTCCAGGTCATCAACGAAGCTAACCACGTGCGGGACTCCGGTGTTCACGGAATGCAGGTCGCCCTTGAAGCCGTCGATACTCGCTGGGCAATCCAGCTTAAGATCCTTCGGATCAGACATCGCGATACGGACATTGTCGCCGATGATTTCCGCCGTCAGCGTTCCTGCGATCGTTTCAAAGCTTACGCTGTCGGGCAGTTCCTCCTCCCCCGAAAGGTGGGCAGTGAAGAATCCGAAGCAGCGGGCACCATTGCCGCACATCTCCGCCTCACCGCCGTCGGCGTTGTAGTAGCGGAATTTGTAGTCCGCGCCCTTTTCCGCAGGCTCCACGGCGAGAAGGCCATCAGCTCCGATTCCGCGGTGGCGGTCGCAGAGTGCGGCGATGGTGTCTTCATCGAGGGAGATCGAGAGATCGCGGTTGTCGATGACAATGAAGTCATTACCCGCGCCATTCATTTTGTAGAAGTGTAGGAGCATGTGGTTGGAAACTTTATTATTTTAAAACACTAAGGAAGAGTCCTTGGGAAGAGGCATATTGAGAAGGAGACTGGCGAAGGCAAGGCGGCACAGAAGACACTCTTGCTTGGAGTTTAAAGTTTAAGGTTTGAAGTTTCACCGGATCGCGTCGATCAGCGGCTTTGTGAAATCCTTTACCGCTTGGGCAGGGCTTGTGAGGTTCAGCTCTACTTGTTTCACAATGGCAGAGCCGACGATCACGCCGTCGCAGGATTTCGCGACCATCGCCGACTGCTGCGGATTCGAGATGCCGAAGCCGACACAGACCGGCACATCGGTGTGCGCCTTGATGGCGGCGACCTGCGCCGGGATCGTCTCTGATGGAGCGGAGTGGCCGCCGGTCACGCCGCTGCGCGATAGGGCGTAGATAAATCCTTCTGCTTGCTGCGCGAGGAATTTCACCCGCTCCGGCGGTGTCGAGGGAGCGATGAGACGGATGTGGGAAAGGCCGTGGTTCTCTGCCAGTTCCGCAGAGAGCGAAGCCTCGTCCGGCGGCAGGTCGAGCAACAGCACCCCGTCCGCCCCCGCCTCGACCGCGTCTTTCTGGAATTTGCTGAAACCATAGGTGAAAATCGGGTTCAGGTAGGTGAAAAGCACGAGAGGTGTTTTATCATTCGACTTCCTGAAAGCGCGGATCAGCTCCAGCGTGCGGGTGGTCGTCATCCCCGCCTTGAGCGCGCGGTGGGCCGCCATCTGGTTTACGATCCCGTCCGCAAGCGGGTCGGAAAATGGCAGCCCCAGTTCGATCACATCGGCCCCGATTTCCGCCAGGGCATGCATGATTTCTAGCGAGAGATCGAACGTCGGATCTCCTGCCGCCAAGTAGGCGACAAAAGCTTTTCGATGATCGGCTTTTAAGGCGGAGAAGGTATCGGCGAGGCGCATAGCTGCGACGCTAGACTCCAAACTACGGATGGGAAACCTAAATTAGGTGTCGAGGGTTTCTTGCGCTGCGCCCGAGAAACGAAAATGGTGTGAGATCCTCATAACGTGGGAAATGGTGCGTATATTGTTTTTGCCATTCATTGGCTCACTTCGAAAAATTTCGCAATCAACAGCTCGTAACCGATTTTACGGGTATAGTCATGTTCATTTTCGATGAGCTCTAAGGTCTCGGAAATTTCGATATGTGAAACCCTTTCGGCTAATTTCTGGATCAAGCCGCGAACGATGGCGCGCGCGTGATGCGCTCCAAGGCAAAGGTGTGCCCCAAATCCAAAGGCGACATGGGGGTTTGGCTTGCGGTCGAGGCGGATTTCGTTTGGCTCCGCAAAGACTTCGGGATCGCGGTTGGCAGACGACCAGCAAAGTGAGACGCGGCCTTGCGGCTGCACCTCGAATCCGAACACATCACTTTTCACCGGGCAGATCCGCCCGATGTGTGTGAGCGGGATGAACACTCGGAAAAACTCCTCGGATGCGAGAGTGATCCTATCGGGCTTTTCTCTGATCCAGCATAAGGCTTGGGGATTCTCAGCAAAATAAGAAATGATGCGAGTGACGGTATGGATGATTGTGTCGCGCCCGCCGGCAAAAGCGATGTTCGCATAGCCAAGTTTTTCCTCCATGGTAAGGGGTCGTCCGTCGAATTGCGCTTGGTTTAGAGCGGAAAAGAAATCGTCTCCCGGTTTTTCCGCTGCGGCCTCGAACATCCGCTGGCAGTATTGTTCCATGAACGGCCCCTTGGATGTTCCGTCGCCGTCCTTGAATACGTGAATTCCCCAACTCACCCATAGCTCCGCCTCTTTTTTGGAAACATTGAGCAGATATGCGAGGGCGTATGATTGCAGCGGGATGGCGAAGTCTTTCACCGCATCGATAGAATCGGCTGCCAGTGCTTTTGTCAGGAGAGAGTCGATCAAATCATGAATTTTCGCGATCACATCGGGTTGCTTCGGGCGCAGAAAAAACGGCTCGACGATTTTACGGTATTCCGAGTGCGCAGGTGGATCGACTTCCAGTGGATATTGGCGAACCGTGCGGACATTCTCTTCCGAGGGGATAGGCACCCGCAGCGGCGCGTCAGAACTAAATTTGGCGGTATCTTTTGCGGCTTCGCGTATGTCTCGATGACGTAGGATCATCGGCACCCGTTCACCATCAAATGTGCCGATGTGGATCGGGCATTTTGTCCGGGCTTCTTGGAATGGATCGTCGTGATTTTTCATGGTGTGTGGTCAGAACGGATCGGAGGAGTGAAACGAATGATCAGCTCTTTGGCGACACAAACGATAACGGGTGCTCGGGCGCTACTACAACCGCATCGCGAACGCTACATTCATTGCCGAGCGATATGCCTTTCGGCTGGACTGCTGCAGATGTGATCGTTACGTTTTCGCTTCATGAAAATACACAGTTTGTTGCTATCACTCGCGTTCGGTCTCATGGCATCTTCCGCGATGGCCGATGAAGGTTTTATTTCCATTTTCAACGGCAAGGATCTAGCTGGCTGGAAATCGAACGAGGAGACGCCGGGCTCTTTCACGGTGGTGGACGGTGCGATTAAGGTGGGTGACGGACGCGCGCATCTGTTTTACATGGGTGCGGATGGCAAGGTATCCTTCACGGACTTCGAACTGAAGCTGAAGGTTATGACGACGGCCAAGGCGAACGGCGGTATTTATTTCCACACGGAATATCAGGAGAAGGGCTGGCCTTCCAAAGGCTTCGAGTGCCAGGTGAACGCCTCGCACGGCGACCCGCGAAAAACCGGCAGCCTTTACGGTGTATCCGATGTCCTTGTATTGGTGGACGGTCAGCAGGCACCGAAGGGTAGCTTGGAGGGACGTGTTGTGGAGAAAGCGCCGAACGTGGACGGTGAATGGTTTGAATATCACATTGCCGTCAAAGGCAACAAGATCACGGTGAAGGTGAATGGGAAGATCACAGTGGAATGGACCCAGCCGGAAGGGTTTGATCCAGCGAAAGCCCTGCAAGGCATGCCGGAACGCAAGCTGGGCTCAGGAACCTTCGCGATCCAGGGTCATGACCCAGACAGTATCGCCTATTACAAGGACATCATGTTGAAAGTGGAGAACTGAGCTTTCACTACCTTAAACAGTAAGCTGCCCGTTACGCCTTGCCAAGATACGCGCAGGCTGGGATTTTCTCCAGAACGCAGGCATGAAGGGACGTTTGATCGGAATTTTGGGGTTGTTGGGTTTCATCGTCGGCCTGCCGCTGGTGATGAAACGCGAGACCCAGACGGCATCGCCCGCCTCTGCGGATGACCGGCTGGTGATCCTTTCCCCTCACAACGAGTCGATTCGGAAAGAGTTCGGGGAAGCCTTCGCCGCGTGGTGGCGCGGTAAGACGGGGCGCTCGGTGTATGTCGATTGGCGGACGCCGGGAGGGACATCCGAGATCCGGATGGTGATCGACGCGGGGTTCAAGGCGGCGGAGGAAACGGGGCGCGACGGGATCGGGGTGGATCTGT
>Ga0247831_1003777_pt1 | contig 21423 bp, 20 predicted proteins | sample LaCruzMarch2015__9_FD_192406 | JGI IMG/M metagenome (GOLD analysis project Ga0247831, IMG submission 192406) | Freshwater microbial communities from meromictic Lake La Cruz, Castile-La Mancha, Spain - LaCruzMarch2015_1m | ecosystem: Environmental > Aquatic > Freshwater > Lake | place: Spain...
GCGCGATTCTGGCCGCCCTGTTCCAGCGCGAGCGCACGGGCCGGGGCGAGCGCATCGACGTGTCGATGGCGCAGACGATGCTCTACGTGAACGAGCACACCCACGATGAGCTGTGGGACGGCCCCGTCGACCCCGACTGGATCCGTAGCTTCCAGCCTGGCGAATACCCGGTGCTCACCGCCGCCGACGGCGAGTCGGTCATCATCGCCGGCCACCCCGCCGAGCGCGGCACCTCCGAGCGGTACATGCGCGGCATCGGCCGCGCCGACCTCATCGACGACGAGCGGTTCGTCGACGTGCCCACGCGGTTGCGGAACCTCGACGCGCTGATGGCCGAGATGCAGGCGTGGGCCACCACCGTGTCGAGCCCCGTCGCGATCGAGGATGCGCTCGCCGAGCAGGGCCTCGCCACGGGGCAGCTCCGCTCGGTGCGCGACATCTGCGACACCGACTGGGCGGCGGCACGTGATGTCGTCGTGGCGGTCAGCGACTGCGGCGGCGGCGAGATCCGCATCCCCAATGCGCCGTGGCGATTCGACGGCAGTGACGTCGGTGTGCGCGGCGAGCCCCGCTATCGCGGCGAGGACAACCGCGCCGTGCTCGGCGAGCTGCTCGGCCTGAGCGACGACGACCTCGCCCGCCTCACCGAGTCTGGCGTCCTCGTCAGCCGAGTCCCCCCGACCGCCACCTGACCCCACCCCCACCCCCACGAACTTCGGCACCACGGTGGTGTCGAGGCCCGCTGCGGTGACAGAGTTCGGGGGTGACGCTGTCGTTTCCCGTGTTGCCGATGAAGGCGGCGATCGGCCTGCTGCCGGCCGAATCCGACGACCACGGCTGGGCGTACGAGATCAAGTGGGATGGCTACCGGACCATCGTCGTCGTGGACGTGCCGACGAAGCGGGTGCGCGTGCAGTCGAGCAGCGGCCTCGACGTCACGGCCACCTATCCCGAGCTCGGCGGGATGTGGGCCGACGTCCATGCCGAGCGCGTGGTGCTCGACGGCGAGATCATCGTGTTCGGGCCCGACGGCCTGCCCAGCTTCGAAGGGCTCCAGCGCCACGAGACACAGGTGGTGCTCCAGGCCTTCGACGTCCTGTCGGTCGATGGCCACGACGTAGTCGACCGGCCGTACGAAGAGCGGCGAGCGTTGCTGCGCGAGGTGCTCGACGACGGCACCAACTGGACGGTGCCCGGCCACCGGATCGGCGGGGGAGCGGACCTGCTCGAGGCGACGGTGCAGCAGGGATTGGAGGGCGTGATGGCCAAGCGGCTCGGCAGCCGCTACCTGCCTGGCAAGCGGTCGCCGAACTGGCGCAAGGTGAAGAACCGCCGCAGCGTCGACGTCGTCATCGGCGGGTTCACGCCCGGCACCGGCAACCGCAGCAGCACCTTCGGGTCACTGCTCGTCGGCATGCCACGGGCCGACGGCACGCTCGCCTTCGCCGGTGGCGTCGGCACCGGGTTCAGCCAGCTCCGGCTCGAGGCGTTGCTGCGCCTGCTGACTGAACGGGTCACCGACGCCTGCCCGTTCGAGCCCGTACCGCCCTGCGAGCACTCGCGCAGCGCGGTGTGGGTGCGGCCCGACCTGACGGCGCACATCGAGATCGCCGAGTTCACCAACGAGGGGTACGTGCGTCACGCCAGCTTCGTAGGTCTCGACGGCCATGATCTGCCACGATGACCGCCATGCCACACACCCGTGACGACGCGCTCGCCCTCGACGCCGCCGACCCGCTCGCGCGCTGGCGTGACGAGTTCGTAATCGCCGATCCGACGCTGGTCTACCTCGACGGCAACTCGCTCGGACGGACCCCGAAGCGCACGGTCGAGCGGTTGCGCGAGGTGCTGGAGCGCGAGTGGGCGGGCGACCTGATCCGCTCGTGGAGCCACTGGCTCGACAAGCCCCAGCGGGTGGGTGACCTGCTGGCGCCGCTCATCGGCGCGCGACCCGGTGAGGTCGTCGTGCACGACTCGACCACCGTGAACCTCTACCAGCTCGTCCATGGCGCCTGCGCACTGCGGCCAGACCGCACCGTCCTCGCGATCGACGAGCACGACTTCCCCAGCGACCGCTACGTCGTCGACGGCATCGCCCAGGCGACCGGTCGTACCGTGCGCCACGGTTTCGACCGGCTCGACGACGTGGCCGTCGTCATCCGCTCGGTCGTCGACTACCGCACCGCCGAGGTCGTCGACGTCGCCGCCGAGACCGCTCGTGCGCACGCCGCCGGGGCACTCGTCGTGTGGGACCTGTCGCACGCCGGCGGCGTGCTCGCCATCGACCTCGGCGCAGCGGGCGCGCAGCTCGCCGTCGGGTGCACGTACAAGTTCCTGAACGGCGGCCCCGGCTCGCCCGCCTTCACCTACGTCGCCACCGATCTGCAGCCCGTCATCACCCAGCCGATCTGGGGCTGGTTCAGCCAGCAGGACCAGTTCGCGATGGGACCCGAGTACCTGCCCCGCACCGACATCGGCCGGATGCTCATCGGCACCCCGTCGATCCTCGCCCTCACCGGCGCCGAGTGCGGCATCTCGCTCACCGCCGAGGTCGGCATCGGCCCCATCGCCACCAAGGCGAGCGCCCTCACCGGGTTCGCGATCGAACTGTGCGATCAGCTCGGGCTCACCACGTGCACACCTCGCGACCCGGCCCGACGCGGTGGGCACGTCTCGGTCGTGCACCCGAACGCCCGAGCCCTCGCTGCGCAGCTCGTCGAGCACGCCGTCATCCCCGACTTCCGCGAGCCCGACATCGTGCGCCTCGGCATGTCGCCCCTGACGACCCGCTTCGCCGACGTCTTCGACGGTCTGACGACCCTCGCCCGCCTCGCCGACGCCTGAACGCCGGCGAGTCGACCGAACCCCCACGAACTCCGGCACCGAGGCGGGCCTCAGGCCCGACGAGGTGCCGAAGTTCGTGGGGGTATCCCTCAAGACGGTGGCGGGACGTGCCGATTCAACGGGCGGCGCGGCGGCAGGAACAGGGGTGGGTGAGGTGACGATGGCAGTGACGAACGGCGTGGTCGACATCACCGCGCCCCCGTTCGCCCGGCGCTTCGGCACGCTCATCCGCGAACGTCGCCTGGCGACCGGTGACTCGATCCGCTCGATCGCCCGTGGCTCGGCCGGAGAACTCACCGTGCGAATGCTGCGCGACATCGAGGACGCCCTGGTGCCGCTCGACCACGGCCTCGTGTCACTGGTCGCGTCGTGCTACGGCGCCGACCTCGCAGCGATCCTGCCCGAGCGGCTCTCGATCGCCGTCTCCGACGACGGTGTCATCCGGTCGGGGCCGGCCGAGCGTCACTTCCCGCCCGGCGACGAGGTTGCACTGCTGACCGCGTACCTCGAGCTCGTCCGTTCGATGCGACGCGCGAGTGATGCCACCATCGTCCTGCGGCGGGACGACATCGACGTCCTCGCCGAGCATGTGCGGCAGCCGGGCAGCGTCGTCGTCGAGCGACTGCTCGCTGTGATGGGCACCAGCCGCACACAGCGCAGCGCCGTCCTCGCGCTCTTCGCAACGGGCGCGATGGTGATCGGCCTCGCATCGAGCGCGACGGCCGGCGGCACTGACGACGCGGCCCCAGTGGTGACCAGGGGCACCGTCGAGTCGGTCGCCCCAAGCCATGCCGCCGTGGCGCTGCCGACCGACCCGACCGACCCGACCGGCCCGACCGGCCCGACCGGCCCGGCGACGGCGCGGGGCCTTGCCGAACAGCGGGACGAGGTCGCGACCGTGCTCGGTCCGGCCGTCGGTCCGGCGACCCCGCGTTCATCCACCCGCCCGACCCCAACAGCCGAGCAGCAGCCCGTGCCGACGACCACGACGTTGCCCCCGCAGCACGGCACCGCCGAGGCTCTCGCTCCCATCGACGACGGCGGCACCGTCGACGACGGCACCCTTGACGACGGCACCCTTGACGACGGCACCCTCGACACGATCGCGCCACCGCCGCTGCCCGCCGTCACGTTCCCGCCCATCGCGCCGTACGAGCCGCCGCCCGATCAGGACAGCGGTGAGGCACCCGTGCCGTCGTTGCCCTGACGGGTGACGCGCCGGCTGTCGGGGGCGACAGCGCGTCCTGACGCCGCCGGCCCGACCCTGTCGGTCGCGATCAGGTGATCTGGGCCGGGTAGTAGCGGAGCTCGACCACCGTGCCGTCGGGGTCGCGCACGTACAGCGACCTGCCGTTCCCCTGGGCGCCGTAGCGGGTGGCGGGCCCGGCGACCACGTCGAAGCGGCCCGACGCCTTCACCGCGTCGAGATCAGTTTCGCTCACCACGAGGCACAGGTGGTCGAGCCGACCCTCGGCCGGCGTGCCGGCGACGAGGTCGATGATCGTGTGCGCGTCGACACGCGCCGACGGGAAGGGGGCCGTACCGGCCCGCCACTCGTCGACGCGCACAGGCTCCAGGCCGAGGTCGTCGAGGTACCACGCGAGCGTGCGTTCGACGTCGGTGCAGACGAGGACGAGATGGTCGAAACCGATGACGTCGATCATGCGACCACGCTAGGTGCGGTCGCCGGTCGCCGGTCGCGATCAGCTGGCGAGGATCTTGGCCTTCTGCGCCGAGAACTCCTCGTCGGTGAGGATGCCCTGCTGGTGGAGCTCGGCGAGCGACTTGAGCTGGGCGATGGCGGCATCGTTCATGCCGCCCGCCGCGGGGGCTGGGGCCGGCGGCGGAGGCGGTGCCTGCTGGGCCTGCTGGGCCTGCTGTTGCTGCTGCTGGTAGGCAGCGGCATCGGCGGCCTGCTGGGCACCTGCCTGCTGCTTGGCGGCGACGCGGCCGGACACGGCGGTGGCCGTGCCGGCGATGACGGCGGTGCGGGCGACGGTGCCCATGACGGGACGGCGGCGGATCATGCTGATCGTGCTCCTTCGTTCGATTCGGGGACTGCGGGTCGGGGTGAGGGTCGGACTCAGCCGGCGAGTGCGGCTTCGATGAGCTCGCGGGGCACGCGGGCGCCCTCGAGCACCACGCCACCCGACGAGAAGATGGCGTTGGCCAGCCCGGCGGCCCAGCAGTCTTCCCAGACGACCAGCAGTACCGACGTGCCGGGCTCCATATTGACCGCTGCGTGGGTGATGTCGTCGTCACCGATGAAGTCGCCCAGGTCGGCGCTGAGCGTGCCGTATGCGGCGAGCGCCTCGTCCTCGTCGACCTCGATGATCACGACCTCGCCGGCATCATCTTTCATGATGAAGACGAGATCGATCACCCGGATCGTGCCGGACTCGACCAGCGCGAACAGTTCGGGCGCGATCTCGCCCGTGAAGTTGTTACCGGGGAACCCGATGATGATGTACTCGACCGGTCCGATGCTCACGAGAAGGCCTCCGTCACTCGTTGGGGAACACCTGCATAGTAGGGCCGGGGCGGGCCCGTCGCATCAACCGCAACGGATGAGTGCACGATCTCAGCCGAAAGGGATGACGCCGTCGACGGTCGAACAGTGCCATCCTTGGCAGGCTCGGTGGCGTCCAAGTCGCCGACTCCTCGAAAGGGACACTTCACATGCTTGCAGAGTTCGGAACTGGCCAGGTCTTCTGGTCGCTGCTCTGGTTCTTCCTGTTCTTCATCTGGCTCGGCCTGCTCTTCCAGGTCTTCGGTGACATCTTCCGCAGCCGCGACATGTCAGGCATCGCCAAGGCGCTGTGGTCGTTCCTCGTCATCGTGCTGCCGTACTTCGGCGTCTTCCTCTACCTCATCGTCCGCGGCCCGAAGATGCAGCAGAACGCAATCGCGGCAGCGAAGGCCCAGGATGAAGCGATGCGCGACTACATCCGCACCGCTGCCGGGCCCACCAGCACCGCCGACGAACTGGCCCGACTCGCCGACCTCCACACGAGCGGCAAGCTCGACGACGCCGAGTACAAGGCCGCCAAGGCCAAGCTCATCGGCGCCTGAGTCCGCAGATGCGACGCTCGCGACGACCGTCTTGCACTCGTGCACGACGGTCGTCGCGGACCATGAAGCCATGAGCCGCCTGCGCGGGCTTCGGCCGCGAACCTCGCGACGCGATGCCGTCGCCGGTCTCGTGCTCGGGGTCCAGTCGGTGCCCGACGGACTGGCGACGGGCCTGCTCGCCGGTGTCAACCCGATGGCCGGGCTCTACGGCTACATGGTCGGCACCGCCACCGGTGCGCTCCTCACCAGCTCGACGTTCATGGCAGTCCAGGGCACGGGCGCGATGGCGATGGTGATCGCCGACGTCCCGGCCATCCGCGACGCGTCGGACCCGACCCGCGCGCTGGTCACCCTCTCGATGCTGACGGGTGTGGCGATGCTGATCGCCGGGTTGCTTCGGCTGGGGACCGTGCTGCGGTTCGTCTCGAACGCAGTCATGGTCGGATTCATCAACGCGGTCGGTGTCAACATCGTGCTCGGGCAGCTCGCGAACCTGACGGGATACGCCGCGGAGGGCGGCAACCGTGTGGTCCGAGCGATCAACACGGTGCTCCGCCCCGACCGGATCGATGGGCCGACGCTCGCCGTGGGGCTGGCGACCATGGGTCTCATCGTGCTGCTCGAACGCACGCGACTCGGGTCGATGGGGCTCGTGGTCGGGGTCGTGGCCACTTCCTTCGCGGCGCGGCTGGCGGGCTGGGACAGCGTGGCCACACTCAGCGACCTCGGGATCGTCCCCGACGTCCTGCCCCGGCTCGAGCTGCCGCTGCTACGAGCCATCCCCGACCTGATCGTCCCCGCGGCGTCCCTCGCGTTCGTGGGGCTCGTCCAGGGGGCCGGTATCTCGTCGAGCTTCACGAACCCAGACGGTTCGTCGCCGAACGCATCGCGCGACTTCATCGGCCAGGGTGCGGCGAACGTGGCGTCCGGGCTGCTGCAGGGCATGCCCGTCGGTGGGTCGGTGTCGGCGTCGTCGCTCAACAAGGCGGCGGGGGCGCAGTCGCGCCAGTCGCTGCTCATCGCGTCGGTGGTCATGGCCGTCGTCGTCGTGGTGTTCGGTGAGGCGGTCGGCGCGCTGGCGATGCCCGCGCTGGCCGGGCTGCTGATGCTGATCGGCATCCGCACGGTCAAGCCCGCCGATCTGCAGTGGGTGTGGCGGACGGGTGTCGTGCAGAAGGTCGTCGTGGGTGTCACGTTCGTGCTCACGATGCTGGTGCCGTTGCAGTACGCCGTGCTCGTCGGCGTCGGGCTGTCGATCGTGCTGCACGTCGTGCGCCAGTCCCAGCAGGTGACGGTTCGACGGCAGCTCGTCGAGCCTGATGGCTCCCTCCGCGAGGTCGACCTTCCGGCGGAGCTCCCCGGCGGAGAGGTCGTCGTGCTGCAGCCGTACGGCAGTCTGTTCTTCGCATCCGCGCCGGTCTTCGAGGCGTCGCTACCGGCCGTCGGTGCCGCATCGGCCGGATCGGTCGTGATCCTGCGGCTCCGAGGGCGCACCGACCTCGGCACGACGTTCATGGACGCGTTGCAGCGCTATGCCTCGGCGCTGGCCGCCGTGGACAGCTCGCTCATGCTCGTGTCGGTGAGCGACCGGGTGCTCGAGCAGGTGACGGTGGCCGGCATCACCGACGTGATCGGGCTCGATCACGTGTACCTCGGCGACGACCGGGTGGGGGCGACCTTCGCCCGCGCCTACGCCGATGCACTGGCGCTGACCGCCACCGAGCGCTGACGACTGGGCACGCTGACGGCTGGGCACGCCGCAACGCAAGCCTCAGCCGAGAAGGCCGGCGGCCCGAGCGATCTCGACCGCCCCGCCGCGCGCCGACGTGCCGAGCTTGCGGTAGATGGTGATGGTGTGGGTCTTGACCGTGTTCCGTGACAGGTAGAGCCGCTCGGCGATCTCGCCCACGGTGAGGTGCGTCGGCAGGTACTGCAGCACTCGCAACTCGGCCGTGGTGAGTGCAGCGGGGCCGAAGCCGCCTGAGCTCTGGCCGCTCATGCCGAGGCTGAGCCGGACGTCGGCGACCTGCGCGGCGATGCCCACGGCGTCGGGCAGCGAGATGATCAGGCGCTGCGTCTCGTCGAGCAGGGTCGTCGCCTCGACCGTGCGTCCGCGCATCGCGCTCGACCGGGCCAGGGCCAACCGGGTGAGCACGTTCAACCACGGGGCGATCCGCGCGTAGCGCGCGATGTGAGAGCGGGCCAGTTGGTGGTCGGCGGCCGCGAGGTCGGCGGCCCCGCCCTTCGCGTGGGCCAACGAGCTGACCGCCAGCACAAGTGCGGTGGCGGGGAGCGCCGATCGGTCCCCGAGCATCGTCCGGGCGCGGAAAGCCGTCTCGGCCGCCTCGTCCCAGTCGCCACGCGTCGCGAGGACGAGCGCGAGCTCGGCGGCGGCCGTGGTGTGCACGACGATACGGGTCTCGGTGCCGACGATGGCCTCGCGCAGGGCCACCTCGGCCGCCTCGGTGTGCCCGAGCATCGTCTCGGCTGCCCCCAGCAGGACACCCGCGAACGTCCGCCAGTCACCAACGGGTTCGAGCCGCTCGTACGCGTAGCGGGCCTCGAGTTCTAGCTCGGCAGCCGACAGCCAACCGACGCCGCCGCGGGCCAGCGCCAACGCGACGTGCTTGTCGAAGCCGACCCGGGTGACGGGGTGCTCGAGCCCGATGATGACGGCAGCCCGATCGAGCCACGTTGACGCCGCAGTCGCGTCGCCGGCGACGCATGCGGCGAGCGCCATCGAGCAGGTGAGCGTCGGGTGGGCAGCGAGGTCGTCGTCGTCGAACCAGCGAAGCCAGCGCTCGATGGTGGTGTGCCTGCCGACGTTGCTGTAGAGCGGGAAATGCTGGATGACGAGCCGCGCTGCCAGGGCTTTGTCGCCGGCCCGTACCGCGTACGAGATGCTCTCCTCGGCGTCACCGTTGGCCGCGTGCCACTCGCTGGCGCGAGCGCGGAGTTCGTTCGCGGCCGTGGGCTCTCGACGGTCGAGTTCGGCGGTGAGGTACGCGGCGAGCAGGTGGTGCAGGCGGTACCACTGACGCCGTTCGTCGAGCGCCACCACGAGCAGGTTCCGGCGGTGGAGGTCCTCGAGCAGGATGGCGGAGCCGCGGCGCTCGAGCACGTGGTCGCACAGGCGCCCGGAGAAGCGGTCGAGGGGCGCGACGTGGAGCAGGAACGTAGCGATGTCCGGCTCGAGGCCGGAGAGGATGACGTCGGAGAAGTACTCGACCATGACGCGGCTGTCGCCGGCGATGTCGGTGACGGACTGCCCATCGGCGCCTCGTGGCCCGTTCCGGCGGGCGAGCGCCGCCAGATAGATCGCGAGTGGCCAACCCTCGGTGTGCTGGACAAGGTTCCGTGCGTCGTCGGTCGTGATGTCGACGGCGAGCGCGCGGAACATGGCAGCGACGTCCTCGACGTCGAGGGCCAGGTCGGACTCGGCCACTTCGACCACCAGATGGGTGGTCCGGATGCGGCCGAGCGGCAACAGGGGTCGGCTGCGGGCGCCGAGCACGAGCATCGACCCCGGAGGGATGTGGTCGATGACCGCCGTGAGGGCATCGATCGCCTCGGGCGACCGGATGGCGTGGCAGTCGTCGAGGATGAGCGTGAACGGTTGCCGGCGGGTCTGGAGCATCCGCTCGAACCGGTTGAGCACCGCACGCGGCACCGACGACGGCTGGTTCCAGAGATCGCTGGTGAGGAACGGGTCGATCGGCTCGATCTGGTTCAGGGCGAACGCAATGTCGCCCAGCAGGACCGCGGGCTCGTCGTGCGACTCGTCGATGGTGAGCCAGGCGTGGTGGCGATCGTCGGTGGCGGCGAACTCGGACAGCAGCGTCGACTTGCCATAGCCCGCCGCAGCGGTGACCAGCAGCAGGTCGGGCTCCTGGCGGCGGATGTGCTCGATGAGGCTGCTGCGGGCCACGTGGCCGCGCCGACGCCGAGGCGGGTGCACCTTCGAAGACACCCCCCGGGCGGCGGTGGCCGTGCGCAGATCAGTCATCGTGGCTCTCCCGGCACGCCCAGACGTTACGCCAGATCTGCAATCATCCGTTCCGGACCATGCCGTGACTGACGGCTGAGGGGATCATGGGCAGAGGCCGCATCAGCAGTCAGAAGGAGCGCTCATGGCGAAGCAACCGAACATCCTGATCATCTGGGGTGACGACATCGGGGTCTCGAACCTCTCGTGCTACAGCGACGGTCTGATGGGCTACCGCACGCCCAACATCGACCGCATCGCCAATGAGGGTGCGCGATTCACCGACTACTACGGCGAGCAGAGCTGCACCGCCGGCCGCGCCGCGTTCATCACCGGCCAGAACCCCTACCGCACCGGCCTCACCAAGGTGGGCATGCCCGGGGCGAAGATCGGCCTCAGCGAGAAGGACCCCACCATCGCGCAGGCGCTGAAGGCGCAGGGCTACGCCACCGGTCAGTTCGGCAAGAACCACCTCGGTGACCTCGACGAGTTCCTGCCCACCATGCACGGCTTCGACGAGTTCTTCGGCAACCTCTACCACCTCAACGCCGAGGAGGAGCCGGAGCACCGCGACTACCCGAGCGACGAGGAGTTCCCGAACTTCCGCCAGCGCTTCGGCCCGCGCGGCGTGCTGCACACCTACATGGACGCCGACGGCACCCACCGGATCGAAGACACGGGCCCGCTCACGAAGAAGCGCATGGAGACCTGCGACGAGGAGTTCCGCGACGCGGCGATCGACTTCATCGGTCGACAGGCAGCGGCCGACCAGCCCTTCTTCGTGTGGTTCAACTCGACCCACATGCACTTCCGCACGCACTGCAAGCCCGAGAGCCGCGGCCGCGCCGGCCGCTGGCAGTCGGAGTACCACGACACGATGCTCGATCACGACGACGTGGTCGGCGACCTGCTCGACGCCCTCGACGACATGGGCCTCACCGAGGACACCATCGTCGTGTACTCCACCGACAACGGCCCGCACATGAACACGTGGCCCGACTCCGGCATGACGCCGTTCCGCAACGAGAAGAACTCGAACTGGGAGGGCGCGTACCGCGTGCCCTGCGTGGTCCGCTGGCCCGGCCGCATCGCCCCCGGCACCGTCCTCAACGGGATGATGAGCCACAACGACTGGTTCCCCACCCTGCTGTCCGCGGTCGGCGTGCCCGACATCGCCGAGCAACTGAAGGCCGGTGGCGAGCTGAACGGCACGTCGTTCAAGGTGCACCTCGACGGGCACGACCAGGTGCCGTATCTCACGGGGCAGGTCGACGAGAGCCCGCGCAAGCACTTCTTCTACGTGTCCGACGACGGCGACCTGACGGCGATGCGGTTCGACAACTGGAAGTTCGTGTTCCTCGAGCAGCGTGCGGCGGGAACCCTGCAGGTCTGGGCCGAGCCGTACACGCAACTGCGTGTGCCGAAGATCTTCAACCTCCGCACCGACCCGTACGAGCGCGCCGACATCACGTCGAACACCTACTTCGACTGGATGATCGACCGTGCGTGGCTCCTGGTCCCGGCCCAGGCGTTCGCGGCACAGATGCTGCAGACACTGGCCGAGTTCCCGCCGTCGCAGAAGCCGGCCAGCTTCACCATCGACAAGCTCATGGAGCGTCTCGAAGCGGGCATGCCGAGCTCGTGACCGAGCACCTTCCCCCGGCCCCCCACGCGACGTCGTCAGACGTCGCCGTGTGGGTGCCGGGGGGCCCGTTCACGATGGGCTCCGACCACCATTATCCCGAGGAAGCACCGGCCCACCGAGTTGTTGTCGACGGGCTGTTCGTGTCTCGATGCCCGGTCACGAACGCCGAGTTCGCGTCGTTCATCGACGACACCGGCTACGTCACCGTCGCCGAGCGACCGCTCGACCCGGCCGACTTCCCCGGTGCGCCGGCCGAGAACCTCGTGCCCGGCTCGCTCGTGTTCGTGCCGACTGCCGGCCCGGTCGACCTGCGACACCTGAGCCAGTGGTGGGTGTGGACGCCCGGCGCATCGTGGCGCTACCCCGAGGGGCCGCGCAGCTCGATCACCGGTCGCGACGACCACCCGGTGGTGCACGTCGCGCACGAGGACGCGGCCGCCTACGCCACCTGGGCGGGGGCCGCGCTGCCCACCGAGGCCGAGTGGGAGCACGCCGCGCGTGGCGGCCTCGACGGCGCCGCCTTCACGTGGGGCGACGACCCGCGGCCCGACGGTCTGTTGCTGGCCAACGTGTGGGACGGCCCCGACTTCCCGTGGCGCCGTCCGAAGGGGACGACGTGGGAGCGCACCTCGCCGGTCGGCTCGTTCCCCGCCAACGGGTACGGGTTGCACGACATGGCCGGCAACGTGTGGGAGTGGACCGACGACTGGTACACGAGTCGCCACCCCGCCGACGCAGACAAACCGTGCTGCGTACCGACGAACCCGCGGGGTGGTCAGGTCGAGCAGAGCTACGACCCCGCCCAACCCCAGTTCCGTGTGCCGCGCAAGGTCATCAAGGGCGGCTCGCACCTCTGTGCCGACACCTACTGCATGCGATATCGGCCGGCGGCGCGTCGTCCCCAGATGATCGACACTGGCATGAGCCATGTCGGTTTCCGGGTCGTGTGGCGCACCGCCGACCCTCACCCGACGAGCCACGAGGAGACCCCGTCATGACATCACCCGCCCGCATCCTGCCGTCGTGGCGTGACGGGGCCACCCGCGACTCGATCGTGGCGTTCCTCGACGCCTCGGACGCCCTGCCACCCGAGACGAAGGTCGCCGCGTTCGACAACGACGGCACCCTGTGGTGCGAGCGGCCCGCGTATGCGCAGTTCCTCTTCTACGTCGACCAGCTGCACACGGCCACGCAGGGCGACCCGGCGCTCGCGCAGCGAGCCGAGTACGCTGCGGTGCTGGCCGGCGACCACGCAGCGATCGGAGAGCTCGGCCTCGCTCGCGTCGCGCTGGCACTCGGCGAGCTGTTCGAGGGCCTCACCCCCGACGAGTTCGGCGCCCGTGTGCGCGACTTCATGGGCCGGGCGCTGCACCCCACCCTCGGCATCCCGTTGCGTCGAGCGATCTACCAGCCGATGCTCGAGCTGATCGCCGAGCTCCGGTCACGCGGCTTCTCGATCTACGTCGTCAGCGGCGGAGGCATCGAGTTCGTCCGGGCCATCAGCTACGAGCTCTACGGGGTGCTACCCGATGGTGTGGTCGGCACGCAGATCGAACACGAGATGCACCGCGACGAGTCCGGCCGCCCCGTGCTGCGGCGCACCAACCGTCTGGCCGGTGGGGCGAACGAGGGTGCCGAGAAGGTGACGCGTATCCAGAGCCACCTCGGCCGCCGGCCGATCCTCGGTGTCGGCAACACCGGCGGCGACCGAGAGATGCTGGAGTGGGCCACGGCAGGCGACGGCCCCACGCTCGCGCTGTTGCTCGACCACGACGACGCAGAGCGCGAGTTCGCCTATCAGGGCTCGGCCGAGTCGTTCGCCGAGGCCGAGCCGATCACCGACGTCGCAACCCGCCTCGGCTGGACGGTGGCCAGCATGGCCGCCGACTGGGACACCGTCTTCCCAGCCGGCTGACCCACCACGGGCGGCTCAGATCTGGCGGTCGCGGCCTTCCCAGTAGGGCTCGCGGATCTTGGCCTTCTGGATCTTGCCGGTGCCGGTGCGGGGCAGTTCGTCGACGAAGTCGATCGAGCGAGGCACCTTGAACCCGGCGAGGTTCTCGCGGCAGTAGGCCGCCAGCGTGCGGCGGAGCTCGTCGTCGGCCGTCACACCGTCGTTGGCGACGACCACGGCCTTGACCTCCTCGCCGAAGTCGTCGTTCGGGACGCCGATGACCGCAGCGTCGGCGACGAGCGGGTGCCCGGCCAGGACACCCTCGATCTCGGCCGGGTAGATGTTGACGCCGCCGGAGATGATCATGTCGATCTTGCGGTCGCTGAGCCACAGGTAGCCGTCGTCGTCGATGTAGCCGACGTCGCCGGTGGTGAACACGCCGGGCTCGAGGTGGACGTCGGTGGTCTTGTCGGGCGCGTTGTGGTACTCGAAGTCCATGCCCATTGCGTCGCGGAAGTAGAGCGTGCCGGACTCGTTGGGGCCGAGCCTGGCGCCGTCGTCACCGACGACGATGATCTCCTTGCCCGGCATCGGCGGGCCGACGCTGCCGCCCTTGGCGAGCCACTGCTCGGCGTCGATCATCGTGATGACCGAGCCCTCGGTGGAGCCGTAGTACTCGGTGATCACCGGGCCCCACCAGTCGATCATCGCCCGCTTCACCAGCGGCGGGCAGGGGGCTGCGCCGTGCAGCACGAGCTGGAGGGACGAGCCGTCGAAGCTCGCCTTCACGTCGTCGGGCAGGTCGACGAGCCGCTTCATCTGGGTGGGGACCAGGTGGATGTTCGTCGCCTGGAAGTCGTCGATGAGCCGCAGCACGCCGGCGCTGTCGTACTTGTGCTGCATCACCGTGGCTGCCCCGGTGATCATCGGCAGGAACGAATAGGCCCACTGAGCCGAGTGGTAGAACGGCCCGCACAGGACCGTGATGCCGTCGCCCTGCACGAGGTTGGCGAAGCCGGCGCCGACGAGCTGCCAGATGGCCGGGTCGCTGCCGTCCGGCATGCTCGACAGCGAGCCGCGCACGCCCTTCGGGTAGCCGGTCGTGCCGCTGGTGTAGAACATCGGCCCGCCGAAGCTCTGCCCGGCCGGCTCGTCGGGCGAGCCGCCGTCGACGAAGTCGTCGAAGTTCTGGAACCGGCCGGTGGTGGGCGCACCGATCACGAGTGCGAGCTCGACGGACGGGCACTCGTGCTCGGCGAGCGCCTTGGCGGCGTCGTCGAGGAACTGGTGCCCGACGATGACCGCCTTCGACCCGGAGTCGTCGAGGATGTACGCGATCTCGCGCGCCACGAAGTGCCAGTTGACCGGCACGAAGGTGATGCCGCTGCACGAGCACGCAAAGGCGATCTCGAACCACTCGTTGCAGTTGCCGGCGACCACCGAGATCGTGTCGCCGGGCCGGATGCCGGCGGCGCGCAGGCTGTCGATCAGCTGGTTGACACGCCGGTCAAGCTGCGCCCACGTGAGGGTGCCGGTGTCGTCGGCGAGGGCGAGGTCGTCGGCTCGCGCGGTGGCGAACGGTGCGGTCAGAACGGACATCCCGGCTCCAAGCGTTCAGAAGGGGCCGGCCCCATCGACGGCCCATCGAGAATGTAGGGCATCGCGCACAGCCGTGACGGCCCGACCGGGGCCCACGTGGTGGGCCGGTGATGCTCAGTTGCGGTGCGTGCGTGCGTAGCGGGTGGCGACGGGCGCGGCGCTGACACCGTGAGCGATCACGCTGAGCAGGACCGTGGCGGTGATGGCGATGACGACCGTCCGGGCCTCGGCCCCGGGCAGCACTCCAACGGTGAGCAGCGCGAACACGACCGAGGCGAGGCCGCGTGGCCCGAACCAGCCGAGCACGGCGACAGTGGGCCGATCGAGGCCGGCGCCGGTGAGCGACAGGGCGACGGGAAGCATCCGGACGACGGTGAGGGCCGCCACGGCGAAGACGGCATCGCGCCAGGTGGCGTCGGTGAGGAGCGGCACCATCGAAGCGCCGAACACGAACCAGACGAACCACGACATCACCGCGCCCAGGTGATGGGTGAACTCGAGCGTTTCGTGCTCCTCGCCGCGGGTCACTGCGGCGTGGCCGAGCCCGGCGACGAAGGCGGCGACGAACCCGTTCGCGCCCACCTCGACGGCGAGTGCCCAGGACAGGGCGGCGAGGGCGGCGAGGGCGACGCCGCGGAGCGACTCACTACCCCAACCGGCTCGCCCGGCACGGCGGGCGAGGAGTGCCCCTCCGGCGCCGAGCGCGACGCCGAGAGCGGCGCCGACGGCGAGGTCGAGGAGGGCACCGACCTTGCTTTCCTGTGCCAACGAGGAACCGGCGACGGCGGCGACGAGGAAGAACGTGACGAACGGGGTGGCGATGCCGTCGTTCAGGCCGCTCTCGACGTTGAGGACGCGGCGGATGCGTGAGGGCACGCGCTCGTCGTCGATGATCGCTGCGCCGAGCGCGGCGTCGGTCGGTGCGACGGCGGCGCCGACGAGTGCGCACAGTGCCCACGACCAGTCGGGGAACAGCAGCCGTGCGGCGAGGGTGCCGGCGATCATGGTGATCGGCAGTCCGACGAGGAGTAGACGGCTCGGCAGGCCGAGGTCGGCGCGGAGTCGGCCGACGTCGACGGTGGCGGCATCGGCGAACAGCACGATGGCGAGGGTGAGTTCGGCGATCGTGCGGGTGCCCTCGCTGCCGAGGTCGACCGAGATCAGGTCGAGCGGCCAGTTGGCCAGCAGCAACCCGATGGCCACGAACGTGATGGGTGCGGTGATGTTCCACCGCCGCACCCGTTCGGCAACCAGGGTCCAGGCGATGACGGCCGCGGTGACCGTGATGACGACGGCGAGGTCGATGCCGTGGCTGCTCATGTCGTCATGCAAGCACGCCGAGGCCGGCCCCGACCATCTTCGAGCCGAGCACGACGAACAGAACGGTCATCACCGTGGCGTTGTTCGCCACCAGCCAGCCCTTCCACGATGCCAGGACACGGGCCGAACGGTCGCCCATGACCGCCCGCACCACCACCGGGGCACCGACCCCGATCGAGGCGACGAGCACGAACAGGATGATGGCGAGGACGCCGTCCGAGCCGGTGGCACCGGCTGCCGCCATGCCCGCACCACCGCTGATCGAGAGCGAGAGGTTCTTCGGATTGGCCATCGCGGCCGCCAGACCGAGGCCGAACGCCTTGGCCGGGCCGAGCGTGTCGACAACGGCGAAGAGCTTCGGGGTCGGCGGTACCGCACCGGGTGCGGGGCGCGAGCGGAACTGCTTGACCGCCAGCCACAGGAACAGTGCGCCGAGGCCCAACTGCATCGCATCGACCCCCTCGGCCGTGCTCGCATCGGTAGCAGCGTCGCCGGCGTCGGCCACCGCGAACGCGACGCTCGTGAGGACTGTGATGCCGATGAGCCACCCGACCAGGAAGACCGGGCCGTTCGCCCGGCCCTTCGCCGACACGACCATGAGGATCACGAGGACGATGGGGATCGGGCTCACGGCGATGCCGACAGCCTGGGGGAGCGCTTCACCGAACGAGGACCACACGGAGTGAGTATGCGACCGAACCGGCATGAAGGAGTCATCCGCTGAGGATGAAACCAGCCGGTGTCGATCGCTGGGCATCGATCGCTGGGCGTCGCACGGTCCGGGCATACTGGGCGAGCGTCGCGGCGGGTCCTCCCGCCCCCGCCCCTCTAGCTCAATTGGCAGAGCAGCGGACTTTTAATCCGTTGGTTCAGGGTTCGAGCCCCTGGGGGGGCACGACATCTGTCCGAAGTGCCTGGTATGGGCCGCTATCCTTACCGCAAGCTGAAAGTAAGGAGATGTGATGGAGATCGCAGCGAAGATGAGCTCGAAGGGTCAGATCACGGTTCCCAAGGCGGTGCGCGATGCGCTCGGCATCGGTGAAGGGGACACCGTGGTGTTTCGAGTGGAGGGCAATCGTGCCGTCCTCGCGCGCACTCCGGATTTCCTGTCGTTGGCCGGAACGATCAAGGTTCCCGCAGCCCGACGCAACGCCGCATGGGACGACGTCGTCCGCAAGACACGCTCGGCCCGTGCGGACGCTCGCCGATGACGGCATTCATCGACACGAACATCCTCGTCAGGCACCTCACCGGCGATCCGCCGGCCATGGCCAAGCGAGCCACAGCGTTCCTCGCCAGCCAGCCCGAGCTCTACCTCGCCGATCTGATCGTCGCCGAGACCGTGTACGTCCTCGAGTCGTTCTACAAGGCCCCGCGAGACCAGGTCGCCACGGCGATGCGGTCGCTCATCGCCATGCGATCGATGATCACGGTCGACCCGGCGCTGCTGCTTCGAGCCATCGAGGTCTACGAAGTCGATCGGCTGGACTTCGCCGAGGCGTACCTCGTGGCGTGCGCTGAGAGCGCCGGCGTCGACTCGATCGCCTCGTTCGACACAGCCATCGACCGGATCACCACCGTGACCCGGCTCGAACCCTGACCCGTGACGAACTGCCGCTCGGCGCTGCCCCGTCTCCCATGCCTCGGCGCGGTTGCGAGATGTATCACGTTCCGTCATACTGACCGCATGGCGAAGGCGATCTCGGTGCGGTTGGACGACGAAGCGGAGCGAGCGTTGCGGCTCCTCGAATCGACCGGTCTCAGCCGGTCCGAAGCAATCCGTTCGTCGTTGCTCGCATCGGCGGACCGGATGCGTCGACGCAGCCAGCTCGCAGCGGAAGTCGCTGCGCTGGAGGCCGACGACGACGATCGGAGCGAGATGCTCGCTGTGGCGTCGCTGATGGAGTCGATGCGTGCAGCGGGGTGACGTCTACAGGTTCAAGGTCCCCAAAGGCGTCGGCCACGAGCAGCAGGGTGAGCGCTACGGGGTCGTGGTCCAGTCCGACGTGATGTTGCCGCGCTCGGTCGTGATCGTCGCGCCGACGTCTCGGAGCGCGAAGCCCGCGTCGTTCCGACCCGAGGTCGAGGTTGCGGGCGGGCTGACGCGAGTCTTGGTCGAGCAGTTGGGGGCGGTGGACGTCCAGCGGCTCGGTCAGCGCGTTGGCAGGCTCGCTGCGGAGGAGATGTGGTCGGTCGACGACGCCCTCCTCGTCGTCCTCGGCCTTGACTGACCCACGCGGCTCTGCCGACATGCCCGGTCGGTGCCGTGCCTTGCGCTGCCAGCTTTGGCAATCGGACCGGACGTCCTCGGGGTGGCTTGATACCATGGTGTCATGCCGAAGAACCTCACTGTCCGGCTCGATGACGAGCTCGCAGCTGACACCGAGGCGCTCGCTCGCGCCGAGGGCAACAGCCTGAACGAGACGGTCAAGATCGCTCTGCGCGAAGCCGTCGAACGACGCCAGAAGGACCCGGCATTCCGTCGACGCGTTCGCCAGATCATCGAAGATGACCGGGAGCTCCTCGAGCGCCTCGCCAAGTGAACATCGAGTACCTCGACCTCGCAGACTTCATTGCCATCGCTCAGGCCGTCACGGGACTCGACCTGCAAACGGTGATGAACGTGACGAACATCGACCTCGCCGATTCCGCGTTGCACGCACCCGCCGCCGGGTTCGGCGATGAGGACTTCTATCCCGACTTCGTCGACAAGGCCGCGGTGCTGTTGGTGAGGCTCGCTCGCAACCACCCCTTGCCCGACGGCAACAAGCGGGCTGCGTGGGTTTCACTCCGTCTCTTCATCGAGATCAACGACTGGACGTGGGACCCCAAACCCTCGATCGACGATGCTGAGGCAGCAGTGCTCGCCGTCGCCGGAGGCGAATGGGACGAGGCCGCAACGGCCGAGTGGCTCCGCACACAACTCCGCCCCGTCGAAGAGCCCACGACCGAGTAGCACTGGTTCGCCGAGCGTGTCGCCGGGGTGGACGAAGGTCGGCTAACCCCGATGCTCAGGCATACATGCGTTGCGCTGTCGTAACGATCACCGGAACAACCTGAACCACGCGCCTCGATGACCCGAACAACCACGAGACGATCGTCAGGTGTTGCGTTGCTCGTTCGTTGCGGTTCGCCTGGTGAGACTGCGCCATGGTTTCGCGACGAGCAGTCCGGCGGCGCCGGCGATCACGAAGGGCATGGGTCCCGGTTCCATCGACCAGGCGAGACCGCCGTCGCTGGGGTCGGCCGGTACTCGAGCGTTTCCCAAGTCTCTAAGCTCCGCTCCGGACGCGTGCGGGCGCGGACGGAAGGGGCAGTCGTGGCGGACATCGGCGTGGGTGAGGGAATCGGTCGTCGACGCTTCCTCCGTGGCGTCGCGTTGGCGACCGGCTCGGCGATCCTCGGCGGCACAGCGCTGCGATCGGTGCTCGCAGGGGCTGCCGCCATCCCCGGACCCGGGCCGTACGGACCGCTCGGCGCTGCGGATGCCAACGGCATCCAGCTGCCGGCCGGGTTCACGAGCCGACTGCTCGCCACCACCGGCCAGCCGGTCGTCGGCAGCAACCACATCTGGCATGCCGCCCCCGACGGTGGCGCATGCTTTCCCACGCCGGCGGGCGGGTGGGTCTACGTGTCGAACAGCGAGGTGTCGAGCCGGGGAGGAGGTGGCGCCGCGGCACTGCGGTTCGATGCAACGGGAGCCCTCGTCGGCGCGCATCCGATCCTCACCGGCACCACCCGGAACTGCGCCGGCGGACGAACGGTGGCCAACACGTGGCTCTCGTGCGAGGAGAACGGCGCCGGCGGCCAGGTCTACGAGTGCGATCCGCTGGTGGCCGGCCAAGGTGTGCAGCGGCCCGCACTCGGGTCGTTCAATCACGAGGCCGCGGTCGAGGACCCCGGTACGCGAGCCGTGTACCTCACGGAGGACGATCCCAATGGACGGCTCTACCGGTTCGTGCCCGCGGTGGCGGGCAACTTCACCGCAGGGCAGTTGTTCGCAGCCCGCGTCGCCGACGGTCGCCTCACCTGGGTGGCGACATCGGCGGCCGGTCCCGATCGCCAGATCAGCACCACCGCGTTCAACGGTGGCGAAGGCATGTGGATCGAGGGTCGCACCATGTACTTCACCACCAAGGGCGACCAGCGCGTGTGGGAGGTGCAGCTCGACAACCAGACCATCTCCGTGCTCTACGACGGCAACGTCACCCCGACTGCTGCGCTCGGCGGCGTCGACAACTGCACCGTGCATTCACCGTCAGGCGACGTCTTCGTCTGTGAGGACGGCGGCAACATGGAGGTGTGCCTCATCACCGCAGGCGCCGGGCCGGCTGACCGTGTGGTGGCCGCGTTCCTGCGAGTCGTGGGTCACGACACGTCCGAGCTGACCGGGGCGGCGTTCTCGCCGGACCACACCCGCCTGTACGTGTCGTCGCAGCGCGGCGGCGCCGACGGCCTCGGCCGCACCTACGAGATCAGGGGTCCGTTCCGCACCGCGGCCGTGCCACCCACCGTTGTCACCGACACCCTCGTGGCCGCCGGCAGCGTGTGGCGCTACCACGACCAGGGCACCGACCTCGGCACGGCGTGGCGAGCACCTGCGTACAACGACACCACGTGGAAGCAGGGTGCCGGGCCGCTCGGCTACGGCGATCCGGTCCGCACGGTCATCGAAGGTGGGGCGCTCCCATCGAAACCGATGACGTCGTACTTCCGCACGACGTTCACCGCCACGGCAGCCCACACGAACCTCACGGTGCGGCTGCGCCGTGACGACGGAGCCGTGATCCACCTCAACGGTGTCGAGGTGGCGCGCAGCAACATGCCGTCCGGCACGATCACGTTCGCCACGGCTGCGCTGTCGAGCGTGAACGACGCGGCGGAGACCACGATCAACGTCATCCCCATCGCGGCCACGCTGCTGAACGGCGCGAACGTGCTCGCCGTCGAGGTGCACCAGTTCCAGCCATCGAGCAGCGACCTCAGCTTCGACCTGTCGCTCACGGGCACGCGCACCGTCTCACCCACGCCGACGACCACGACCACCGTGGCGCCGACGACGAC
>Ga0247831_1003780_pt1 | contig 21419 bp, 27 predicted proteins | sample LaCruzMarch2015__9_FD_192406 | JGI IMG/M metagenome (GOLD analysis project Ga0247831, IMG submission 192406) | Freshwater microbial communities from meromictic Lake La Cruz, Castile-La Mancha, Spain - LaCruzMarch2015_1m | ecosystem: Environmental > Aquatic > Freshwater > Lake | place: Spain...
TTGGCTATGCTTGGGTCTCTGGTAATGCTAAGGTCTCTGGCGATGCTTCGGTCTATGACGATGCTGTGGCCACTGGCGATGCTAGGATCTTTGGCAATGCTAAGGTCTTTGGCTATGCTCAGGTCTTTGGTAATGCTTGGGTCTCTGGCAATGCTCAGGTCTGTGGCAATGCTGAGGTCTCTGGCAATGCTCAGGTCTTTGACAATGCTCAGGTCTCTGGCGATGCTCGGGTCTTTGATGGTGCTCAGGTCTGTGGCAATGCTGAGGTCTGTGGCGATGCTCAGGTCTATGATAATGCTCTGGTCTCTGGCGATGCTAGGGTCTATGGCAATGCTCAGGTCTATGGCTACGCTAGGGTCTATGGCAATGCTTGGGTCTATGGCAATGCTCAGGTCTATGACAATGCTTGGGTCTCTGGCAATGCTAGGGTCTCTGATGATGCTGAGGTCTGTGAATAACAGTTGCCTCATTCTCATAAAGATGCTATATTAAATTATAGGATGAATTGAAGGAGATTGATATGAATTACGAACTGACCGACGAAACTATCGAGCATGATGGCATGACCCTGTACCGCATTCGTGCGCTTGTAGATATGCCTTATCATGGTGTTAAGGTTGGCGATTTTGGTGGCTTCATCGAGAAGGTCGAGAACCTTACGGGCAATGCTTGGGTCTATGGCAATGCTCAGGTCTATGGCTACGCTTGGGTCTCTGGCGATGCTAGGGTCTCTGGCAATGCTCAGGTCTATGGCAATGCTTGGGTCTATGGCAATGCTTGGGTCTATGGCAATGCTGAGGTCTATGGCAATGCTGTAGTCTGTGGCAATGCTAGGGTCTCTGGCGATGCTCAGGTCTCTGGCGATGCTCAGGTCTCTGATAATGCTCTGGTCTATGACAATGCTCTGGTCTGTGGCAATGCTCGGGTCTCTGGCAACGAACCAGAAGTCAAAGAAGACAATCCACATATCGTCCCTGATCAGCTCCTTGCCGATCTAAAACTTGCGGCTTGTCAGTTCGAAAGTGCCGACCATTACGGCGCGCCGCCCATAAAGCGCCTGCAGGCTCGTGCCACCCTAGATGATGCAGCAAGAGCCTACGCAAAGCAATTTGTGTAAAAAACGTTTGACTTTAATTAGAGTCCTGTTACTATGATAATAGGAAGTGAAAAGGAATACAGCTATTGACATTTAAACACGAGCTCATTGAACTGCCCGAGCTCAAATCGTCTTTGAACTTTGGCAGACGCCTATACGAAACTCCAGTTGGTGATCTATACCCTTCGGTGACCACTGTTCTTGGAGTCATGTCTGATAAGTCAGGCATCGATGAATGGCGGGCTCGTGTTGGTGAAGAGGAAGCTGATAGGATTACCCAAGCCGCTGCGGCTCGAGGTACTGCAGTCCATGCCATGTGTGAGGACTACGTTCTTAATAAAGAGCAAAATCTGGCGGCCAAATCCCCGATTTATGTCGCTGTGTATAAGCAGCTCGAAGCAGAGATTAAAGCAAACATCACCACCATCTATGGAGTAGAGACTCCTCTCTATACGGATAAGCATAGGCTTGCGGGCCGAGTTGACCTTATCGCAGAGTACAAGGGTGAGCTTGCTATCGTAGACCATAAGACTTCGAACAGTGTCAAGCGTAAGGACTGGATTCAAAACTACTATCACCAAGTTGCACTCTATGCATATATGCTATATGAGCGCACTGGCATGATGGCTAAGAAAGGTGTCATTATGATCGGAGTTGAAAATCAAGAAGTTCCACAGATTATCGAGTTCAACATTGCCGACTACATCAAACCGGCACTCAAAATTGTAAAGGACTACCATGCGAAGTACTAAATTTGGTTCTGTAGGAACTTTATTCTGTATCGTGATTATTGCCGTTCTTTTAATGTCAGTATACAACGATACGATTCAAGAAATGCAGGCAGGTGATATCAACGAAGCATTTAATGATCTATACGAATCAAAATGTGTAACGGATAACAGAGAACTGCTGGAGAGCGAATACTGTTCCGGTGTGTCGGATGCGTGGGACGAGGTTGGTAGGGCTATTTAAGTGAAAATAACGTTTGACTTTAATTAAAGTCCTGATACTATGATAATATGAAGCGGTGGAATGTTCCACCAGAAAAAAGGAAATACTATATTATGGCACATGAACTTGAAATGATCGGCGACAACGCTTCCATGGCTTATGCCGGTGAACTGCCTTGGCACGGTCTTGGTACTAAGGTCCCATCTGACCTGACCCCAGTGCAGATGCTCGAGGCAGCTAATCTTGACTGGGAAGTCGAGCGTATCCAGGCGTATGCAAACATCGGTGGTGTCGCCACCCCGATTGGCAAACAAGCCCTGGTCCGCACCTCAGACAACAAGATGCTCGACGTCATCAGTGACGACTGGTGCCCCATGCAGAACCTGGCTGCGTTTGAATTCTTCAACGACTTCATCACCGCCGGTGACATGGAAATGCATACGGCTGGTTCGCTCAAGGGCGGCAAGATTGTCTGGGCTCTAGCCAAGATCAACGAATCGTTCACCGTCAACGGCAAGAAGGACCTGGTAGAGAACTACCTGCTCTTCACCAACCCGCACTCATACGGTCAGTCGATTGACGTGCGGATGACCCCGACTCGAGTGGTTTGTAACAATACGCTCACGCTCTCGCTGAATGCGACTTCAAAGAACAATGTCAAGGTGTCACACCGGAATGAGTTCAATGCTGACGAGGTGAAGGAAACCATGGGTCTTGCATCGTTCAAGCTTGCGGGCTATGCCGAACGTGCTGAGTTCCTGGCAAACAAGCGCTACTCCAACGAGGATGTGGTGACCTACTTCAACCGCGTGTTCCCCAGCCTGTCTTCCAAGACGGTTGACACGGTTGAGGCTCAGAGCCGTGCTGCCAAGAAGGCAGTCGAGGCGCTTCACACTCAGCCTGGCGCCGAACTGAGCGAAGGTTCGTTCTGGTCACTCTATAACACTGTTACTTGGATGACCAACCACGACCTGGGTCGGAACAACGACAACCGGATGCAAAGCCTCTGGTATGGCAACAACAAGAATGTCAACCAGAATGCCATGAACATTGCACTGGAAATGGCGGTCTAACAAAACAATAAATGCCTGTGGCGCTGGGGAACCGGCGTCACATTTTTTTTTGAGGATTCACATGAAATTTTACCTACTAGTCCTTGATGATCTGCCCGTGCTAGACGTTGTCGGGCATACAGAAGAAGAAGTTGAAATTGCGGCAGCAAAGAAATATGGTGTCGGAAATTACACTTGGTACAAAAGCGAAAATCGAGTCAAAATTGTTCGTGGGACGATAAACATTCTCGCGTAAGGGATTGACTTTGATGTGGGTCCTGTTATTATAATATTAGGAAGTGAAAAGGAACCAAATGATGAAAATGATCTTGACGGACTGTGATGGGGTGCTAATGGACTGGGTTACACCTTTCCATGAGTGGATGGAAACCCTAGGCTACACTCTGCTCGACAAATCTGTGTATAGCATTGGTGATGCATACGGTATCACTCGGGAAGAAGGGCATGAGTTGGTTGAAATCTTTAACAACTCGGACCACATTCGGAATCTTAAACCGCTGCCAGGTGCAGTGGAATATGTGACCAAACTCGTGGAACAAGGATATGAGTTCCATGTAATCACCAGCTTGTCGGATAGCCCAGAAGCTAAGGGCAAACGGTTCATGAACCTAACTGAAACGTTCCCGGGCGCAATCGCGTCGCTTGAATGCCTATCGTGTGGTGCTGACAAGGATGAGGCGCTAAGCCCATACAAAGGCACTGGCTTGTTCTGGATTGAAGATAAACCAGAAAATGCTTATGCCGGTGCGGCTGTCGGCCTGAAGCCAATCCTACTGAGCCATGGGTATAACTTGTATGCAGTTGGAATCCCCACCTATGACGCTTGGAGCGGTGTGTATCAGCATATTATAAATAACCCCGTGTAATAACCGGGGGATTCTAAAATGCTGACACTCAAGGAATTTTTAGCTGAAGGTCCTCATGACCAAGCCCGCCGCAAAGCCATTTTTCTCGCAGGTGGTCCTGGGTCAGGCAAGTCATATGTTGCTAGCCGCACAGCTCACGGGCTAGGATTCAAGCACATTAACTCAGATGATGCGTTTGAAAAGTCAATGCGCCGACATGGTATGGCTGCAACTCCGGAAAACATTTACTCGGATAAAGGGCAAGAGCTTCGTAACAAGGCAAAAGAAACTACAGAGAAGCTACAGCACCAATATGCAAAGCAAGGGCTGGGCATGGTCATCGACGGGACTGGTAAGGACCCAGAGAAGATCAAGAAGCATTCAGAACGCCTTCGCAAAATGGGCTACGACACCCATATGGTAATTGTTAACACTTCACTTGAGGTTGCTAAGAAGCGTAACAAAGCCAGAGATAGATCACTTCCAGATAAGGAAGTTGAAAAAATGCACAACCAAGTTCAAAGCAACATCGGGCATTTTCAGAATCACTTTGGTGCAGAGCATACCCACATTGTCGACAACGATCATGCAGATGAAAACCATCTTCTAGGCGTCCACAAGCAAATCCGAAAGATTGCGAATGCGCCACTTAGAAATACCATGCAAACATAGAAGGAGAATAAAGATATGATGCTTACATTAAACCGGCTACTGATTGAAGAAGAAGAAACAATTGAAAAGATCGGCTCAATTCTCCTGACCGACCAAGCTATCCACCGACAAGCCATTGGCACTGTAGTTGAAGCTGGCGCTGGCTATTACACAACATCTGGGGATTGGATCGACAACCAAATTATGGTCGGAGACCGAGTGCTATATGCCAAGGGCACAGGCGATATCATTACTCTGAACGGCAAAAAGCTAATCCTTCTTACTGAACATCAAGTATTTGCTGTTCTTTCACCAGACGACAAACTAGGTTAAAAAAAGGAATCCATCATGAATAAACTTATCAAGCACATCGCAGTTGGCATTACGGCCCTAGCACTAGTTGCCGGTCCTGCAACGGCTTCTAATGTAGCTTCTCGTATCGGCTATACATCAGAAACTGTTATGCCAGACAAAGTAGATACTACTGTTATTCCAATCCTGCTTCTAGCTAGCGCCGTATTCCTGGCGGCCGCGGTCGTTGCATCAGAGGATGAAGCCGTCAGCAACTAATCGGTTGACTTTAATTAGAGTCCTGTTAGTATGATAATAGGAAGTGAAAAGGAATGTGCCTATGAGCGGTCTCGCTGAAGTTCACGATGAGGTTTCTTGGTTCTCGCCGACTAGCGGCATGAACTGCGGAATCGTCACTCAAATCTTGTCCCATGATGGGAACAAGGGAGGAGAAACGTTGATTGTTAAAACTGCCCGTGGAATAACACGGGTTGCCGGTTCGTTAGAGAACTTGCGTAAGATTGATTTTTCGGTTGACCGCCGCGGCGGGCGTGGTGCCATGGCTTTGGCGGAATAAAGAACTATATTATGACTAAAGAATATGATGCTGAAATCTACATTACCCACGCTTCCTCTGCTTGGGGAGATCGTCTTCGCTACGTGGGCAAGGTCTACAACGACACTCTGACTAATGATGCTCACCCGTTTGAAGACGGCGAAGTTGTGACTATCTCTGAAACTCAGAGCATCGTTGGAACTATCATGACCACACTGAGTGGTACCCGATATAAGCTTCTGTCGGAAGACCCAAATAAAGGTTGACGGAAGTATAAATAAGATATTCGTCGATGACGGAAACTGAAAGGTGATAAGACCCGGGTGCGATTCCCGGCGCCTCCACCATAGACACACTTGCCTGACCCCTCCATTTTGGGAGGTAGGTTGGGCCCGAACTTCCCTCTGGGTTGTTCTACGGGCCCGTAAGGCATGAAGATACTAACAGAAACGAGTGTGTCTATGATGGGGGCGACTAGATTCGATTATCACGGCATAGGAATCCTGAGGCAAATTGACTGGCAAAGTGCCAACCCTGTAAATGTCAACGACAATTACAACATCGTTGGTAAAGTCCTAGCGGCTTAACCAATATGAGCTTTGCTGGTTGAGCTTGGAAACAGAATCAACCAGTACTTTCAAGAATAAAATCCGATTTGCCTATTGACTTTTTATCGGAAAAGTACTATATTACATATAATGTCTATGTTAAAGGTTTCTGGGTTTGAGGTAAAGACAGCAAGACCCTAACTACCAAGGGACACAACACCCAGTCTATGTGGGCAGCAATCCACAAATAAGGGCCATGGGGAAGCTTTTAAGGAAGCTCTTAAACATGCGGTAGTACCCAGGAAATTTACCATATAAATACTTATTCCTGCTTCGGCAGGTATGTCGAATCTCGGCACTCGGAGATATCCTTCTCCATTTCTCACACGCTGTTAACTAAGTATGAATGAGGTTAAACTCAAACAAATATAGCACACGTGCATTCCTGTGGAAGTCCACTGTGAGAGGGAATGTTAGGAAATTTTAAGTGGCGAGTCATGCCGTTTTCCTTATCTGACCAGGCCATCAAGTCGGCTTGGTTGGCGCGTTTGCTAAGCAACAGGAGAACACATGAAAAACTTCAATACACCTAAATACTACCGTTGGGCTGAGTCTTCAGCACTTGGTGTATTATTTGCTGTATGTATCGCCGCATCCGTAGCGGCAAATCCTAGCGTACCAACCCAGGATGTACCAGTTCAAGCCCCAGTAGAAGTCACACCTGCGGTAGTTGAACCAGAAGTATCGGAACACGACCGCCGACAAATCCAATGCATGGCACGCAACGCGTACTATGAGGCAAGAGGAGAAGGCAGACAAGGCATGATTGCGGTAAGTAATGTAGTCATGAATAGGGCTTCAGATGGAAGGTGGCCTAGCACACCTTGCGGAGTAATCTATGATAGATCACCTCGCGGCTGTCAGTTCTCATGGGTATGTAACCCAAGCGGGATTACTGATATGGAACTATATGCCCGTGCATCTGAAGTAGCCGAAGATGTGTACTTTGCACAACACGAAGACAGAACGGGAGGAGCTACATTCTTTCATGCTAGACACACAAGTCCATCATGGAGTCGTAGGTTCACTCGAACTGCTACAATTGGATCACACGTTTTTTATAGAGGCTGAGTAATACATGACTGATGTTAATGTGACTAAATTAGACCCCAAGGCATTTTATGCTGCGGTTGAAGCAATTGTCGAAAGTCATAACTTAGAGTACATTGAGGCCGTGTGTTTCTATTGCGAGAAACATGGAATCGAAATTGAGACCGCGGCCTCAATGATTGCTTCCAATCCTAAAATCAAATCCCTTATTCAAGAGGAAGGTGAACAACTCAACTTCTTGCCCAAGTCTGCTAGGTTGCCCGTTTGACACCATTTGAAGCATATCAGATGTTCCTAGCCCTAAAGCGTCACTTTGACTCAAAGGGCTATGATTATCATAAGTATGGAGGCAAAGTCAAACTTAATCCAGCAAACTTTGAACTTAGAAAAGACAAATACCTATACTACAAGCTATCAAAGTTCAAAGACCCAAAGACTTTTATCATTGCCAATCTAATTGACAGAGATGTAACTTGGATTGGGGATTTGTTTGACACGAAATCAGAAACGTGTTATACTGAATATTGTAAGCGCCAACAGTCGATTACATATAAATTCAAGTCGGACATTGCTAAGTTAGATGACGACCTGAATGCAAACTTTACTGTTGTTGGAGGGCAATACCCGCTTGCACTTCGACTATATCTAAAGGGAGAAATAACCATCGAGACACTAATTATTCTTGATGGTGTGTTTGGTATTTTTACTAGGTGGGATAAAGCTATTGCCGACCCCATTATCTGGCCTTCTATTCACCACAAGTGTGTAAAGGCTAGGTCTTTCATGTCGTATCCGATTGATAAGATGAAGAAAGAACTTAAGTATAAATACTCGGCATGACCATTGGTTATGTAACCATACATAAACATACATCGAAATATGGAGAATACAAATGACTACTTCTTTTTCCGCTCTTAAGAGCGCAGGTCAAAAGAACCTCACTGCCCTAGCAAGTGAACTAGAGAAGCTTGCAAAGCCTTCCTACGACAACTCGGATTCTGATCGGCATTGGAATCTGACTGTTGACAAGGCAGAAAATGGCTATGCTATTATCCGCTTCCTCCCTGCACCACAAGGAGAAGACCTACCATTCCGTCGGCTCTGGTCGCACGGTTTCAAGGGCCCCGGTGGCTGGTACATCGAGAACTCACTCACCACACTCGGCCAGGATGACCCCGTGTCAAAATGGAATACTGAACTGTGGAATAGTGGCATTGAGGCTAATAAGAAGATTGTGCAAGGCATGGGGAATGATAACCCTGGCTCGAAGCGCAAGCTTGCTTACTACAGCAACATCTATGTTGTGAAGGACCCCGCCAACCCTGAGAACGAAGGCAAGGTTTTCCTCTTTAAGTATGGAGCAAAACTGTTTGCCAAGATTAATGATCTTCTTCATCCTCAGTTCCCTGGGGAAGAAGCCGTCAATCCGTTCGACTTCTGGGCTGGTGCTAACTTCCAACTCAAGGCTCGTAAGGTTGAAGGCTATCGGAACTACGATAAATCAGAGTTCGATAAGCCAGCACCGCTTTCAAATGATGACTCTGAACTAGAGGCTATCTGGGCTCGTCAGTACTCACTGGCGGAACTTGTGGCTCCTGATAAGTTCAAGTCCTATGCGGAACTGGCTACACGCCTGGCCCGTGTTCTTGGCAATGCGGCTGCACCTGCAGGCCCTACGGCTCCTGCTCGTTCTGAACCTGTTGCTGCTGCAAAGACCTATGCACAAACGGCACCAGCGCTCGACGATGATGATGAGGATTACTTCAGCAAACTTGCCGACGAGGACTAGGCTGCGGCTAGTCGGGCCCTGTATTGATTTGCAGGGCTTTGTACTGGCACATTCCTAGTTCCAGGGCGGAACGTAGGTGTAACTTGAGGCGGTGGCGCTTGGTTCTGTGGACTAGGCGCCACCGTTCTAGTAGGTACTGATGCTACTGCTCTGGCTGTTGCTGCAGCACTGGCAGCCGCAGGAAGTCTAGAAGTAGGATTAGCCGGTACTCTAGTATTATCTGGAGTTGCCACTGGGCGCCCGGGTGCCTCGGGGTTATCACCCACTGGGAACCTACGGCCTTCTATAGGAGTCACGTGCCACCGTTCTGAAGGAATTGGTCTATCCAACCGCCATTTTCTAAATAGTCCTGCTCTTTGTGCTATCTCACCATCGGCGGATTGCATATCAAGTCCCAATCCAGTTTCGTGCAGACTGTTCCCTGGGCGAGCGGCTTGGCCTCTTGGCAAAGTACGATACAGATACGCTTGATCTGCATAAGATCTGAAGCCAGAATTAACCTGCATCTTTCTGCCAAGGATTGCATTAAGATCAGTGGCGAAGCCAAATATTCTAGCCTTAAAAACAGGGTGCAAACCTTCAATCTTAACACTGGGCCTATTTTTGCGAATGACTGATTCCAGTTGAGCAGTGGAAGCCGATGAAACTGGGCGTGCACCACTGGCGGGCCCGGGCCGAGTTGTTCTAAGTTGCTCCCCCTCTTGAGGCCCACTATATTGGGCGCGGCTCATTGATGCCATGGAAGCACTGGTATATCTAGTAGAGAATTGATTAACCTTGCCAAGAATTTCAGCGCCAATGCCGCGATTTAGGTTAAGTCTACTTCCACCAATTACCTGAGTTACCGCCCTGTTAGCTTGTGCTTGATTGGTAAAGTTGGTGTTGTTGCCAAGTCCGTTCTTCACAAACTTAGCCGCAATTCTAGCCGCAGTCACAGGATTCATTGCCTGGTTTGGATTGCCGACTAGGTCCACACCTAACTCACGGCCGTAACGAGTATAGTTGTCACGGCCTGTGAGCTGAATAAAGCCGCGCCCTCTGAAGTTCCAACCATCACCAGATGACTCAGGTCCGTTGCCCATGCGGTTGCCATAAACCACATTAGCAAGTCCTACTGGGTTACGGACTAATTGATGCTCTCTGCCTCGTACTCTACTAGTAAAGACCTGTGAAAGTCTTGACGGAGTCGTATAGTTTAGATTCTCTGAGCCAGGAACAAAGTTGGATTCCTTTTCGATATTTGCCAGAAGTGCGGCTTGCACATAGGGATTGTTCAAACCTTGTTCTCGAGCCGCGGCAAGGATCACACCCTGAACACCAGTAAGATTGGCTAATTGAGACTCATCTACCTGCCCAAGATTGGCTGAGTCAGGCGCTGGAGTTCCTCCCGCTGCAGCTGCCGGCGCACGGTCAAACATGCCAAATATGCCTCGGGTATGAGTTTCAGCAAGTCCATTGCCGCCCGATGGTCTAGGTGCCGCCGCACGGCCACCACCACCGCCGCTCAGGGCCACGAGGCCTGCACCAAACGCAAGTGTGCCCGCGGTCTTACCTAAGCCGCTATTATTACCGCCTAAAGGGCGACTGTCGATGTTTTGCCTACCACCGCCGCCTGTGGCTGTTAGCCCGGGTAGCAGTACTGTCAGTTCTTGTAGCTTACTTGTAAGCCCAGGCAGGAGCGAAATGATGTCATCAAACGGACCACCGCCGCCTAGTCGAGTATCATTGGCTACAGTAGCATTTAATGCTGTAGCTTCGCTTGAATGTGCAATGCTGTCGGCCTTGGCATCTTCAATATTTTTTATGTTCTCAGTGCCAGCCGACATATGGTTAAAGTATCTAGTCAGATTGGTCAGTGAATTAGAAATAGGAACTATCTCAGCACCAAGAACACTACTCTTTTTACTGTTGGACTCAAGCCTTCTTAACATATCTATGTGATGGGGAATGACAGGGCCCGCACCTAGGTCCGTTTGCCATCCCGTATCGGTTTTTGTGTATTCGATTTGCCCTATGGTGACGGTTTCCATTATGCCGCCTCAGCAAAATATAATTGAGCTGCAATATCACCTGCAAATGAGTAATCCGGGCTTGGCACGTTGCCTACACCTACCATACCTTGCCGAGTAGTGGACTGTCTGGCAGGGCCTATACGATTACCAGCCAGTGAATATGCAACACCCGCGGTGCTTACACCTGAAAGCATAGGATCAGCATTGTCTGACGCCCTAATGATATCACCACCAGATACTGAAGGATTAGAATTCATTAATTGCTGTGGGCTGGGCACTGAAATACTAGGGCTTTCAACTACACCATCACTACTAATACCCTCGGGGGCGGGTGGTTCAGACGGAGCAGACATTGCACCAGGTGACGGCGAACTAATAGGCGTGGCTGCAGCCGCAGCTGCTGGCGCCGCAGTAGCACTTCCGGCTTGGGCTGCGGCTCGTTCGTTAACACCTGGGGCCACTCTGTTTTGTGGAGCACCACCACCACTTGATAGTACAAGAGGAGGAGTAGTTCTAGCCCCAGGTGAAGGTGATGATGCAGCCGCGGGCGCTGGGCGAGGTGCCGGTGAACTACTGTTAGAAGAAACTCTCCGAGCATCTGGAGCCCGTGTATTATCAGCCCTACGAATTCGTGGGGCCAAGGCGGTCTTGGCCATCTTCTCTAGTTCTTTTACTATCACCGTCATTCGATCGTTAACAAGCGGATCGGCTTCAGGATTTACCCCGTAAACACCAGAGTAAACTTCTCTTGCTAGCTGAAGAATCATTGCTGGGATAGCAGTGACTGGGCCTGCTAGCCCAGAGGTTAAATTAAGTCCGGCTCCAACCAAGTCACCTTTAAGAAGACTATTTACAGCAAAGCCAACTCCAATTGCGGTGCCAAGTAATGGAATTGATCTTAGTGCGGCTCCGCCTAGCCGTTTTGCAAGAAGCGGGCCTGCAATTCTAGCAATGTTTCTTCGTATCATCCCAGAGCTTAGTGCTCTAGCCCCAGCACCCGCAGCTGCTCTGCCGCCTACCCTAGTGGCAATTGCTCTGCCAGCAACCGCAGCACCGGCGGTGCCAGCAACGGCGGCCGCTGCGCCACCAAGTCCGCCAAGAAGCCCGCCGCCACCACCGCCACCGCCACCGCCACCTAAAGTAAGACTTTTTATAGCTTCGATCAGATTGTCTAGAGCACTACCGAAATCATTTAGTGGGCTACTTAGGTCTTGCGTCAGCACTTGCCCGTCAGGACCAATGGGGGATGCGTCGGGCCCGTCGTCAAGTTGGTCTGCTTCCGCCATATGATTTGCATCTTTAATCTCAGAGATCAAAGAATCTTTTTGGCTGTCAATGTTGGCGCCGATATTTTTAGCTAACGACACCAAAAATGCAAGTTGCTCAGTAATAGTAGAAATTGACGGAGAGGAAACTTTACTAGTAGCCCCGGGGGTTACCATAGGAGGGATGTTAATCTTAGAGCCCTTTGCCGGGCCGCCAAGCCCAAAGACCCCAAAAGCGCCCCCGCCTCCTCCGAGTGAACTATTTGGCCCTCCAGAGCCATAGGGCCCACCACCGCCACCGCGGCCTGCTAAGGCGCCGCCTAAAAGTGCCGATCGCTTTAGCCCTCTGAGCCCGCCTTTAGGCGCCTTTGCTGCTCGGGTAAACGCACCGCCTCTGGTAGCTAACCTGCTTGCTCTTCCTGCGGACCTTGCAGCGGCGACGGATGCAGCTCTAGTGGCGCCTCCCCGAACTGCCAAACCTACTAGAGCTCCTACTGGCAAAGTATTATCTCTTTCCTAATTCTTGTTTCTGCTTTTCCAGATGGGCTAGCAGTAAATCGATATAAATGTCTCTTTCGTATGGGAACATATTCTCAAGTTCCGTAATAGAGTATTTATGGTGTTGTGCCATGCTAAAGATAGTAGAATAGTAATTGGCTAAGTTGTTATGACTTAGCCCCAGGTAAAAAAATCACGGAGACTTTCGAGTTCAATTGTTCGTTTATTTCCCATAGAATTTGTGTACTCAATCTTATAATACACAGTTGGAATAGATTCAACAAACGCTCTAATCTTTTCATATGAAATCACATCAAGAGAGTCTAGGAACTCAGTTACTTCCGCATTAGAAAAGTCCTTAAGTTCGTATACGTTATCTTCATCAAATACTTGTTTAATGCATGATCGAATTGTATAGTCTACAATTTCATTTACACCAGCTAGTTCAGGTGCAGCCTCAACTACATTGATAGAAGGATATTGCATCACTACGCCAACGGTATCGGTAAGTTGAATCTTTCGATCCATTTCTTTGTTGCGCTTTACAATAATATCATCAAGGTCGATCTTAAAGTCGTATTGTTTTTCGTCCTCATTATCTCGGTATGAAACATCAATGATGTTGTTAACCGATTGAGCCCGTAGCTTAATAAACAGATACTCTAGATCAAATGTAGTAAGATCATTGGAGGTAAAGCCCTCAGAAACTACACAGTTATCAAGAATTTGTTTAATAGCAAAGATAATATCTCGGTCGTTATCACTCTGCTGAGCCATAAGAAGAATCTTTTCCTCTTTGACTAGGAACGGGCGAGCTCTTACAACAGTTTCGGTTGACGGGACTGTAATTTCAAATGTGGGGTGTTCAAAGGTAGGAAGTTTCATGTGATATACTCTTTCAGTTAGCCGTTATAGAAGGTTGTTTTATAATCTTTGAAGCCAAGTACGACTTGCAGTTTGACGTATGTGTCGTTTGATTCCCAGTTGAGGTCCAAGTCGGATATACTCTTGGGATATGCACTATATAGGGTGGTAGTAATGCTATTCTGATAGCCGCCGCTTGCGTCGTTCTGTTTGTTTCCCTGAGACGAAATTTCTACTTGAGAGGTAAACTTGGACTTATAGCCCACCTCATAAGTAGAAGCCGAGGACACAGGCCCTTCCTTTGCGTTAGCACCTCGTGAAGAATTGTAGTTTACGATACAGTTCATCCAATTGTAGAAGAACTCATATACTTCACCACCAGCATCAAGCATAAAGACCAATGGGATATCTTGGAAGATCAAAGAGGATGGTGTCATCTCTAGTGGGCCATAGCCAAGCCGCATTCCCTCAGCACCCGTCATAGACACGCCAGGGAGACTTGCCGACTCACAACGAGTGGAGATTGTTCTTGAATCATATCTGCCGGTTAGGTAGTCTGGCACTGTCATGTTGACATTGAATTTATTGGCGGGCATAATGCCTCTAGCCATAATATCTGCTCTGACATCCGAAATTGAAATTGACATTTGCTTATCCGTTAATTATTTTTCTGGAATCTGCCCAGACTTGAGTTTTAGTTGCCCCAACAAAGCGCTCAAGAGGTAAGAACAAGGCAATATCCCATTCCGACGGAAACACATACATAAAGCGAGTCTGGACTTGTGAAAATAGATATTCCTTTACGCAAGGCTTGAACCACTTAAACTTTGAACTAGCATTCAGTAGTTTGTACGTCATCATTAGCTTCGTCGATTCATCAAACCTTGTGTTGTTGGTGATATCATAAAGTGCATCCATGAGTTTAGCACGGAGCGGCAGCGGAAGATAGTGTAGGTTTATTCCCCAGAATCTATCATTCTTTATTCTGAAAGGATAGATTAATGGGAACCTATCGAAATATGGAAGTGTTTCCTTATGCTTGGCATCGTAATAGAACATATACAGATTGCCAAGTTTAAGTTTGGGCACCAGTCTGCCCGGGTCGGACTTGTGTAACTTTTTTTCATCTACTCGCTTGAACTCACCCGCCGTCTTACGATACCATTCTCTGGCCTGAGTGGTCATTGCCGGAGCTTTACCTGCCCGAACTCCTTTAACGAGAATATCATCAAAGATATTTGCCATTAAAACTTAATTCCTATGTCTGCTTCCGTCATAACCATGAACTTCCATCCGCGATCTTTGCATACAGCTTCTGCCGCGGCCCATTTGCTTTGGTTAACACCGTAAGTATATACTTCATTAATGTAGCGCCTAGTGGGCTTTGCTAGCACCTTCGGTGGTTTTGTTTGGGCTAGCGGCTTTACTTCAATAAGGATGCTTTCAATCACACCATATTTATCGCGGCGCTTAATGAAAAAATCAGGGAAGTATCTATGACGTTTGTTGTCAACCGGAGAAATGTAGGGTATTACTAATTCTTCACTCGCCCACTCGACAATGTCTGGATGGGCATCAAACTTTTGCATCACAACTAGTTCCCATCTACTCCTATATACAATGTTGGTATGGTCGCCTCTATACTTCGTTGGATTTTTTGGCTTAAATCTGCCAGTATAATATTTACCCATTGCTCTATTTTCGTATAAATAAACATTACCAGATACTATTTATACAGTTAGGGCAAATACACATGAGCTTTAATCCATTAAGCTTTGTCAAATCTAATTCACTTTCGCCGGTAGGGCGAATGGTGAACTCTGTAGTAAGTTCAATCGTAGGCGGACTTCCTATCAATACATCAACCATTGCCAGAAACACGGCGGAATCATTCTTTAACATTGGCGCTTCGTTTGATAGTGTTAGTGCATTGACGGCAAACAAAACCGATACGCTGGTTTCTGGCGCTCGCCCAGAGTTCTTTGCAATTGCAGGCAGAGTATCATCTCGGATTAGTGAGGCAAACTTGGTTGCGGGGCGCCAAGCTTCTGGGGTATCTATAAGTCAATATATCCAAGACATAAACCCTAGTACAAAAATCCGCTTGGCTAGAGAAGAAGCGGCCTCAATTAGCGAGTCGGTACTATAATGACAGTAGAATTTGCTCAAACTGCTGATGCCCGAGGACTTGCGCGGTTAACCGGAACTAATCTAGAGCCTCGGTCAGCAGATAACCGAACAGCGGATCAAATAGCAGCAGATTCTGGACCTATGACTGGGCAAGGCAAGTATTTTACCACGCTAAGATTCTTCAAATACGAACGACCCCACCCTCTTAAGCCTGCTAATACTTCGCCCATCGGCACAAAATGGACTCTGCCACTTCCAATTGAACTGAGCGATATGACCTCAGCCAATTTTTCTAATGTAGAACTAGAATCCATGGGCGATCTGATCAATAATAGCAGCATAGGCTCTATGGCATCGGCAATGCTATCCAGAAACTCGGGTGACATAGCTCAAGTGGCCATGGGCAAAGTAGGTCAAGTAGTCGGAATGGCACCAGGTGCTGTGGGAGACGTAGCTCAAGGCGCCGTAAATACATTGGCGGCTCAGTTCCCAGCCGCTGCTATTACATCGGCTCTACAACAAGCGGCGGGTGATGCGCCAAACCCGAACTCTTCGGTTGCTTTTCAAGGACCTATGTTGCGGGATCACAATTTCAGTTGGACTCTATTTCCGGATTCCCCCGAACAAAGTAAAAAGATCGCCAGGATGATACGAGAGCTTAAACGGCGATCACTTCCAACAATTAAATTTTCTGGAAGCGCATCAATGCTAAACTACCCAGACTTGGTTCAGATCAATTTTTACCCTTGGGACCAAACTGCAGGTGCAAATGTCTGGGGCTGGGGGCCTGATAGTATTATCCGCATAAAGAAATGTTTTATCAAATCTGTTAATGTGAATTACACCGCAGGTAATGCTCCTGCTTTCTTTGAAGGTACTAATCTACCAGTAGTGATTGCTCTTTCGCTAAACTTAGTAGAGATCGATTACCTGCTATCATACGACTGGGATGATGCGGCAGGAAATATTAGCGCACTATCTGATGTTGGCTCCATAGCAGCGCCCGATCCAGATGCTGCTACACTAGCCGCGCTGAGTCCTGTCATCGACCAAGGTCGAGGGTATGTGGATGGAACATCTACTTTAAGTCTTGTCGAAACCTCCCCCCTGCCCGAACCAAACCCCCCAGCATAGGAGACTTTACTTGAACTATTTTAAGCATCTTCCTACGGTATCATATGGTGGTACCATCGCCAGGAATCTAATGGCTCGGGCTCGTTTCACAACAAATTCTCGGCTTAATAAGACTGTCTACTACCCATATACAACCGATGACTCGGACCGAATTGACTTGCTGTCAGAACGATACTACAATCGTCCCGATCTAGGATGGCTAGTATGGTTTGCCAATGATATCGTAGACCCATATTATGATATGTCACTGCCACCGGCAGACTTTGCGGCTTTCATTCAGAAGAAATATGGGTCTGAAGCCAAAGCGAGGCGACAGATCAAGCACTGGAGAAATAATTGGGTTAACTCCGAGCAACGGCTTACGGTAAGTGAGTTTCAAAATCTTCCCGCCGCGCATAAGAAGTACTACGATCCAATCCTCACGGACATGCTTCAAGTGCATTCGTACAAAAGGAATCAGGAGGACTGGATTCGTTCCACCAATAAAGTTCTTCAGGTCGTCCTAAGTGCTCCCAGTGTGGTAAAAGTCGGGCACGAAATTCGTCAAGGTGCTGCAAACTTTGCTACCATCACATTCGTTGACCCGACTGACCCTACCATTCTTACTGTTCAGCATGTAGTAGGAACTCTGGCTCCGGGCGCGTTCACCAGCAACTTTGCTAACGGCACGGTTTCATCCGTCACAACAATTTCTGTATGCATTCCAGATAACGAAGCATCATTCTGGTCCTCGGTCCGCGCGTACGACTATGAGAATGAGCTTAATTCGTCCAAGAAAGAAATAAAGCTGCTTGATTCTCGATCAGCACCAGAAGCTGAAATGGCGCTTAAGAGGCTAATGAATAGCAGATGAAAATAAACACCGTATTAAGAACAATCGAGCGGATTATAGAAGGCTTGGCGGATGCCGGCGGCCGTTATGCCACTGGCGCTGATACTATACTATCCGGTGACATTGATATCATAGATATTACCCTACAGTCCGAGGATGGCAATAGGCGATTTAGCCTTATGTCTATCTGTAAGACGTTTGAGATCTTTGAAAGCATTCTGTCTCCTGTTATTTTTGCAGAGTTTAATATTGCTGACTCCTCTGGTATCCATGAAACGTTCCCTATTATCGGTGAAGAATACATCAACATTACTTTTAAGACTCCAGGTGCCGACACCCCATCAAACTATCTGCTTAGAGTAAATAAGCTAAAAGACAAGACAGTAAACGCAACTCATAATCTTATGACATATACGTTGGCTTGTGTAAGCGCCGAGGTCATGCACAATTCAACCAAGCACATTTCCCGTAGGTTTAATGGCAATGTTTCGGATATGGTGCGTGAGATTATCACCGAAGAATTAGGCTCCGAGAAACGATTGACAATTGATCCTACTCATGGAATTAGAGAAGAACTCATCACTCGGATGCAGCCACTTAAGGCGATTGACTACCTTCGCCGCAAGGCATATTCTAACCAGTACATCTCCTCATCATTTGTGTTCTTTGAAAATAAGCACGGCTACAACTTTACCACTATCGAGAAGTTGATGCACGATGGGCAGCGCCAATTTGCTGCTGGTGCTTCTGATAAGATATTCTTCTTTGACCGAAACGCTGGGGTAGATAACGGTAACATTTCCGCTCGTAACATCCTAGCATACAATCAACTTGTCTTTACCGATGCTGTATCTCGTCTTCAGTCTGGTTCAATTACCAATCGAGTAAGCAGACTTGACCTTGTGACTGGGAACTACACGGAAGTTGTATATACAGATAATGAAGTAGCTGATAGGTATAGAACCATTGACGAAAATGCGGCAGGCGCATCTACCTCGTCATTTACTCAGACACACGGGCGTAGTACTGCGGTTACAACTTTCGTTACCACAAACGGTGATAGACCCGACGACTTTGCACCAGACCGAATTGGTATCTCTCAGAGTTTCATTAACAAGATTACTCAGAACATCGTGCATATACAAATCTATGGTGACAGTGAAATTTCAGTAGGTGATACGATTCGCTGCTCATTCCCTCCCGCCGAAGATACAGATACCGGCTCTGGTGTTTCTCGACTTGATAGCGGCAACTATCTTGTTGCCAAAGTTAGGCATATGGTATTGAACACCGACCGCCCACAACACACCATGGTGCTTGAACTCATCAAAGGCACTCTGACGGAGACTGCATAATGTCCATAGGCGAAGATGGTTTCCTATGGTTCATCGGAATCGTAGAGGATACAGAAGACCCACTTAAGCTTGGGCGAGTAAAAGCGCGTATCCTACATGATCACGACCGAGACGTAACCACCAACGAGCTTCACTGGGCTGGAGTTATGACTCCTACTACCTCTGCTGCAGTTCAAGGTGCGGGTGACTCGCCTTCACTTGCAGTAGGCAGTATGGTAATCGGCTTTTACATAGACGGGGCAAAGAAGCAGTCGCCTATGGTCATTGGTTCATTTGCAGTGATTCCAAATAACAACGAATTGCTCCATGGTCTCTCTTCGTTGGCAAGAGGGGTTGGAACTATTACAAAAGAGCTACTTGGCCCAGAGCCTGCCTCAGCATATAAGGCTGAGTATCCGTATAACAGAACTATCACTACTAAGGGCGGACATGCCATTGAACTGGACGACACCCCAGGGAATGAGCGGATTCATATCTATCATAAAGCCGGGACATATATCGAGATAAATAGCGAGGGTCAATATGTTTGTAAGACTCCAAGCCATAATTATGAAATTGTAGGTGGTAATAAAACTCTATATGTAGTAGGTGACTGTGAAGTCGAAGCTGAAGGGACTGTTTCGCTTAAGTCTCATAAAAGCTTTGCTATTTCGGCTCCAGGCGGCGCAGTAGTTACCGAAGGGAGTGTTCTAGTTGAAGGCGCCCTTGGTACAAAACAAGGAGCCACTGGTTCGTTTAGTACTCCGACCGGGCAGACAGTTCATGTCCAAAGCGGCATTATCACTAATATCTATTAGGATTACTTATGTCAAATTTACAAGGCTCTAGCCTGATCAATACAGGACAAGTGGAACGCCTTGTTGCACAGATAAACAATACGACAGATTGTGCCGCATTACAACTTATCGTGCAGGAATACACTGACCAACTTCTTGATCTTGCCAGTGCCATAGTTCAAACTCAAGCTGAACAACTCTCTAAAATTCTTCCTATCCTTACTCTGCCGAGTGTAAACCCGGTGGATATTGTCAAGTGGCTTGGTAAACTAGTCACTGCTAAGGCGTTTCCGCAGCTAGAATCCTATATCAACCAAACACTACAACTCATCGAACTATTAAGAGCTTTTGACACACTAGTTGAGGCAGTCGATGGTGCAAGTGGTTCGCTAAATAGGTGCTCGCTTGACGTTGAAAATGCAATTCTTAGGAACGCACAGGACAAACTAAACTCATTTATTTCAACTGGGTTATCTGCTATTGGTAGCGCCAATGAGCTTATTAGTCAGCACGTAGGAACTAGTTACGTTGCGTTTGATGTTAGTTCACCTGATGCATTTGTTGAAAGTGTGCAGCAGAATAGGTCTACATTTAGAACACAAGTAGATGCATTTCTTAATACTCCGCTTGATATTACCCCTATTCCTCTTCCCCCATCTGGTTTCACCGGTTCCGCTGGTTTTACTGGATCAAAAGGCGATATTGGCTTTACCGGGTCACTTGGTTTCACGGGTTCTCGCGGCTTTACCGGATCAACTGGTTTCACTGGCTCAAAGGGCGACATTGGTTTCACAGGTTCTGTTGGTTTCACCGGATCAACTGGTTTCACTGGCTCTGTTGGCTTTACTGGCTCAAAGGGCGATATCGGCTTTACTGGCTCTGTTGGCTTTACTGGCTCTAAAGGCGACATTGGTTTTACTGGCTCACTCGGGTTCACTGGCTCTAAAGGCGATATCGGCTTTACTGGCTCTGTTGGCTTTACTGGCTCTAAAGGCGACATTGGTTTTACTGGATCACTCGGGTTCACTGGCTCTAAAGGCGATATCGGCTTTACTGGCTCTGTTGGCTTTACTGGCTCTAAAGGCGACATTGGTTTTACTGGATCACTCGGGTTCACTGGCTCTAAAGGCGATATCGGCTTTACTGGCTCTGTTGGTTTCACTGGATCAACTGGTTTTACTGGATCACTCGGGTTCACTGGATCAACTGGTTTCACTGGATCAAAAGGTGATATTGGCCTTACTGGCTCAACTGGTTTCACTGGCTCACTTGGTTTCACTGGATCAACTGGTTTCACTGGATCAAAAGGTGATATTGGCCTTACTGGCTCAACTGGTTTCACTGGATCAAAAGGTGATATTGGCCTTACTGGCTCAACTGGTTTTATTGGATCAAAAGGCGATATTGGCCTTACTGGCTCACTTGGTTTCACAGGTTCAAAAGGCGATATTGGCCTTACTGGATTTAACGGGTCGCTAGGTGCTACAGGCCCAACGGGTCCTACTGGGTTCACGGGCTCTACGGGGTTAACCAGCGGCGACCAAACAATAACAGGCATCAAAACGTTCACTAACACAGTTATAGGAAGCACTGACGTCCGTGCGCCAATCTTCTACGATAATAACGATACCAACTTTTATTTT
>Ga0247831_1003792_pt1 | contig 21342 bp, 18 predicted proteins | sample LaCruzMarch2015__9_FD_192406 | JGI IMG/M metagenome (GOLD analysis project Ga0247831, IMG submission 192406) | Freshwater microbial communities from meromictic Lake La Cruz, Castile-La Mancha, Spain - LaCruzMarch2015_1m | ecosystem: Environmental > Aquatic > Freshwater > Lake | place: Spain...
CAAAATAAAAGTATTAAAGTTAAAATAGAAAAAATGATATTAATGGAAAAGTATATAAGTACTATTTTTAAAAATAAAAATAATGATATATTTAATGATATTAAGGTGTTTCATAATTAAGTATCAATGATTTTATTAATAAAATAAAAAATAATATTATAAATTATACAATTAAAATTAAGAAATTATTTTTATAGTTATTTTATTATAAATATAAAATCATTATTCAATTATATCAATAAAAATAACTTTTATAAAAAATATTTTTACAATAAAATAAATTATAAATATATAAAAAAATAATTTTGACCATTTCAAAAAATAATTATTAAAAATAATTATTAAAAATAATTGTACAATTTAAAAAAATATATTTATTGTATATTATATTGATAACCAATTATGAAACAGCTTAAATAATTATAAATTATCAAAAAAATCTATAAATAATATTTTAATATATTTTATAAAAATCTTAAGTTACTGGATTGTGTACAAAGGTTTAAAAAATTATTTTTTCAATAATAGGATTTCTAGAAACACATCCATCTTCATTTATTTCTAAATATTTTACAATAGCATACTTATTAATATAATTTAATGGATTTTTAATATAATCTAAATACATTTTCTTTCGATTATCTATTGTTCCAATTGGAATTGCATAAAAACTATTATTATTATTTAAACATTTTAATTTAAATATTATTGACCCTTTTTGTATACCATTTCCTTCTTTTGCACCAATTATTAAAAAATTATTTTTTTTAAATTCTTTTGTTCTTAAAACATCATATGATTTTGAATTTAATTTATATACTCCATGTTTATTTCGAACAATAACTCCTTCATATCCTTCATATAGGTATTCAATATTAATATCTTTTATTTCTTCATATGAATTAACAATTTTACATTCAACTAACTTTAAATATTTAAATTTATTATTTTCAAATATTTTTTTTAATATATTATATCTTTCTTCAAAAATTAAATTTAAATTATTAACATTAAAAATATCAAAAATATAATAAGATATTTTTTCCATGTCTTTAATATTTTTTTCAGATACATATTTTTTCATTACTAATTTATATATATTGTTTAATGGTATACCAAATTCATATAATTCTCCATCTAAATAAAAATTAATATCATTTAATAATTCTTTAATTTTTAAAATTTCTAATTTTATATGATTTAAATGAAGAAATATTTTCATATTTTTTGAATATAAAATAACTTTTTTATCAATTATATTTGATAAACATCTAAAACCATCAAGTTTCTTTTGAATATAAGCTGGATATTTTATTTTACTATAATAATCATCTAATTTATGTGCACCCATTGGTTTAATAATATTACTTTTCATTTTAATCAAGTTATTTTTTATCTCATTTTCTTCTTGGAATCCAGATTCTTTTTTTTTTCTCCATAAAAAATTTATTTGAGTAGTAGCTTTTTTTAATGATTCATATTCTTTTTTTATCTTTGTTATTTTACCATTAATAATACCATATTCTCTATATATATATATATTATCATTATTTTTTTCAATCCATATTTTCCAAAACCTTTTTTTATTATTAGTTAATATAAATAATAAAGGTAATTCTTCTAATATCATATATATTAAATATTTATTTTTAATTATTTATAAATTAATATATATAAAATATTTATTAGTGTAAATAATATGCTATTTTTACTAAATTTATTTTTAAATATTTTATTATATAATTCATTTTATTTTAAGTCATATAAACCTATTCAAAAAAAATTGTATGAAATGAATCATCATAATTGGTATGTAATAGGAGAAAAAAATGAATTTTTTATAAACAAATTATATAAAAAAACAATATGGAATAATGATTATGTCATATGGAAAGATAAAAATGATTATTATGCATTAGATAATCATTGCTCTCATAGAGGTGCATCATTATCAAAAGGAAAACTAATAAATAATAATTTATTATGTCCATATCATGGATATGAATTTAATAATTCAGGAATATTAATTAATGTTCCAGGATTAAATTTTACTAATACTCCATGTAAAAATATAAAAAGTTATAAAATAATAGAAAAAAATGGATTTGTTTATCTAAATATTAATTCAACTGTTAATTCTAATATAACAATATATGAAGAACCAGAATCAATAAATCCAAATTGTACAAGTATTTTTTTTAATTTACCTATTAAAAATTATGCTAGACTATTATCAGAAAATTCATTAGATGTAATGCATATACCTTATGTACATTCTTTTGGAAATTTAGAGTTTCCTAGTCCAATAAAAGAGATTCCACCAAAAATAGTAAATGATTATCCAAATCATTATAGGACACAATATATTTATAAAGCAAGTGATAATTCAATGGCTAAAAAAATTTTTAATAGTGATTATTTAGAAGTTGATAATGAATTTATTTTACCTCATACTCAAATTGTTCGTGTTAAATTTGGAAAATATATAAGTACAATTATTACTCATGTTACACCTATAAATATAACATATTCACAATTTTATATGAAAACATATCGTAGTTATTGGTATAAATCAAACCCTATAAATATTTTTGAAGAATTATACAATTATTTAGGAAATAAAATAACATTAAATATGATGATTGATACTATTAAACAAGATAAAGATATTGTTGAAAATATTAAATTAGAACATATTGATGGAAAATATAATATGAAATATGATAAATTTCAAAATTTATATAGAACATTATATAAAAAAAAAATTAATAATTTATTTAACATTCCAAATCAATGCTATTAAAGATTTTTATATATTTATTATCAATAAAATATATTTTTATACATTAAAAATATATTTTAAATTTATACATTAAATAAAAGTTATTGATAAATTATAATTAATAAATATAAAAAATAAAATTTAAATTTATTTAAAATTAGTTATGTATAATTTTATATATTTTTTAAATATTGCCTTATTTTATATTGCATTTATTAACAATATATTTATATGTTATTTTATTGTTAATTTTTTAATTTAGTAGCATTTCAAATACAATTTTTATATAATTAATAATGTAATATTAAGGTTATTGTTGATAATAAAACTAGGTCTGGTCTAAAATAGTTTTTCTAAAAAAGTTTATAACTTATATTTTAGAATAATATATAAAAATATATTTATTATAAAATAACATGGAAAATCATTTTATAAGACGATATAATTCATTTATAAAAAAAACAAACGGAACATCTAATGGAATTAAAGAATATATTAATATAAATAATGATAAAATATCTATAAAAGTCGATAAATGTAATATAAATAGTATATATATAATATATCATTATTTTAATAAAGGTAATTATATAAATTTTAAGTTACCAAAAGAACTAAATGATATAATTTTATCTTTTTGCGGTGATAATATAGAATTAAAATTAGAATTAGAATGTGTTAATGATTTTCCATTTACACCTCCTATATGGAAATTTATTTATGTCAAGAATAATTTATTTAGTAAAAATATTATAGATATCGAAAATTATTATAAATGGATAATTGAAAATATGAATAATGATAACAATGAAAGGGATGGCTGGAACATATTATATGGATTTGAAAAAGAAATATTAAGATTTTTTACAAGAATTAATCATTATGAAAGTTTAATAGAAAATTATTAAAAAATAAAGATATTTAAATATTAATTTTTTACTAAAAATAGATGATTATTTTTATTTTATTAACTATTATATTAACAATATCTAGTTATAATTTTAATAATAAGTTTTTAACTAAAAATCAATGGAATGATATTAGATATATTATTCAAAAAAATAAGAATCCTATTATAAGAAATAAAATCAATAAAATAATATATAGTTATTATGAAAAATATGCATATTATCAATCAATAAAATTTAAAAAAAAATATTTTTATAAATTCTCATATATATCTTTTGATGAATTATTTTTATATACATCTAAAGGATTACATAATTCTATTAAAATTATAATGGAAGAAGCTGTTTTGTTAAATATGCAGATATTTATATTAAGTTTGAATTATATAAATATCTAAAAATTATTAATCCAATTTCTAAATATTATATTGAGAATAATATAGATTACTTTGACTATATAACATATAAAAAAATATTTATAATAATTTAGATGATTTAGATGATTTAGATAATATATTATAATTGTTGGATAATTATAAATAAAATGGACAGTGAATTAAAAATAATATGTAAATATAAATTAAATTACCGTTTTGAAATAATTAAAACAAATAAAGAAATTGGAAAAAGAAAATATAAGATTAAAATTAAAAATTATTAAATATTATTTGATTTTAAATTTAGATTTTTATAAAAATAAGTAAATTAAAAATATTTTTATATAATAGAGTTGTAGAATTAATGACATATATTTAAGAAATTTAAAATTTTATAATATTACAATATTACAATATTCCATTACTATAGAAATTATTTTTAACAAATTATTTTAAATATATTTATATTTAAAAATATTTATATTTAAAAATATTACAATATTTATATTTAAATGATAAATAATTTTATTTTTGAAAAAAATATTTATAAAAAATGTAATAAATATATAATAACTATAAATATACCAAATACTTTTAATAAATATTCATATAATATATATGGTAATAGAGGATTTTTTATAAAAGTTAAAATAGATAAAATATATAAAAGTAATAGAGATGAAAGTATAATTTCTTTTATTATTGACGAAAAACAGAGTATTTTTATTAATGTTATTTTTAATAAAAAAAGTTACTATGATTTTATAGAAATTAATAATTTTGAAAAAGAATATAAAAAAAATATAAAAATTAATATTAAAAAATATTATGATCCATATTTTAGATTAATAAAAGATGAAGATTTAAAATATATTACAAATATAGAAAAAAATGAAAATTTAAAATATTCTATATATACTGAAAGTTTTAAAATATTAAAAAATAATGATGAAAATAATAATGATGATGATGATGGTGATGATGATGGTAGTGATGATGATGATGATGATGAAGATAATGATGATGAAGAAAAAAAAGATGATGAAGAAAAAAAAGAAGAAAAAGATGAACAAGATGATGATGATGATGGTGATAATAATAATAATGACAATGACAAAGACAATGATGATGATGATGATGATGATGATGATGATGATGATGATGATGGTGATGATGATGATGATGATGATGATGATGATGATGATGATGATGATGATGATGATGATGATGATGATGATGATGATGAAGATGATGATGATGATGATGATGATGGTGGTGATGATGATGATGATGATGATGATGATGGTGGTGATGATGAAGATGATAAAGATGATGATGGTGGTGATGATGATAATAAAATATAATAACCATTCCTTAAAATTTTACCAGCAGTACCATGTCTATTTTAGACTCAGTGCTTCTAGTAAAATTTAAAATTATTTTAATAAATTGTTAAATTATCAACGAAAATATAAATAAAATATAATTTTTGACTAGCAGCACTAGGCCTGGCCTATTTCTATGTATTCTTTATTTGTTTTACCTAAATCAATTCTTATACATTCTTTTTTCATATATTTAGGTATTTATCTTTTTTGGAATTAATAAAGTAAAAATATTTATTTTTATTATGATATAATTTACAATCTTTGTTAGAAATATAAATTTTTAGTAGAAATACTATATTTATGTCTGGTCCTGGATAGAAAATTTTATATTTTTATTGTTTATAATAAAAATATAATAATTTATAATAATTTATAATAATTTATAATAATTTCTTAAATTTTGACCATCAAGGGACCAGGCTAAGCCCGTGCCGCTAGTCAAAAATTATATTTTATTTATTTTTACTTATATTTTTATTGTTAAAATATCAATAAAAATATAATAATTTATTTTAATAAATTAAAATTTTACTAGAAGCACTGAGACTAGACCAGGCCTATGCTATTATCTAAATACGTATTTCATAAATATGATTTACATTTTTTATATTTATATTTTTTTTATCAAAATATATAATACTTATGCTATAAATTATATTTAAAAAATATTTATGTATTAATAATATTATTTCTTTTTTTAACCACATCTCATTATTTTTTTTTAAATTAATTATTATATCATAAAATTTTTTTGATAATATTTTTTTTTCTTCAATAAAAGTATCTTTATTATATATATATTTATCAATTTTTGTAAACATTTCTTCATTATTAAGTTCATTGTTATAAAATTTATCTAATATATATTGTAAATATTTATATGTTTTTTTAGAAAAATTTTTAATTAAATCATCTTTACAATAATATAAAAACCAATTAATATTATAATCTAATAATACAGCTGTTTTAAATTTTGATTTATTATTTTCATTATAAATTAAATACTTATTTAAAAATAATTCATCTGTACCGTATAAAAAATTTTTATTTCTTTTAGAATAATATGAATTATTTTTAATATTTTCAATATTTTCTATAAAATTTATTATTATTTTTTTATTAAATTTTAAATTAAAAAATCCAAGTAATCCTGCAAAAAAATGAGGTATTTTTTGATTTACTAATAAATCAACAATTTTACCTCTTCCAACAACTTCTTTTTTTTGTGTTTGAAAATTCATTAAATTTTTAAGATAAAATAAATCATCTTTTTTAAGATCAATATCTATTAGTATAACATTATTGGCATCATTATTTTTAAAGTTAAATAATGGAAAAAATCGTAAAAAAGTTCCAAAAACATCTACATGATAACCATCTCTTAGATAATTATTACATTTAAATACTACTATTTCTATTTTTTTATTTGAACTTAATAATTTAAATATATATTCATCATTTCTAATATTTTCATCTATAAAAATACGCAGTATATATTTATTTTGTGTATTTAATAAATTAATAATATTTTTTAATCCATCTATATATATTTTAAAATTTTTATAATGATTATTCATTTTAAAAAAACAAGCAGATAATATATTTTTTTTAGTTTCATTATAATCAAACAAAATCTCAAAATTACATATTTTATTATCTAAATATTTATTCATTTATATTATTTAATATTATTTTTTTATTAAAATTAATATATTATTTTCTTTATACTATTTTAATTCTATATTAAAAATTTATTATATAGAGGGGCTGTTGCATAATTCACTTTTATAAAATTATCAATTAAAATTTGTTTTTTATTTTTTAGTAATTTTATTGAATTTTTTTTAAATAAAAAAATAATTAAACAATAAATATTTGCCATAGGCCTGGCCCAGCAGGCCTAGGTCTAGTTTAAATATGTAAATCCTTAAGTGTTTGGAATTGATTCTACATTAGGCCTGGCCCTGGATGGCAAATTTTTAGGTATGAATATAAAATATTATATTTTATTGATATTCTAAACAATAAAAATATAAGTTAAATAAGAAAAAATATAAAATTTACCATCCAGGGCCAGGCCTATTCTACATATCCAATATAAATTTTTTTAATAATATTTTTTATATTAGTACTATAATATAAAGAAAATAAATTACTAATATATATAAATGGATAAAACACTTATTAATGGTATAAAAGCATCAAAAGTTCATATAAAAGTTGGTAAATATATAAGAGAAAACATTAAATGTGGATTATCATTAAAAGATATTGCAGTAATTATAGAAAATAAAATAAAAGATGAAATAAATTTTGATATAAATAATCCATTAGATAGGGGTATTGCATTTCCAATAGGATTATCATTAAATAATTGTGCTGCTCATTATACTCCAAATTATAATGAAAGTGAAATAATATTAAAAGAAGACGATATAATTAAAATAGATTATGGTGTTCATATTGAAGGAACTATAATAGATTCTGCATTTACATTACATTTTAATGAAAAATATAATGAATTTATTGATATTTCTAAAAAAATAACAAATTATGCAGTATCTTTATGTAATCCTGATAAAATATTAGGTGAAATTGGTGCTGAAATAGAAGAATATATTCAGTCAAAAGAAATTACAATAGATGGAATAACATATCCAATAAAAATAATGGGAGACTTATCCGGACATATGATAAGAAAATATGAAATACATGCAGGAGTTGCTGTACCAAATATTGGAATAAATTATGATAAAAGAATAAAAGAATTTGAATATTATGCAATAGAACCATTTATAACAACAGGTAATGGTATATCTTTATTAAAAGAACCTATAAGTCATTATATAATTAACAAAAATTATAAAAATAATAATATTCTTAATAAACCTGAAAAAAAAGTATATAAAATAATAAAAGATAATTATTTTACACTTCCTTTTTGTCAGAGATGGTTATATGAATTAAATTCAATACATAATTATGATAATATATTAAATTCATTAAAAAAAAAAAATATAATTGATACTTTTCCACCTATATATGATATAGATAATTCTATTATCTCTCAATTTGAGCATACTATTTTTATAAAAGAAAACGGGATAATAAATTTAACAAAAAATGATTTTTATTAAAATCTATGTTAAAAACATTTCTATATTAAAAGATTTTAAAAAATTAAAATTTTTTTCATTTATTTTTAAATCTTCAATTTTAAAAACTTTTATTTCTCTAATTAATTCAATTGAATATGTTTTTATTTTGTCTAAATTTTCATTATTTAAGAGCTTTTCAGAAATTTCTCTCCATTTTTTACAATATTGTATAAAAAAAAGATCTTTATTTGAATTTTTTTCATTTGAAATAATTAAAAGAAAATCATCTATTTTTTGAAGATGATAATTAACAATTTTAACTAAATTTTTGTAATATGTCGATCTTTTATCATGTTTAAGTCTTTTTAAATAAATAATAATACACATTATATTAATAATTTGTGATTTAGCATGAGCTGGATCGTATATTGTTTTATCATTATTTTTCCTAGAATTAATAACCCTACCATAAAGTATTCTTGCAAAAAATATTATATCATTTAAATTAAATATTTTATTGAATGAATCTGATATACAACATAAACGTAAATTATCTTCTATTTTATGAATACCATGTTTTCGTATATTACTCTCAAGATTACTTCTTAAATTACATAAATAAACATCTTTTGCGTTATGAGTTGACATTTTTAATTTATTTATTTATAATAATTCAATAATATAAAGAAATAATTATCATTTTTTTATGAAAAAATTTAATGGAGCTATAGAATATATGTTTATTACTATAAATAAAATAAATAAAAATATATTTAGACTAGGCCATGACTAATCTAGACCTAATCCTATATCAAAAAATTAATATATTATTTTTAAAAATATCAATAAAATAATATATTAAATAACAAAATATAAAATTTTCTATTAAGGTCTAGTTTATTTATCTATTTTTTTTTAAAGCCATTAATTCTTTTTTTTGCTTTTCAATTATATAATTTTGTTTTTGAAGTTTTTCAGTAGCTTTTAATATAGTATCTTCTAATTCTATTTTTAATTTATCAGTTTCTTTTATTTTTTTAAAAAATCGTGTATTATGAATTATTTCGTTATTTTCATTCTTTGTATAACGCTGTACACTAAAAGTTAAATTTTCTTTTCCTCTTAAAATTAAATAATCTTTTGCAACTTTAACTAATAAACCTCCAAATCTAAACAATTCTTTTTTATTTTTTTTATCATAAGAAATATATTTTAATTGTGTATTTATATTTAGAAAGTTTAAATCATCTTCAGATACCTCTTCAAAATCTTGTAATTGATCTTCAATATTTTTTTTATTTTGGACTGATTCAGTAATAGTAATCTCTGGTCTCTCATACTTTGAGTCTTGTGATAATTTTTTAATTGGTTGTAAAATCATCATTATATTATATTATAATATACTTTTTTAAATAATAAATTTTAAATAAATTAATCTTTAAAATTTAAATTTTTTTAATTAAGTATAAAATTTTTATATATCTCTAATTTTTTATTTAAGTATAAAATTATATAGTTTATGTTAATGAATTATATTTTTAACAATAAAAATATAATTCATTAACATAAACTATATTTTTACTTTTAATTAGTATAGGAATAGTCTTAGGTCTAAATAGTCTACATTAGACCCTGTTTAGAACCAGGTATTATTAGGGATTTATAAAAATATAATTATTTTTAGTTTATTTAATCAATAAATTATTGGTTAAATAAATATTATTTTTATAAAAAAGTTAAGACACATAATAATACCTTATCCTAGCATAGGCTCAGTGCTGCTAGTCAAATTTAAAATTATTTTAATAAAATATTATATTTTAACAATGAAAATATAAGTAAAAATAAATAAAATATAATTTTTGACTAGCAGCACTGGGCCTAATCTTCTGGTCAAATTTTAAAAAATGATTATAAAATATTAACAAAATAATAATAATTATTTCTTAAAATTTTACAAGAAGGACCATGCCTATATAATTCCAAGTTTTCTTATAAATCTTTTGTATTTTAAATAAAGACTTATCTAAATATCTATCGGACTACCGTTAACATTATGATTAAATCCTTCTGGATAATTTAATCCTTGTGCATTAAATTCATTTTTAAAAGTAGAAGTTGGATTACAAACATCTCCAATTTTTTCATTAACAGGAACATATGTTTGTAAACATGATGCGTCATTTAAAATATTTTGATTTACATTATTATTTACATTATTATTTACATTATTATTTACATTATTATTTGAATTAATTATTGAATCTTCTGTAAAATCAAATTTTTGTAAAGGGAAAAAGTGTTCAGTATTAATATTTTTAAAACCGCCTTTCTTTTCCATTTTAGATGGCATAGATGGCATACTATTTGGTATTTTTGTTGAAAAACTTTCAATATTATTTTTATCATATTTCATTAATCTATCTGAATTTTTTTCTAATATAAAATTAGATCCTACAAAATTTTTATCAGCATATTTATTATCTTCAAAATTATCTTTTTCATTTAATAGATTTGAACTACTGTAAAAATTTTCATTATTAGCCATATAAAATATTGAAATAATATAACTTAATGCTAACAAAACAGCAATGGTAGTATCCTTTGGTGCAACATAAACTATTAATAATAGAATTATTATTTTAATAATACTGAAATTGTATAAATTTCCTACAAAACTATTTATATTATTAAATATTGTTGAGCAATATAATAATAATATAATTACAATAGTCCAATTTACCATACAATTATCTAAGAATGATAACGATTTTAACCAATTTTTTTTAAAATTATTCATATTATTTATATTCATTTTATACATTATAATAAGATTTTTTTAATTTAAAAATATTTAAATTAAATTAAAATATATTAATAAATCAATAATTTCTTATATAATAACATATATGAATCAAAATATTTGGGGATCACATTTATGGTTTTCTCTACATAGTATTTCATTTAATTATCCATTATTTCCTACAATTGACGATAAAAATAATTATAAAAATTTTTTCTTAAGTTTAAAAGAAACAATTCCATGTTCTATATGTAAAAAAAATTATAAAAGACATATTATAGAACATCCAATTGATAATTTTTTAGATAATCGAAAAAAATTAGTATATTGGGTAATAGATATTCATAATATGGTAAATTCAGAAATTGGTAAAAAAATATTATCATATGATAATGTTATTAAAAAATATGAATCTGTTTATAATAAAAAAATTAAATTATATGATGGAGATGATATAAAAAATGATATAAATAATGATAATAAAGATAATGTAAAAATTATACATAGTATATTTATATTTTTTATACTTTTACTTATAATAAATTTTATTATTTTTTTTTATACAAAATAATTATCTAATTTTTTTTTTGCATTATTTTCTGTAATTATTATATTATTTATTTTTTTAGATATTCTATTAATTATTTTTATTTTTTTTATATCATTTTTTTTATTATATGGTATATTTTCATTATTTTTTGGATTGAAAAAATTATTTCTTGATATAAATTTATCATTATTATCATTATTATCATTATTATCATTATTATCATTCTCATTATTATTCTTATAAACTTTATTTAAATAATATTTATCTTGTTTATCTTGTTTATCTTGTTTATCTGTAATATTATTTTCTAAATAATTTTCAGTTTTTTCTTTATTTTCTTCTTTTTCAGAAATTAAATTATTATAAAATATATTTAATTTCTGAACAGATTTATTTCTTTTATTTAATATATTAATTGAAGTATTAATTGAAGGATTAATTGAAGGATTAATTGAAGGATTAATTGAAGAATTAATTGAAGAATTAATTGAAGAATTAATTGAAGGATTAATTGAAGTATTAATTGAAGGATTAATTGAAGGATTAATTGAAGGATTAATTGAAGGATTAATTGAAGGATTAATTGAAGTATTAATTGAAGGATTAATTGAAGGATTAATTGAAGGATTAATTGAAGGATTAATTGAAGGATTAATTGAAGGATTAATTGAAGGATTAATTGAAGGATTAATTGAAGTATTAATTGAAGGATTAATTGAAGGATTAATTGAAGGATTAATTGAAGAATTAATTGAAGAATTAATTGAAGGATTAATTGAAGTATTAATTGAAGGATTAATTGAAGAATTAATTGAAGGATTAATTGAAGAATTAATTGAAGAATTAATTGAAGGATTAATTGAAGAATTAATTGAAGGATTAATTGAAGAATTAATTGAAGGATTAATTGAAGAATTATTTGAAATAATATTTAATAATTTTATATCTTTTTTTATATATTCTTTTGTAACCATATCATATTTTTTTTCTTTTACAATTTTATTTATGTTATTTAATAATTCTTTATGATTTTCTATTATTTTTTTTAATTTTAATGAAATATTAACTCTATTAAATTTATTATTATTAGATGATTTATCAACAACTTTTACTAAATAATATATACTCCTAATAATACCTTTTAATTTATTAATTTCTTTAGTATTTATATTTATTATTTTTTTTTTTTCAACATTATAGTTTTTAATTTTGTCTGTTAATAAAATTACATCTTTTTCTAATTTAGTTATTATATTATCTACTATTATTTCAATTTGTTTAGGATTTTTAAAATTATTATTATCTAATATTTTTTTACCATCTTTATTTTCTATATTTTGTAAATTATATACTAATTTATCACCTTCTGTTAAATTTTTATAAGAATAATTTATACCTAATAAAAAATCATTTGAATTTAAATTATTTTGATTTAACATATATTATAATATTATAAAATTTATAATATATATTTTGTAATATATTTTATAAATATTATAATAAATTAATAAAATATAATATATTTATCAATTACATGTAGAATTTACATAATTATCTGATAAATTTGATTTTTCAGTTGATAATGATCCAGGAATTAAACAATATTTTTGTGGTTTTTGTAATCCTAATATTGGGTTTTGTTTATTTATTTTATATGTATTATTATTTACCAATCTTAATGATTCATCTTTTAAAACAGGATCTAAATTATTTTTATTTTTAAAAAATAAATTCCATTTTTTAAAATTTTCATCCGGTAAAAATACATACATTAATGTTGCATTTATACCATATTGTGCACAATCTTGAAATGATGGATTAAATAATCCAGATTTTTCTTGAGAATTATTTTTATAATTTATATTTGGATTTGTATAATAAAAATTTAATGAAGATTTAGTTTTTAATAATAATTCATTTTTATCATTATCTTGTGATAATCCTAATTTATCATATGTTATATAAGACTGTTTATATTCTTGTATATTAAAAGTATCATTTAAATCATTTGAAGTTGTGTTTATTAATTCATCTAAAACAGTTTTTGTAGGATATCTATTAGTTATTATTATTATTTTTCCTAAACAATCTTTAATTTTTGCTGTTGATATTGGAAAATTATTATTTCTACCTGAAAAACTATATTTTTTATCAATAAAATATTTTGAAAAAAATTTTAATAAAGATTCATAAATTCTAACATAAATATTTTCGTTTTCATCACTAAAATTAAAATTTAAATATAAAAATAATGGATATGATAAATTATTTTTATCAGTATTCCATGCAAATTTATTAATAGTTCCCATTACTTCATCAAAATTTAATGGTTTTTTACCTTTTCTTAAATTTTCACAACATATTACAGGATTTGATAAAGGATCATAAGGATCTTTTTTATCAGATATTACATCTAAATGTATTATTCTAGCTTTATAAACAGATAAAACTATTTTTAAAGCCTCGATTGTAGGTGTTCCATTTAAAGGACTATCTGCTAAATAAGAGTAATAAGATCCTGGATAATAAAAATCACATAAAAATAAATCTTGATATTCTTCAATATTTTTATTATAAAATGATATTGGTATATTACCATTAGTTTTGATATAATTATCTCCATATTTTTCTTCTATATTTTTTATTTGAATATTTTGATTTTTCACATTATCATAATTTTCATTAATATCATTATTCAAACAATTAATTGTTAGTGTTGAAAAATCATCATTTTTCAAATTATAATATAATTTTTTAATATCAGCATAAAATGTTATAATATATTCTATTAAAAATAATATTAGAACTTCAAATGATATAAAAAATTCAATATTTTCTATAATATTTACATTTATGTTATATATAAATAAAATAAAAAATATAAAATAAAAAAAATATGATACTATTAAAAAAATATATTTAGTTATATTTGAATTTGATATAGATATTAAATATTTACTATATAATATAATATTTATATATAACATTATAGAAACAATAAATATAGATATTAATATATATATTTTTAATTTATTATTGTTAATATTTTTAAAATAAAATATATTTATTAAAATAAATGATATAATAAATATTACATCAATAATAATAAAAATTAAATTAAATAATTTTTTTTTATTAATTTTTTCAAAAAAATTAAATAATATATTATTATCAGAATCTTTAAATGATTGAGGAATTGTTATCAAATAATATAATAAAAAATATATAAATAAAAAAATACTATATATTCCTATTTTATAGTTATTTATAGATAGCAATATATTTTTAAAATAATTAAAATATTTATCAAAAAAATCATCAAATATCATATATATTCTCATACTATAAATTTTTTAATAAAAAATATATACTAAAATACATAAATAATTTATTTTCTTTTTGTAAAATTTATATTTTTAATAGAAGTAGAAATACTTTCATCTTTATAATATTCTAATACATTTTTTGGTTTATTTTCTTTTTCTTTTTTATAAGTTATAAATTCAGATAAAACAGATAATTTTTTATCTACAACTTCTTCTTTTTCTCTATTAATATCACGATTTGTCATATTTTTTGAAATAAGATTTTCTTTTTTTTCTTTTTTTTCTTCTATATTATCTTCATTATTTCTCATATCTAATAAACTTTTATATTCATGATTATTACTAAATACAACAACGTTAATCTCATCATCTAAATTTGTATTTTTAATTTTTTTTAAAATAGTTCTATTTTTATCATTATATAATAAATCATTATATTTTTTATATAGGATTTTTTTATTTTCAATTGAAAGATTTGATTCAATATTATTAATAATATTTTCATACATCTTATTTATATTTATATTTGTTTGAATAATTAAATGTTCTTGTTGAAATATATTAATATTCCATTTTATATCTTTTTTAATTATATAAAATGCAATAAATAAATAATATTTTTTTTTAGATATTTGAGATAATTTAAAATTTTTTTTATATTCACTATGTAATTTTTTTAAATATATATGAGTATATTTTTCTAATAATTCATAATTATAATCTAATAATATTTTCCATATAATGAATATCCAATGATCAATATATTTATCTTCTATAATAGATTTATTATCAAATAATATATTAGGTTCTTTTTTTTTTAAATTTTCAGTTTTTTCTAACCATGTATACCAATAAATACAATTTTCAAAAGTTCCATTTATCATATATAAATTATTAATAATTTCATTTAAAGCTAATTTCATATTATTTGTTGTAGTATTAAAAACATAATCTAAAATTTTATCTAAATTTTTTGATATCATTCTTTTTTGTATATCAAATTTTTCAAATGACAAATTATTTATAACTGGTAGACTTTTTGGTAAAAAAATATTATTTTTTTTAATAATAGTAGTTATTGATGTAAGTTCAGAATATAAATTACGAATTTCTTGATTATTTCTACTAAAAATTTCATGATTTTTAGGATATTTTGAAATAATATTTATATAATCTTTTTCACGTTTTAATAAATAAAAAAAAAATTTAGGATTATTTACATGAATATATTTTATATATAATATTTTTAAAGAATCCCATATTATATTATTTAATCCTGTTGAATGTAATTCAACACACCATCTAATAGCATCTTCTATTTTATTATTTATCATTGAATTTTGGTAAGCGTTTATTACATCTTTTCTTTTATATCCACAAATAGTAATTCCTTTAAAATCTTTAAGAATTCTAGTATCATGAATAATATAGTTTTCAGGTATATTCATAATAATATATTATAAATTTTAATTATATCAATTACGTCAAATTTAACAAAAAAATTGATTTTTATATTTAATAATAATTATTAAATACATTTAAATAAAAATAACATGTCAAAATTTATGAATCAAGAAATTATAGAAAATAATATGGAAACTTCTAATACAGAAACTTCTAATGTAGAAACTTCTAATATAGAAACTTTTAATACAGAAACTTCTATTATAGAAACTTCTAATACAGAAACTTCTAATAAAGAAACTTCTATTATAGAAACTTCTATTATAGAAACTTCTATTACAGAAACTTCTAATAGAAAAATTTTTAATATATTAACTGCTAATGCAACAGATATAGGAGGAGGTAGAGAAAATCAAGATGGATATCTTTTTTTTAAATTACTTCTTGCTTCACAAGATGAAGCAATAATAGAGGGTGTATTTGATGGTCATGGAATAAAAGGTAAATTAATAGCTGATTCATGTGTTAGTGAAACACGAAATTATATATATGAAAATATAAATAATATTGAAATTGACTATATATTATTCTTTAATAATCTAATAAGTATTTTAAATAATAAAACTCAAATAAATTATAGATATCAAGGTGGAACAACTGCTACAATTAATATCTTTTTAAAAGGAATAATATATAATTGTAATTGTGGAGATAGTGATAGTAAACTTTTTTCTAAACATAAAAATTTAAAAAAAGAACCAGATACTTTTACTGATATTTTAAATATTAGTAAATCTCATAGTCCATTAGAAAAAGAAGAATTTGATTTTATGAGAGAAAATAAACCAGAAATAAAATTTTTATATCAAATGGGTAATATTGAACATCCTATTTATGATGAATTTGGAAATTTAAATGATGTTTCAACTCTAGGTTTAATTCCTAAGAATGTTAATGGAGATTTACCGTCTACTATTTCTAATTCAATACATTATTTAGCAATGACTAGATCAATTGGAGATGGAGATCTTTCTAGAAAAGATCCTTCGATTTGTGTATATGATATCTCAGATATAATTACATCAGAATATGATTTATGTTTAGTTATTGCTTCAGATGGATTATGGGATAATTGGAAAGATGAAGATATTAAAAAATTCGTTTTTAACGAAAAAAATTTATTGACTTTAAAAGAAGAAAATGGTATTAAAAAAGTAACTGAAACTTTATTAAAAAAAAATGATACTATTGGTAAAAGAAACTTTGGTAATCATAGAGATAATACAACATTGTTCTTAACTTACTTAACTCTTTAATTGAGATATTTATAAAAATTGATTTTATTATAATAAAATAATAATAAAATAATATTAAAATATTATCTTTTTAGAAATCAAAATGTCAAATATAAATTTTTTAATTAATAAATTATTTAATCCTGAAAACTATATTGACAGTATTAGTGAACTTGAAAGAAATATTATTATTGATAACCTAAAAAGAAAAATAATTTTATATGAAAATATTGGTGATATAGAAAAAAATTTTTATATAAATTATTTGATTGAGACAAATACTCAGTTAACTTTTATTGATCTTCTTTTATGTAATAAAAATCAATTTACAATAGTATTATTAAAAAATTTATTACCAAAGCAATTATTAAAAAGCATGGATCATGAAAAAAATTTTATATCAGAAGAAATTTATTATGATGATTTTGATGATATTATTGATTTATTTTTAAAAAATATATTTAATATTTTTTATTTGAATACATCAATAATATATATGTCATCTCCATTTTTTATAGATAATCATAAGATTGATATTAAGGAATTATGTGAAGATGAAACTGAAATTTCGGAAATAATATATAATGATGTATTTATTTCAAATGATGATTTAGAATGTATAATATTTGAAATTTCTGATATAAAATTATCAGAAATGTTAAAATTAATATTTAATAAAAATAATTGGATAGAATCTTTAGATATATACATTCAAATGAATAATTTAAAAAATCAATTAATATTTTATTACACTAATATAGATATTGTTATTTATCATATAAATAATAAAATATATAATAAAAATAAATTTACATTTATAGATTTATATATGTGTAATGAAGAACAATTTTTGTTTGCATTACTATTAAATCTCATTCCAGATCCAATTTTAGAATATAAAATTAGTGAATATGAATCAATCGATACTACAGAACTTACATATGATAATTTAATATCATATCTATATAATTTAAGATATTTTTTAATTAATGTATCACTAGTCGATATTTATTTATTAGGATCAGATAATGAAACAGATATATTCTCACAATTATCTTATGAATTATTTTTACAATATAAAAATTTTATTTTGAATAATACTGAATTTATTAATTATGATACATTTAAAGTATATTTTAATAGTTTTTGTGATAAATTGAATAAGTCATCATCTGATGATATAGAGACTATAACAAATATTATGAATAAAATAATTATTTAGAATTGTTTAAAATAAAAATAATCATTACTTAAAATTTTACCAGTAGGGCCGAATCTATTGTATTTAGAAAATCATATTTCTAAAAATTATTATCACAATTAAAATTATCATCTATAATTTTTTTTTCTTCATCTTTTTGAACAGATATATTTTCAAACAATCTCTTAGAAACAACATTAAAATCACTTGAAACAAAAGAATCAATTATTATTCCATCTTTTATAAATGCAAAATATGGTATTTTAGATAAATCAAAATAATCACTAAATTCTTTTTCTTCATCAAATATACTATTATCTAATTTTAAATAAATATATGAATGATCATCTAATACTGATATAAATTTTTCTAATGATGGTTTTAAAGAAATACATGGTTTACACCATGTAGCACTTATATTTACTATTATATATTTATAATTTTGTATATAATTTTGAAAATCACTATATGAAAAAATATTTTGAATTAACATAATATATTAAATTATAAAAATATTTTTATATATTTTTAAATATTTAAAAATATATTAATTTTATATATCTTTATAAAATTAATATAATAAAATAATATATAAAAATAATATAGTATTAAATAAATAATGAGTAAAAAAAATAATAAAAATAATAAAAATAATAAAAATAATAAAAATAATATAAATGATAATGATTTTAACAAAGACGATGTTAACAAAGACAATATTAATGAAGACAATGTTAATGAAGACAATGTTAATAAAGACGATGTTAACAAAGACGATATTAATAAAGACAATGTTAATGAAGACGATGTTAATAAAGACAATGTTAATGAAGACGATGTTAATAAAGACAATGTTAATGATGATTGTAAACAAATAACACCAATAATTTTAATAATTAATAAAAAAAATTATAATGATTTTTCTAATTGTGATGATTGTGATAATGAAATTAATGAAAATAATGAAAATAACAATTTAAAAAAAAATAATAAACGTAAAAATAATAATATTGATGATTTTTTTAAAGATATAGTAGATAATATATCAAAAAAAAAACAAAAAAAAAATAAAAAAGATGATTTTAGAGATTATTTTAAAGAGTCTGATGTTTTAGTAGAAATAAATAAAGAAATTAAAACATTAAGAGATTTAATTGAACTTGGTAAAACATATAATGAATTAGATAAAAATAGATATGTTATAAATTTAAGAGCATTAAATAAATGTATAGAACCACTTGAAAATCTAGATAAAATGATAGGAATGAAAAATATAAAAGAAATGATTATTGATTTAATTTTTTTTAGATTACAAAATATAGATGATTCCAATGAAGAATTATGGCATTTAGTTATACAAGGAACACCCGGTTCTGGTAAGACAGAAGTTGCTAAAATTATTGGTAAATTATATTATTCATTAGGTATTGTTTCAAAAGATAAATTTAATTTTGTTAGGAGGTCAGATTTAATAGGTAAATATTTAGGACATACAGCAAAATTAACACAAGAAGTATTTGATAACGCAAAAGGTGGAATATTATTTATAGATGAAGCATATAGTTTAGGAAATCCAGAAGGAAAAGACAGTTTTTCAAAAGAATGCATTGATACAATTAATCAAAATTTAACAGAAAATAAAGATACTGTTGTTTTTATAGCAGGATACAAAGATCAATTAAATGAATCTTTTTTTAGTTATAATCCTGGTTTAAATAGAAGATTTAAAATGAGAATGACAGTAGATAAATATAATGCAAGTGAATTAAGAGAAATTTTTATAAAAAAATTAGATGAAAATAAATGGTCTGTTATTGATAATGATTATATTAAAGAGATTCCATTATCTTTTTTTGAAAAAAATTTAAAAATGTTTAAATATAATGGTGGAGATATGGAAAATTTATGGCATTTTACTAAAATAGTACATTCTAGAAGAATTTTTGGAAAATCACAAAGTCTATTAAAAAAAATAACTTTTAAGGATATTGAAAATGCTTTTAATTTATATTCTGATAATGATGAATTTAAAAATAGACAAGAATCTATATCTAAATATATAATTGATACGATGTATTGTTAAATAATGGAGCTGTAGAATAAATAGTTTTACGAAAAATATTTATTTATATTTATTAAATTTTTTATAAAATATTGAAATTTTTATAAAAAATTAACATATTTATTAGAATTCTTATCTGAAAAAAAGT
>Ga0247831_1003794_pt1 | contig 21340 bp, 20 predicted proteins | sample LaCruzMarch2015__9_FD_192406 | JGI IMG/M metagenome (GOLD analysis project Ga0247831, IMG submission 192406) | Freshwater microbial communities from meromictic Lake La Cruz, Castile-La Mancha, Spain - LaCruzMarch2015_1m | ecosystem: Environmental > Aquatic > Freshwater > Lake | place: Spain...
GTCGTGCAGGTGGTCTTGGATCAGCTCGTTGATGCGGGCTTGCTGGTTTTGGACGCCGTAAACGAGTTCTTCGGTGTAGCGTTCGAGCTCGGGGTTGAAGCCGTATTCGAGCTGGGTCCAGTAGCCATCGTCATCTGGGTTGTAGAGCAGGGATGGCTCGACGACGCCCGCGGTGACTTGCGGCACTTCGGTGAAGGCTTCGGCGAGGATTTCGGCGGCGGGTCGGTCGCCATATTCCGATTCGTACAGAACGCGGAGGGCGAGTTCGCGGGCGTGTCGGCGCGATTTGGAGAAGATCAACCCAAGCCCTCAAGGAAGCGCGGGACCCAGCCGGTATCGAAGTTGCCGGATTTGTAGGCTCCGCTCTCGACCAAGCGGCGGAGAAACGGCAAGTTGGTTTGAATGCCGCCGATTTGGAACTCGTTTAGGGCGACGGCGAGCTTCGCGACGGCTTGCTCGCGGGTCGTGGCTTTTACAATCAGCTTGGCGATGAGGGGGTCGTAGTAGGGGGAGACGGAAAATCCGGCATAGGCATGGGTCTCCATGCGCACGCCGCGACCGCTCGGGGCGACCCATTCGGTGATTTGGCCGGTGCTCGGGGCGAAGTCCTTGTCGGGGTCTTGTGCGGTGATTCGGGCCTCGATGCTGTGGCCTTCGAGGTTGACTTCCTGTTGGGTGATCGGGAGCTTTTCGCCGCTGGCGATGCGCAGCATGAGGTGGACGAGGTCGAGGTTGGTGATCTCTTCGGTGACCGGGTGCTCGACCTGGAGACGGGTGTTCATCTCGAGGAAGTAGAAGTTGTGGTCGTCATCGAGAAGGAACTCGACGGTGCCGGCGTTGTGGTAGCCGACGCTGAGGGCAACGCGCACGGCGGCTTCGCCCATGGCCTTTCGGACTTCGGGGCGCATTTGCTCAAAAGGGGCTTCTTCGACGATTTTTTGGTGGCGCAGGTTTTGGATGGAGCACTCTCGCTCACCCAGGTAGACCATGTTTCCGTAGTGGTCGCCGATGACTTGGATTTCGACGTGGCGGGGTCGGACGACGCACTTTTCGATGAGGATTTCGCCGGAGCCGAAGCTGGCTTGGGCCTCGGCTTGGGCCATTTTCCAGAGTCGGGCGAGGTCGTCGGGGCCATCGACGCGGCGGATTCCGCGGCCTCCGCCACCAGCGACGGCTTTGAGGAGGATGGGGTAGCCCATCTCGTCGGCAATGTCGAGGGCGACGCTCTCGTTTGCCACGGCACCGGGCGAGCCGGGGACGACGGGGACGTTGGCGGCGATGGCGGCGGCTTTCGCTTTGGCCTTATCGCCCATGGCCTCGATGGCTCCGGGCGGGGGGCCGATGAAGGCGATGCCGAGGCTTTGGAGGGCGATGGCGAAGTTGGCGCGCTCGCTGAAGTAGCCGTAGCCGGGGTGGACGGCTTCGGCGCCGGAGATTTGGCAGGCCATCAGCACGTTTGCGAGGTTCAGGTAGCTATCGGTGTTTGATCCTGCTCCGACGCAAACGGCTTCATCGGCGAGTTTGACGTGCAGGCTTTCGCGGTCGGCTTCGCTGTGGACGGCGACGCTGAGGACGCCGAGTTCGCGACAGGCGCGGATGACTCGGCAGGCGATTTCGCCTCGGTTTGCGATGAGGATCTTCTTAAACATTCAGTATTTTCCGTGGCCGGGGTGGGGACATTTCACCAGGCCATCGGCTTGGTTGTATTCGTAGGCTTCTCCGCCAACCGGGCAAACGTAGAATTCGGACGGGAGCTTGGTCTCTTTGATATCGGCGGGCGGCTGGTCCTCGTTGGTCATCGCGACGATTTGGAGGGCGCTGCGGACTTGGCCGAGGTTGCTGCGGCAGACGTCGTCTTTGGCGGCGTATTTTGCCGCGCCTAGAACGGTGGTGCCTTTGCCGTCGGCTCGAGAGCTCTTCTTTTCTCCGCCGAAGGCGCCGCTACCGTAGAAGAGGGCGACGCTGAGGACGGCGATGATGGCGAGGGTCGCCAGGAGGCTGACGAGCGTGTTTCCGCGCGTTTTGGATTGCGTCATGTTGGTTCCACCCAGGCGATGATTTGGCCGAATTGGACGGGGGCGTCGGTTTCGGCGAGGATTTCGATGACGGTTCCGGCGACGTTCGATTCGACGTCGTTGGCGAGGCCGAGGACAGCGATGTGGCCGATGATTTGTCCGGCGGAGACGGATTGTCCGACTTCAAGCGGGGAGCTAGCGGGGCGGAAGTAGCCGACGTAGTTGGACTTGATTGGCTTCTTGGTGTCCTTTGCTTGCTCGGGCGTGGTGGCTTCGGGTGGTTTCGGCTTTGCCGGAGCCGGGGAGAGGGTGGCGGTGAAGCTGGTGTCGCCGATGGTGAGTTCGACTTCGGCGAATCCGTTGGATCGGGCGGTGGAAAGAGCGTGCCGAACCCACGACCAAGCCGAGCTAATCGGTTCTTCTGGGGTCGGAGTTTCGTTCGCCATTCTAGCTGGAGTGTACCGAGTAAGAAAAATGCCGGGGCTAGGGTTTTGCGCGTTACCAGCTTTGCTGGTCCCTGGGGGAGGAAACAACCCCGGCTGAGGATAGACTCATCTGCTTCGGTCGCGTACTTTTTTTCACGACTCTCCTTACACGAATTACAACACGGGTATTGAGCCAAGCGTTCCCAGCCAGGAATGGTCCTAGGACCATTCCCGGTGCGTTAGGAGAGGAAGTTTGAAGTTGCGCCTTTGAAGGAGGGGAAGACTTCGCCGCCGTCGTTGAATCCGTGCCGTTTGGCGAGGATTTCTTTCAGGACGCTGCGGTAGTCGGTGGTGACTCGGAGGTCACCGGGGCCTTCGAGCTCGTCGGGCTTGAGTCCAGGCCAGTCGGCGTAGACGCCGGGCTTTTTGATTCCGCCGCCCATTACGAGCATGGCTCCGGCGCGGCCGTGGTCGGTGCCGAGTCCGCCGTTTTCGTAGGCGCGGCGTCCGAATTCGGATTTGACGACGATGGTGGCTTTATCTAGGAGGGGGCCGAGGTCTTTCGCGAAGGCGCCGAGGGCGGTTCCGAGCTCGCCGAGGAGTCCGGGCATCCAGCCGGCGGTGGAGCCTTGGGTGACGTGGGTGTCCCAGCCGCCCATGTTGAGGAAGGCGACTTCCATCCCGATGCCGGATCGCATGAGGGTGGCGGTCTCTTTGAGGCCCTGGCCGAGGCCGGTTTCGGGATATTTGATTCCGCGCGCTTCTAGGTCGGTGCTCATTTTTAGGTTTTGCACGGAGTCCAGCACGGCGAGGGTGCTTCGGCCAGCTTCAGAGGCCGCGTCGTCGCCTTCGGCGCAGAGTTTGCGCAGGCGTTGGACGAGCTCTTTTCGTTCGGCGTCGCTACCGTTGAGCCGGTAGTCGGCGATGCTGTTGAGGCCGATGGCGTTTAGGCCACCGCGGAAGGCATCGGGCATGGTGCTGCCGAAGGCAACGGCGCGGAGGGGGGTGTGATCCGGGCGGGCCGAGGCAGCGAGGTAGCGGCCGAGCCAGCCGCTGGCGGGTCCGGCGCCGTCGTTGGCGAGGCCGCGCTCCATGGCGCTCATGGCTTCGAAGTGGCTGCGGGTTTGGTCGAAGCTACCGACGGCGTGGATGGCGAGGAGCTTCTTTTCTTCGATGAGCGGCTTGATGGGATCGAAGGCGGGGTGGAGACCGAACTTGTCGTCGAGCTTGATGGATTGCCGTTCGGTGATGGCGATGTTGGGCCGGATTTTGTAGTACTGGTCTTCGAAGAAGGGCACGAGAACGCTCATGCCGTCGGCTCCTCCTCTTAGAAAAATCACGATAAGAACGTTGTCTTTCTTTTCTTCTGAGACGGTGAATCCGGCGAGGGCGGTGCCTCGGCTGGCCCAGGCGAGGTTCGCCATGGATGCGCCGACGAGGAGGCCGCGGCGGGAAACGCCTTCTATTTTCGTTGTTGCTTTTGGTTGGCGGATGACTTCGGGACGGCCGTAGTTTCCGTCGCCGTCGCAGGAGATCCAAGGTCCTGAAAATTTCTGTGGGTTTGGCATTTTTATTTCCACTGGAAGGCCGGGGCCATGAGCATCAGGGCGAGGCCGGTCTTGGCTCGCTCGGCGACGACTTTGGTCGAGAGGGTGGCGATTCCGGCGCTGGCGATTTTGGCATCGGGGATTTGGGTTCCTTGGATGCGGTTTTCGGCGAGGTCGGCGGCGAAGTTCCAGCGGGCGAGCATGCCGCCGGTCCAGGCTTGGGTTTCGTCGGGGTAGCCGTCGGGCATCGGCCACTCGTAGAGCGGTTGGCCCATGTCGAAGAGATGTTTGAGCAGGCCGGGGCCAGCGTCGGTTTGGGCGCCGCTGGCTCGGACGGCGCTGACGGCGTAGTCGAACGGGCGCTTGAAGATCGGGGGAGCATCGAGGAGCGCGTTGCTTAGGAGCATCGGTTTGAGGGTCGCCTTGATGTCGCCTTTGCTTTCTAGGTAAGCGGCTTTCATCTTGTTGATGACCGGCTCGGGCTCGTCGCCGAGGAAGTAGCGGGCTAGTTTTCGGCAGAGGAAGTTTGCGGTTTGGGGGTGGTGGGCGAGGATGTCGATGACGATCTCGCCGTCCTTTTCTCCTTGGCCGGCATCAATCTTTTTGCCGAGGACGATTTTTGCGCCGTCATCGTGCTTTTCGGATTCGAAGAGGAAAGCGCCGCGTCGCTTTAGGAAGCCGGTTTGGATTCCCCAGCCGGTGAAGCAGCGGGAGACTTCCATGACGTCTTTTTGGCTATATCCGCCGCCCACGCCGAGGGTGTGGAGTTCCATGATTTCGCGGGCGTAGTTCTCGTTCGGAACGCCTTTGCGGTTGATCTGGTTGTCGAGGTACTGCAGCATCGCCGGGCTCTTGGCGCTGGCCATGAGCATGTCTTCGAAGCGGCCGAGGGCGTGTTGGCGGATGACTTTTCGGGTGTCTTCGGGGACGCTATAGGCAATGGGCCACTTTCTGCCGTACAGGTTGAAGTGGTTTGACCAGAAGTCGACCATGCGTTCTTGCAGCTGGTTTGGGCTGTAGACGGCGCGGAGGACGGCGGCTTGTTGCAGGTGGCGGATGACTTCGTAGTCCGGCAAGTCGCGGAGTTCGCCGCCTTCGTAATAGATGGCGGAGAGTCGGCGGAGTTGCAGGAGCAGGCGCGGGTCGTCTTGCTGATCGGCGGCGAGCTGCTTGTCTAGCCAGGCTTTTCGGCCGAGGGTTTTGATCTCGGCGAGGTCGTTGCCTTGGGGGCCGAAGGTGAGACGATTTGCCAGGCGGACTTCTTCGGAGACGTTACCGGTTGGAGTCTTGAGGGCCTTACCTTCGGGAGAAATGCGGCGAGAGACGTCGGAACAACCCGCGAGGAGGGCGGCTCCGCCGGCGGCCAAGCCGAGGGCGAGGGCATCACGCCGGGAGATGTTGGGTTGGTTGCTCATGAGTGGCCTTCCTTACTGCAGCGGAGTTGGCTCGAGGGCTTCGACTCTTTGCTTGCCGAGCAGGGCCGACCAGCCGGCACCGAAGGCGATGCAGAGCAAAGCGGGGAGGAAGAGGAACCAGCCGAGGACCGGAAGCAGGCCGACGCCTACCAGAATGAGCGAGCTTCGCGAGAAGGCGGTGAACTCGGACATATCCGTGTGCTGTTCTCGCATTCGGATGGCGACGAGTCGCGAAAGTCCGGCTCCGCCGACGGTGCCGATGGCGAGCAGTCCGCCGATCAGGGCCGCACCGAGGAACTTGATTCCGGGGGATGGGGCGTTTAGCAATGCGAGACCGAGACCTCCAAGAACCAGAAGGATTCCTACGCCGTGGAGCATGGGGGCCCAGAATCCGCTTTGCAGTTTCGTGTGAGCGCGGTGGACCTTCGCGTCGAACATGAGTCCAGCGGCCAGTAGGGCTGCCCAGGTGGTAAGCGTGAGGGCAATAAACCCGGTGATAACGGCAAGAACGTCTCCAAACAGCATTGTCTTTGTCTCCAATCGGGCCGTGGCATCGGTTGCGGGCTCGACGTAAGCTATGTTAGGGCATCTCACCGGTGGTCAGGGACTAAATGCCCCTTTCGGAACCGGTTGCCTCTACACTAATCCCACAGCCATGGCGGACCGCAAACTTCTCACGGGAATCTCTTCCGACGCTTTCGTTTCTGATGCCGACCGATGGGCGCTTGAAAAGCTCCAGAAGGTTCCTTTGTTGCCGCTGGTGATGCGGAAGTTTTACGAGGTCGGTTTTGACCGATGGTTCTACGTGATGAATATGTCGATGTCTGTTCGGTGCGGACCTAACCAATATCCGACCTTGCACCGAATTTTGAAGGAGAGCTGCGCGGTGCTGGACATGCCGGAGCCGGAGCTTTACATTACGAACAACCCGTTTCCGAACGCCTTTGCGGGTGGCGTTGAGCGGCCCTATATCACACTGCGATCGGGGATTGTGGACAACCTCTCGGATGAGCAGCTTTACCACCTGATTGGGCATGAGCTAGGGCACATTAAGGCGAACCACGTGCTGTATTTCAGCGTCGGCGCGGTGCTGTTTGCTCTGCTTGACCTGTTAGGCAAGCGGACTTTGGGAACGACGGACGTGGCTTCTTACGCTTTGGTGCTGGCCTATTACGAGTGGTCGCGGCAGGCGGAATTCTCGGCAGACCGGGCTGGGTTGCTGGTTTCTCAGTCGCTGACGACGAGTTTGGATTCGCAAATTTCGCTGACCGCGGGACCAAGCCGGTTGCGGCACGAGCAGAACCGAGAAGCGTTTATGGACCAAGCGCGGGCATATCAGGACGCGGACACGCTGGATCAGATCGGGAAGGCGGTGCTGTTCATGATGTACGGCAAGACCTTCACCCACCCGATGCCGGTCCACCGCGCCCAGGAGTTGGAGCGGTGGTACTTGACCGGGGCTTATGAGCGGATCATGAACGGTGACTACGCTCGTCTGGCGCAGGCGGCGTAGTTTCCGCTTTACGAAACAACCTAACCTCTTAGCGACTGCACGAAGTAGATGCCGGCCATGAGGACGCCGTAGATGGCGACGCCGGTTCTTAGCTTATCGGGCGGGACGCGGAGGCTCCAGCGGGCCATGCCGTAGCCACCGAGGACGGCACCGATGGTGAGGGCGCCGGCGGCGGGGAGGTTTACGATTCCCGAGAAGAAGAAGTAGACGCTGGCGGAGAAGTTGATCAGGACGCCGAGGGAGTTTTTGATCAGGTTGATTTCGTGGGTATCGGCATCGATGAAGAGCGCAAAGGCCGCCATCATCATGATCCCCATTCCCGCGCCGAAGTAGCCGCCGTAGAGGGCGACGAGGAACTGCATGAAAATGCCCAGCCAGAGCGGCACGTGGGGACGGTCACCGAGGAGAAACTTCTTGATCTTTGGCTGGAAGAGCAGTAGCAATGCGGCAAAGAGGATGAGGTAGGGAACGACCCTCTTAAACGCCGATTCGCCCGAGGTGACAAATAACCATGCGCCCAGGGTTGCTCCGATGATGGTAGGGATTGCGAGCTGAAGAAGCTGCGCTTTGACTTTTGGAAACAACGCCCGCAATCCAAAAACGCCGCCCAAAGAGCCGGGCCAAAGGGAAACGGAGTTCGTGGCGTTCGCAACGTTGGCCGGCATGTGCAAGCCGAAGGTCAGAAACGGGAAGGTAACGAGAGTGCCGCCGCCCGCGATGACATTGATTCCGCTTGCGATAGCGCCGAAGAGCACAAGACAGCCGAATTCAAGCGGCGTCAAATCTGATCCAGAACGCTGCTGAGCTCGATGGCGGCAAGCGCGGCCTCGCGACCTTTATTGCCCATCTTCAATCCGGCCCGATCCCAGGCCTGATCTTGGGTGTCGGGAGTGAGGATTCCCCAAGCGACCGGCGCGGCATATTGAACCTGGAGCCCCATAAGGGCACCACTGACGTCTCCGCCGAGCAGGCGAGCGTGCGGGGTTTGGCCTTGCATGATGCAGCCGAGGGCGATGACGGCGTCTGGCCGTTCGTGTCGAGAGAGTAACTCCGAAATGACCGGCGGGATTTCCCACGTTCCGGGCACGTGAATCACGGTGACTTCGGGATCGCCATGGCGGGAGAGTTCATCCATGGCACCTTCGAGCAACTCTTTAGTGATGGCCTCGTTCCAACGGCTGACCACGATTACAAAGCGCTTTGAAGACGCATCCATCGACCCGCGCACGGTTTTCATATGTCTAGTTTAACTCGTTAGCGTGGTCATGGCCCGAAAGTGAGACAATGAGGGAGTGGATGTTGAGCGCGGTTGGCTGGCGGAACTGACGGGATTCTTGCGCCCAGACCAAGTGCTGACCGGAGCGGCGGCGCGACGCGGATACGATTGCGACGCTTATACGGTGGATCGTTTTCCGCCAGTGGCGATTGTTCTTCCGGAATCGACGGCCGAAGTAGCGGAGGTCGTGCGCTGGTGCAACTTGCGGAACGTTCCGTTTACGGCCAGAGGCGCGGGAACCGGGCTGAGCGGCGGATCGCTTCCGGCCCTGGGCGGGATCGTGATCTCTACCAAGAAGCTCACGCAAATTCTTGAGACCGACCTGCCCAACCGCCAAATGCTCGCCCAAACTGGGATTGCGAACAAGAAGCTATCGGATGCAGTGAAAGCGGCGGGACTGCACTTTGCGCCTGATCCTTCTTCGCAAACCGTCGCCACTCTTGGCGGGAATATCGCCGAAAACGCGGGCGGGCCGCACACGCTCAAGTACGGAGTCACCGCGAGCCACGTGGTCGCACTGACCCTGGTGACCCCGGAAGGGGACATTGTTCAGTTGGGCGACCGAGTTCCGGGTGGACCAGGGCTGGATTTGGCCGGGTTAGTGATCGGCTCGGAGGGGACGCTTGGCATAGCCACCGAAGCCTGGGTCACGCTGACTCCGCTACCGAACCACGTCATTACCGCGTTGGTTGCGTTTGGTACGGTGCGCGAAGCTACCGAATCGGTTGCGGAAATCATCGCTTCGGGCACGATTCCGGCCGCGCTGGAAATCATGGACCGCGGGATTCTCGGTGCGCTTAAGGCGGCGTTCAATCTGGAGTATCCGGTTGGAACGGAGGCACTGCTATTGGTGGAATGCGACGGAGATACGGCGGAGTTGGTGAAGGCAGAAATGGCGACGGTTGATGCCATTTGCCGCTCTCAGAACTGCCTGAACCTGGAGACAGCCGAAGATGAGGTGGCACGGCAGAAGCTTTGGACGGCCCGTAAGAAAGGGGTCGGAGCGATGGGGCGGCTCGCGCCCAGCATCGTAACACACGATGGCGTGATTCCGCGCTCGAAGTTGCCGGAGATGCTGGACACGGTTTACGAAGTCGCATCGAGGCATCAGATTGGGGTTGCCAACATCTTTCATGCGGGAGATGGGAACCTGCATCCGTGCTTCTACTTTGATGACCGTGACCCGGACCAGGTGCGACGAGTGGTTGAAGCGGGAGAGGAGATCATGCGACGGTGCATCGAACTGGGCGGATCGATTACAGGTGAACACGGCATCGGGGTAGAAAAACTGGACCTCATGGGGCTGATGTTTAGTCCAGCGGACCTTGAGTTTCAAGCGCAGGCGAAGCGGATTTTCAACGATGGCGCGCTTTGCAACCCGTGCAAGATTTTGCCGAATCAAAAGAGCTGCGTGGAGCACAAGTCGCGCTGGCGGGGAATGGCCTGGTGAAGTTGGGCGTCGATTCGTTGGACTTTTTGCAGAACGCCGTGCGGGAGAGTCGTGCGATTCGGCACATGTCGCCGCATCCATTTCGAAACGCCCCGCTGCCGGAACCGGATGAGCTGGATTTGCGATCTTATCAGGGCCTCATAGAGGTACATCCGGCGGATCAGGTGGTTGTCGTACGAGCGGGTACGGGGATTCGGGATCTTCAAACGGAACTTTCCACCCATGGTCAAGGTTTGCCATGGGTGCCGGGGCCAGGGGAAGACCAGAATGCAGACCTTGTCACTGCGATTGGGATGAACCTGCCGCATCTGGGAATGGCGACCCATGGAAGTTGGCGGGAGTGGGTCCTGGGGCTTACCGTGGTTCAACCAAGCGGCGAGATTGTGCACTGCGGTAGCCGGGCGGTAAAGAACGTTGCGGGTTACGATGTTCAGCGCCTCTTGGTTGGAGCTAGGGGCACGCTTGGGATCATTGCCGAAGTAATCTTGCGCACTTGCCCGCTGAAGGCATTGCCGGATGTTGCTGTGACCCAGGCAGCTCAGGTCGACTTCATCCAGCGGACGCTGCCAACGGAATTCCCGTCGCTCGTAGCCGCTTTGGGAGATGCCGTCGTTCTGGCCGACAAGGCGGCAAGCGTGGTTTATGGCGTTGGCGAGCCGGCGGAAGCCTCGACGGGCTGGGTGCTAACGGCGCGACGATACGCCATCGCGGATCGGGTTCAGGCAAAGTATTGGCAACGAGCGAAGGCGGAGTTTGATCCTTCTGGAAAGCTCAACCCGGGAGAAGTGCAGCTATGAAAGAACTATCCGCGCTGACATCGCAATGCATTCGCTGCGGCTTTTGCCTCGAAGCGTGTCCGACGTTTACCGAAACGGCGAGCGAACTTGAATCTCCGCGGGGCCGAATCTATTTGGTGCGAAGCGCGCTCGACGGGAAGCTGAACTGGCAGGATGATGTGAAGCCGCACCTGGACCGGTGCCTCGGGTGCCGCGCTTGCGAAACGGCGTGTCCAAGTGGGGTTGAGTACGGGAACATCCTGGAACTTGCCCGCGACGCGATCGAAGGGCAACGCCCTAACCGACCGCGCCAGGCGCTCCTGAAGGTCGCGACGGACCCGGGCCTCATGCGCTTGCAAGCCAAGCTGTCTACTTTCCTTCCGGGACATCGGATTCCGAACTTTGTGAGCCGGTTCGTGAGCGGCGTGGATGCAGAGGTGGATAAGCCACAGTTGCCAAGCGACTGGCACGTTGCGCCATTGCTGGCGAAGCACGTTCCGCCGGTGCGGGGCGAAGTGTATTTGTTGGAAGGCTGCGCGATGCGCGTGCTTTTCCCTAGGGTTCATTTGGCGACCCGGCGACTTCTGCGACGAGTGGGCTACCAAGTTCGGGAAGTGAAGGCAGGCTGCTGCGGCGCGATGCATGCCCACAACGGCGGATTGGACGAAGCCCGCGAACGCGCGCGAGACCTGATTCAGGCGATGCCCGACGATTTGCCGGTGATTGTGAACAGCGCTGGCTGCGGATCCACGATGAAGGAGTACGGCGAACTGCTCGGCCCAGAGGGTGTGAGCTTTGCCAAACGGGTCCGCGACGTGAGCGAGTTCTTTTTGGCGGAGGGTTTGGCGCAGAAGCTGATGGATTCGCCAGGACTCACCAACCGCACGACTTACCACGACGCTTGCCACCTGGCGCACGGGCAGAAAATCTGGGAAGCTCCGCGAAAACTGCTCTCGGCGGTACCCGGGCTGGATCTGGTTCCGTTGGCCGAGGCTGACACCTGTTGCGGCAGTGCAGGGATTTACAACTTGACGCAGCCAAAGTTAGCCCGCCAACTTTTGGACCGAAAGATGCGGCACATTGAGGAAACGGAAGCAGAGATTGTGGTCCTCGGCAACCCCGGCTGCCACGCTTGGATTGCTCAGGGTTGCTACGAATCGGCCCGAAAGCCGGTGGTGTTGCACCTAGCCGAGATGCTGGAGGCGTCGTTTATTGGGCTGGATGCGCTATCAAATTAACTGGGTCCAAAATTAGGGCTAGAACCGTCTTTGCTACCCCCAACAATACTTTAGGCGTAGGACTGCCTAGCATGGCTCTGCGAACAGTACCGAGCGCCCAGGCGGAAGAAAACTCCGCCGTAATTCCAATGGTCGACATCCAAAATTCTCAAGACGAACGAAACATTCCTATCGACAAAGTGGGAGTGAAGAAAGTGAAGTTCCCGATTCACGTGCGAGAGCGCGACAACGGGCTTCAACGTACGGTCGGTGTTTTCACCCTGACCGTTGACCTGCCAAAGGAATACAAGGGCACGCACATGAGCCGATTCCTAGAGGTGCTGGGCGAATATAGCCAGGACATCAGCTCGGAGACGATTCCAGACATTTTGGCCAAGCTACGCGAGCGGCTGAACGCAGAGACTTCTCACCTCGAAGTCGGCTTCACGTTCTTCCGCGAAAAGGCCGCACCGGTTACGGGCAAGGTCGGCATGATGGGCTACGAGTGCGCTTTCATAGCTTCCGGCGGATCGAAGAATGAGTTCATTCTTGAGCTGACGGTTCCGGTGACGACGCTTTGCCCATGTAGCAAAGAGATCAGCGCTTATGGCGCGCACAATCAGCGCGGATACGTGAAGGTTCGCGTTAAGCCTAACGGAATGCTTTGGCTGGAGGATGTCATCGACCTGATCGAGGCATCCGGCTCGGCGCAGTTGTATCCGGTACTCAAGCGACCGGACGAAAAGTTTGTAACGGAGCAGGCGTATCTGAATCCGCGATTTGTGGAAGACATGGTTCGCGAAGTGGCGCTGGCTTTCGACGCCAACGCCCTCATTTCGAGCTATGAGATTGAGGTCGAGAACCACGAATCGATTCACGACCACAATGCCTACGCGTACTTGGCGCGATCGAAGTAGCGGTTAGTAGCCGATTTCCTTCTTGAGCGCGCGCATTCGGTTGAGCCACCCTTTCAGAAAGACCTTCTGGGAGGGTTTGTTTTTGACGATGGCGTAGTAGAAGGTGACCCGCAGATCGACCACGCGGCGAGCAAGTTCGATTCCATCGTTCGTGTCGTCGTCGTCCATGGTCAGCTTGGCTTTTGCGAGGAACTGTTTCGCTTTTCCCGGGCCGTGGTTGACGGCTGCATCAAACATGACGAGATCCAGCGGCGCAGGCTGAGCGTCGCCGCTGACCTTATCCCAATATTCCACCAAGTAGATCGCCTGGACTTCGGGGTTGGTGATTTGCTTAACCGTTTGTGGAGCCTTTTTGACCTTCTTACGGTAGGCATCGTAAGTCTTCTGCGTGATTCCCTGGTTGGTGGCGCCGCCTGGATCGCTGGGATGGTTCACGTAGCCCCCTTCCCACTGCAAAACGAACTTTATCGCGTCTGAATAACTTTGCGCCGCCATATCGGCAGTCTAAGCCGAATTCACATCACCATGCAAGGGGCTTTTTCTCATTAAAGAATCCGCCGGTTGGGCCATCTGCTTCGAGGGTTGCCAGCCAGACGGCGGTGCCGGCTCCTTGGGCGGGGGTGAGCGGAGCATCGGGGCCGGTCATGTCGGTCTCCACGTAGCCAGGGTGAGAAGAGTTGACCTTTCCGTGCTTGAGTTCTTTCGCAAAAAGGACGGTCATGGCGTTGAGCGCAGTCTTGGCGGCGGTGTAGCCGGGGGTGATCCAGCCGTCCATCTTTCCGATCGAAGTGAGGCTGCCGAGGATGCTGGATTGGTTGACGATGCGTGGATGCTCGGAAGCTTGGAGCAGCGGAAGAAGCGCGCTGGTGAGCAACCAAGGTCCGAAGAAGTTGATCTCAAAGTTCTGGCGGAGGGCAGATTCGGTGAGCTCGCTGGGCATAAGTCCGCGGTCGTTGAGGATGCCGGCGTTGTTCACGAGGATGTCCAGGCGGCCATAAGCGGATTGAATGCGCTCTGCCGCGCTGTGGATCGTGGCGGGGTCTTCGAGGTCGAGGTGGAAGAAATCGACGTTTAGCCCTTCGTTGCGGAGGGTGAGGGCGGCGGCGTTTCCGCGCTCCGGGTCGCGCGCTCCGAGGAGGACTTCGATGTTTTGCTCTCCGAGTTGGCGGGCGATTTCGAAGCCGATGCCTTTGTTTGCGCCGGTGACGAGGGCGACGGTGGATGGGTTCATGGTGCCTTCTACGCGATAAACGGCTTGACGAGTCGCTGGACGTATTTTGCGATCACGTCGTATTCGAGATTCACTTCATCGCCGGGCTTGCGGCTATTGAGATTGGTGTTCGCGAGGGTGTGCGGAATGACCCAGACGTCGAACTCGGTGCCGGTCGGCTGGACGACGGTGAGGGACACGCCGTCGATGGTGATGGACCCTTTGTCGATGAGGAACGGGGTTCCTTCGGCGGGGATTTCGAATCGGATTACTGTGAACTCGCCGCTGTCGGTTGTGGTGAGGACTTTTCCGACGCCGTCCACGTGGCCCTGGACGATGTGCCCGCCGAACCTATCCGTCGCGCGCATGGCGCGCTCGAGGTTTACGGCTGAGTCGGATTTGAGCTGGCCAAGGGAGGTTCGATTCCACGTCTCTTGGCTGACGTCGAAACTCATTTGGCTCTCGGTGAAGTGGGTGACGGTGAGGCAAGCTCCGTTGATCGCGACGCTCTCGCCGAGACTGAGAGCGTCGTCCCAGAGGTTGGGCGGGAAGGCGATTTCGAGGTGACTCTCGTCGCGCGTCGCGACGGTCCCTACGCCCTGAACGAGTCCGGTGAACACGGTTTATTATGGGCTTTGACAGTGCCGGGGCTAGGGTAACGTTTCGATATGGCAGCGGTTCGCCCAGAGTTAAGGCATGACGAGCCGACCTTGGTTGATTTGTATGACCGCGGGCGGCTGTTGGATGAACTAGCTGAGCACTGCACGTTTGGGCCCACGCCACTGGTGGTTGGTCTGCATGGTGACTGGGGCTCAGGCAAGACAAGTTTCCTTTGCCAACTCGAAATGGCCCTAACAAACCAATGTCCACGGCTGAATACCGTCTTTAATTCCAGCCGAGTCACTGAAGAAGAAGCGGCCCACCGTCAAATTTGGGGGCGTGGTTGGAGCAGAGGACTCAAAGTTGTCTGGTTTGAAGCGTGGCGATACCAGCACGAGCCGAACCCGGTGTTGCCACTCCTCGCAGAAGTTCGAAGACAGTTTGACCCAGGTTCCAAAGGATTGGCCCATCTCGGAAGCTGGTTCACGGGGGCAAAGCGTGATCAGTTGCAGGGTGGACTGAACATCCTCGACAAATTGATTGACCACATTGGCAAAGTTTCTCCGGTGATTGCCATGGCCGACCCGACAATTGGTCTCGCTGCGTCGCTACTGGCGGCGGTTCCGAAGCAAGAAGCCAAAAGCGCGATTGGCGCGAGTGAGCTACGAGAACAACTTGATCATGCGATCGCGACCATTGTAGACACGCTTTTTAAGGATGACCGGAAGTCTCCAGCCCCAACCGGCCGTAAGAAAGAGCCACGGTTGGTGGTAATCGTCGACGATCTAGATCGATGCGAACCCGAGGCCGCTTTCCGAATACTGGAATCGTTGAAGGTCTACTTGAACCTGAAAAGCACGGTGTTTGTGCTTGCGATGAACCAGACCATTGTCGAGAAAGCTTTGGCTGATCGGTTTCGGAAGGACCTCACTTCAGCGCAGGCGAAAGCTAGAGCACGGGAATACTTGGGCAAAATGTGTCAGAACGTCTGGCACCTGCACTATCCGAGGACAGTCAACGAGATCGTGCGCGACCTTGCGCAAGAACGTTTGGCTACAGGTCAGAACAAAGAATTACTTGAGCTTGCCGTTCAGCTTATCGGGAAGCATTGTGCTCTGCCGCCGACCCCGCGAACCCTGCGCACGTTTGTGAACGTGCTGGAACGCTTTGCTCATAACTCTCCGCAAACAGCATCGCCAGTCGAGAAGGACGCAGCAGCAATGGTAATTGCAGCTTACTTCTATTGCTTCCACCCAGAGTTCATCCGGTTGTTAGCTTACACAAATGACTTCTACACAAATCAGATTGTGCCGTTTGCCAACGGTGATGAAGCAAAATTTTCCTCCGCGTTCAATGTTTTTACGGGCCACTTACCAAACACATCGCTCGGAGAAATGGATTCCGCTTCGTTTGACGCTAAACTTGCGCACTTAAACTATGCAGACCCTGTAACTGATGCACGGTTTCATGTTCGAAAGTTAGTAAGCACGTTCCCGTCATTATTGCGTACTGACTTCGAGCCATATTTAAAGCTGTAGCCCTATGGAAAATGCATCGCCATCCATCCGCACACTGCCACCTGAGGAGCGGTACGACGCTTACGGAGTCGAAGAAGTTCATAGCAAATGGTTCCCAGACGGGTTCCTGAACGTCCTTGAAGATCCGGAAATTTACGGCTATCTCCGAAAAAAGTATGCGGAGGTTAAGTATATCGAAATGCTTGGAATGCCGCGCAAATTTGACGAGGTTCAGGCACCCTTTAACAGTCTGTTCGTTTTGCCCCGACTAAGCGAGACACCGATTGACCCTGGTACGGATGAAGCGAAGTGGGCAGAACAACTCATCCCGCTCGTGCGGGCTATGAAAGAGCATTCCCAATTGGTGATTCTGGGCGACCCAGGAACTGGGAAGACAACGATCGTCAGTTGGCTTGTTAACCAACTGACGGTTTCCGGCAACTCGATACCGAAAGAGCATCTTGGTTGGTTGGTTCCATTCGAGGTTACGCTTAGAAAGTTTGATCTGCCACGTTCGAGCACTGCCCAAGGCTGGCTACATTCGATCACAAATTCTGAAGCTGGTTCTGTCGTTGAGTTTGAGAAGATCTACTGGATGGCTAAACGAGGTCAATTGCTTTTACTATTAGATGGAATTGATGAACTTTCGCTATCGGATAGAAGAACGCTGCAAGCCGGCATTTCCAAGCTACTTTATAATTTTCCTCGGGTACGGCTACTAGCAACATCAAGGCCCCTTGGATACTCAGAAGTGCCACTAACTAGTGGACTCGTCAACAAAGGATTAAGACAGCACCCTGAAAGAATAGGAGTGTTCTCAGAAATTGATAACAGCACTCCTGCTTCGGTATTTGGTGGTGGAAGTAGATCGTTTTCCAGCTTTGGAGTTTCGGAAAACCGCAATTTAGGAGACTCCCGCGATTTACCACGGTTCTGGGTCGCTCCATTCCAAGACGAACAAGTTTCGAATCTTGTGCAGCGTTGGTACTCATCGCGCGAACCGGATGCGGCAACCGCGAATGACAGCTCCACGAAACTACTCACGGCAATCCGAGCGGAGCAAAGCCTAAGTACGCTTGCAAGAACGCCTCGTTTACTCACGATGATGGCCTTGATCCATCGAACTTACGCTCGATTGCCGCACGGAAGAGCAGAGCTTTACCAGGACTTTGCCGATTGTTATTTGGATACATTGATTGTCCAGAAAGGATTGAACTCCCCGTTTACACCGCTGGAAAAGCGCGAGGTACTAAACCGACTTGGCTGGGAGATGCACAAAGCAATGACGGGAAAGACCTCCGCATTGACATTTCCGCCGACCCGAACCGGAGTCGAGACTTTGGTCGCCGAAGTGCTTCGGGCGGCCGGATCTGCCGACAGCGAATCCATTGCACGAACCCTGGTTGATCATGTCTCTCAGTCAAGTGGTTTGTTTATCCCTTCCGGTACGGACCACGGCGAGGAGATTTTCGCATTTGCGCACCTATCTTTTCAGGAATTTTTTGCCGCTAGCCGAGTTAATTCAGCCCTTGCCGAACAGGGATGGGGCGAGCAGGAAGATGAGTTGCTCACCCGGGAAGGGGTCGTTGAGCTAGCGAATGATCCTCAATGGGGCCAAGGATTCATCTTCTTGTTTGAAATGGTTCGGCCCAAGATTGGCGACTGGTTAGCCGAGAGGATCCTGAGATACCTCGATCGGCTGAGTTCGGCGGCAATGATGGCTCAGGTGGTTATAGATGTGCATTCCCAGATCTCGCCGGAGTTTCGGCGAAAGGCAGTTCGCCCGCTTCTTGATCCAAATCGCAATAACTTCGCGGATATTCTTGCTATCTTGATGCAAGGAGATGAAATTAGAGACGCAGTCACCGAGCATCTTGCCCATTTGACTTCGCTGAGCTCCCTCGATCTCTCATATGCGGCTTTAAGAAACATTGCGCCGCTCACCGCGCTCAAATCCCTCCAAAGCCTCAATCTCTGGGGTACGGAGGTAACCAACGTTGCACCGCTTGCCGAACTGACATCTCTGCGAGTCCTAACGCTGTCCAGCAATGGAGTAATTGACATTGCACCGCTCGCCGCACTTAAATCCCTTCACAGCCTAGTTCTGTCATACACAGGAATGTCTGACATGGCACCGCTCGCCGCACTCACATCCCTTGAAAGCCTCTTTTGGGCAGGTCCAGGAGGGACCGACATTGCACCGCTAGCCGCACTAAAATCTCTTCAGAGACTCGATCTCTGGTGTAGGGGAGTAATCGACATTGCACCGCTAGCCGCACTCAAGTCCCTTCAGAGCCTTACTTTCCACTACACGCATGTAACCGACATCGCACCGCTAGCCGAACTCACATCCCTCCAGAGCCTTTCGCTGAACGGTACCGCAGTAATCGACATTGCACCTCTAGCGAAACTTACATCCCTTGAGATCCTTTATCTGAACGGTACCGCAGTAACCGACATTGCACCGCTAGCGAAACTGACATCCCTCCAGAGCCTTTCGCTGAACGCTACTGCAGTGACTGACATTACACCGCTCGCCGAACTTAAATCACTCGAGGATTTAGATCTGGACCGTACCGCTGTGACTGACATTGCACCGCTAGCCGAACTCACATCCCTCCAGAGCCTTTCGCTGAACGGTACCGCAGTGACCGACATTGCACCTCTAGCCAAGCTTACATCCCTTGAGATCCTTTCGCTGAACGGTACCGCAGTGACCGACATTGCACCTCTAGCCAAACTCACATCCCTCCAGCGCCTTTCGCTGAACGGTACCGCAGTGACCGACATTGCACCTCTAGCCAAACTCACAACCCTCCAGAGCCTTGATCTGAGAAATACGAGAGTAACGGATCTCGCACCGCTCGCAGTCACAGAGAATTTGACGATTCGTCAATGACAAGGGCGGTTTTGGATGTCGCCCTGGATCCGAAGTCGGCGGGGCGGCGGGCGCTTTGGACTTATGCCGATAACGGGGATGCGGCGCTGGGCGATGCGGTTTTGGTGCCGATTGGGAAGCGGCAGGCGCTGGGGTTTGTGGTGCGGCGGTATGCGGCTACGGAGGACGAGCTTGGGTTTCGGTTTGACGAGCTTAAGTCGATTCTGGAAGTCGTCAATGGGATTCGGATTCCCGAGGTGTTGCTTGATCTCGCTAAGTTTGTTGCCGAAACTTATCTTTGTTCGCTGCCGGTGGCACTGAGCGTTTGCGTTCCGCCCGGGGTGCGGGAGCGGCTGGAGGGGGCTTGGAGCTTGGGGGCTCCGGCGGGCGAGAAGCTTTCGGTGGTTCAGCAAGAGGTTTTGCGGACCTTGCAGGAGGCGGGAGGCGAGCTTTCGGAGGCGGAGGTAGGTTCGTTGCCAGAAGGAATCCAGCGCGCCTTTAAGGCTTTGCGCGCCAGTGGGCAGGTGAACTTTGTGCAGCGGCTGGCGCCGTTTTTGGAGCGGCGGCAGAAGGAGAAGCTGGTGCGGCTGACCAGCGACGAGGCGGCGATTGAGGCGTTTTTGCGCAGTGAGGGGAAGCGGAAGCCGGCGCAGGCGCTGACCCTTATGCGGCTTCAGGCCGCGGGTGGGCCGCCGCTTTCTCCGCTGGAAGTCCGCGCGTTGGCGGGGGTGACGGAGACCACGGTGCGGGCGCTGGCGCAGGAGGGGCTGCTGGAATGGGTGACCACGGACGAAGTGAAACTCTCGGTTCCGCCGACCCCGAATCCCGCGCAGCGGCTGGCGGTCGATGCGATTTCATCCTCGATTTCCGACCGGGAGAGCACGGCGTTTTTGCTCTTTGGCGTCACGGGGAGCGGGAAGACAGAGGTGTATCTGCGGGCGGCGGCGCAGGCGCTGGCGATGGGGCGGCAGGTGCTTTACCTTGTGCCCGAGATTGCCCTGGCAACGCAGGCGATCTCGCAAATGCGGTCGCGCTTTGGTCGAGGAGTTGCAGTTTTGCATTCCGAACTTACACAACTCGAGCGATTGCGAACTTGGTTGCGGATTGCGAACGGGGAAGCGAGTGTGGTGCTTGGGCCACGATCCGCGATCTTTGCGCCGCTGCCGAACCTCGGACTGATCGTGATGGACGAGGAGCACGAATCGGCCTATAAGCAGGAGCAATCGCCGCGCTACCATGCCCGAACGGTGGCGAGAGAATTGGCCCGGCTGCACGGGTGTCCGATCGTTTTGGGTTCGGCGACGCCGAGTTTGGAGACCTTTTACGAAGCAGAGAAGGGCGGGGTGACCTTGATTTCGCTTCCGTCGCGGGCGGCCAGCGCACAGATGCCGACGGTGGAGATTTGCGACCTGACGCAGGGGTACCGAAACGGCAAACCCGCGCTTTTGGTCCCGGAGTTGGCCACGGCCATTTCGGACGCTTTGGCCCGGGGTGAGCAGGCGATCTTGTTCTTGAACCGGCGGGCGTATGCGCCGTTTTTGATGTGCCGCGATTGCGGATATCGCACCGCTTGCACGCAGTGCAGCGTGGCCCTGAGCTATCACCGGGGCGAGCGGAAGCTGCGATGCCACCAGTGCGGACATTCCGTCGTCGTGCCATCAGAGTGCCCCAAGTGCACGAGCACGCGGCTGAACCCATTCGGACTCGGGACGGAGAAGGTGGAAGAAGGGCTGCGCGAGCTGTTCCCCTCCGCGCGGATCGGGCGACTCGACCGTGACATCGCGTCTCGCAAAGGTGCGTTAGAGGAGGTTTTGTCCGCTTTTCGTGCCCAGGACATGGACATTTTGGTGGGCACGCAGATGGTTGCCAAAGGGCTCGACTTTCCGAACGTGACCGTGGTCGGCGTGGTAGCGGCGGATATCTCGCTCAGCGTGCCGGACTTTCGGAGCGGGGAGCGGACTTTCCAACTGCTCAGCCAGGTCGCCGGCCGAGCGGGGCGGGGTTCGCTGCCGGGGCGGGTGTTTGTGCAGACGTTTAACCCCGAGCATCCAGCGGTGGTTCACGCTCAGGGGCACGACTACGTTGGGTTCTTTGAAGAGGCGATTCTGGAGCGGCAGGGCGTGGGTTATCCACCGTTCTTGCGGCTGGTGAATGTTCTGGTTACGGGACCGGATCAGGAGGCGGTAGGGCGGGCGTCGGGGCTGGTACGGGACGCGCTGCCTAGTGGATTGACGGTTTTGGGTCCCGCCGATTGTCCGCTCGAGCGGCTCAACAACCGCTGGCGGCGACACTTGCTGCTGAAGCTCCCGGCATCTGCCGACTTAGGTGCGGTGCAGGCGGCGGTGGAGTCGGTGTCGGTACGCGGCGTGAGCGTGGTGATCGACGTGGATCCGGTGAGTTTGAGTTAACTTAGCTACTTAACATGGCCCGGGTTTATCCCAAAGAGGCGGGAGGATTGGGAATCTGATCTTGTAGTTCCTGAACTCTTTGGCTAGTCCCCATTTCTTGACCAGCCTAGAGTGTTAGAGTTTCCGCCTCCGGGTTGGTCGTGAGACCTTCTCTGAAGGCTTTGGGACTCTTAAGT
>Ga0247831_1003803_pt1 | contig 21278 bp, 4 predicted proteins | sample LaCruzMarch2015__9_FD_192406 | JGI IMG/M metagenome (GOLD analysis project Ga0247831, IMG submission 192406) | Freshwater microbial communities from meromictic Lake La Cruz, Castile-La Mancha, Spain - LaCruzMarch2015_1m | ecosystem: Environmental > Aquatic > Freshwater > Lake | place: Spain...
TTTCGCCAATGGACTGGCTACTGTGGCACCATTTAATTACCCAGCGGGATTACTGGTCGCGGCCAACGGTGACTTGATCGTTGCCGACAGTGAAAATCAATGTCTGCGCCGCATCGCCAGTTCGGTGTCGGTCGCTGCGGTGGGGAATGCCGCCCTTCCGAATGTGAAGGCCACAATCGATCCAGCCGCGCTTGGCGTGCCACCGGGCACCTACTACTTTCGTTGGAGAGCTGGGGATTGGACCGTCCAGAATGAGGGTCTTAACAAATACATCACCTCCGTGGTGCCTGCGGTGACGACCGTTGCAGCGGGTCCCGTGAACGCCGCTGAAGCGACGTTGAACGCCACCGTAAACCCTCGCGGACTCGCGGTCAGTGAGGTGAAGTTCCTGTATTCGACTGATCCTGCTTTCGGCACACCGCTTGAAGCTCAGGTCACCCCGCTCCCTAGCATCGGCAGTGCAGACGTCGCCGTGTCTTGTGTATTGTCTTTCCCGACCAACACCCTGCCTGGAACCGTGTATTACTTCCGCGTAGTGGCCAGAAACCACTACGGGACGGCCACAGCTACCGACATTCTTTCGTTCACTGTCCCCACTACCCAAGTCGTTACAGCCGCCGCGACCAGCATCGTTCGGACTGCGGTCATGAGCCATCTGGCCACACTTAATGCCACTGTTGATCCCAAGGTTAGCTCGATGGCTGTCAGCTTCGAGTATTCCACTCAGCCGGGTCTTATCGACTCGTGGCTGGTGAGCACCCCAGTTGCCAGCCCGAACGCTGGTGGTGCGCGTGGCGTCGCGGTCGATCTAGGCGGGAACAGCTATTATTCCAGGCGGGATCTAAACCGGGTCGATCAATCAGGGGTCCGCCTTGCGGGCGATGTCGCACCCGGTTTAGTAAACGGCAGCCTTGTTGATGCTAGGTTCGATCATCCAGCCGGAGTCGCTCTCTACAATCCAAACGTCGGCACCAAAATCTTATACGTCGGCGACGAATACAACCATTGTGTCCGTAAGATCAATCTGCTCACTGGAACGGTGAGCACCCTGGCGGGTTCAGGCTTAGCTGGATTCACCGATGGTGCATCTGCATCGGCGCGCTTTCTTTATCCGACTGGCGTGGCTGTTGATTCGGTCGGCAATGTTTATGTCGCAGACACAGGCAATCATTGCATCCGCAAGATCAACGTGGGTTCGGGCACCGTCTCAACTCTTGCCGGCACCGGGGTGGCGGGCCAGGCAGACGGGGAAGGGGTAACGGCCAAGTTCCGCTCACCTCTTGCTCTGGCCGTGGGTGTCGACGGCACCGTTTACGTGGCCGACACCGGCAACCACCGCATCTGCAAGATCAGCACTGGCAACATTGTTTCCGCGATCTCCGGGGGCGGCGGCACAGGCTTCATGGATGACGATGATACGGACCCCAGCACAGGCGCGAAGTTCTCCTCACCAAGCGGCATCACAGTCGATAGCTCCAGCACGCTTTTCATCGCTGATAGTGGTAACCATTGCATTCGTCGGATCACTTCGGATGGTCGGGTCACCACCATAGCCGGCTCGGGTGTAGCTGGCTGGGTAGATTCCCCAGCATCGGGTAATGGGCTCATCCCCGGAACTGCTACACGCTTTTCATCTCCGAGTGCCATCGCCAATGATGGTTCAGGAAACCTTTTCGTTACCGAGGCTGGCAACAATTTGGATCTCAGAAAAATCATCCCTGGCACTTTGCAAACAGTGACGGCCACACCGGGCATCACCTCCAGTCAAGCGGTAAGCGCAAACACACACACGCTATCACCCGGGACCACCTACTATTACCGCGCAGTGGGAGACAACAGGCTCGACGGAGTCATTCAGGGGGAGATCCTCAGCTTCACGACTTATACTGAGCCAGCGATCGTGGTTCACAATGGAGGCAGCACTTCCGCGCTGGCTGTGAGCCAACCTTTGCTCACTCCCATTGATTTTGGAATTCAAGGGCTTGCGACACCCATCACTCGGCAGTTCACCATTGCCAACAACGGGGGGTGGTTGTTGACCGTCAACTCGATCGGTCTTCCGTCTCAATACACCTCACCGGATGTCGTCACTACCATTCCCGTGGGTGAGTCTCGCACCTTCTCGGTGACCCTTGGTGCCGTTACTCCAGCAGTCTTCAGTGGCGACATTGCCATTGCCTGCGACGACCCGGCTTATACCAGCTTCGTCATCCCGGTCACCGGCAAGAAGGTGAATCCTCCCGTCATCAACTCCATTGATCTCAAGGACATCACGCTCCTGCCGACTAGTGCCACACTCATTGCTGATGTGAACACGAACGGTGCGGACACCACGTTTGAGTTTGAGGTTTCGCCAGGACCCGACTTTGAAGGCGTCCGGGTAGATACCATGGCGGGAGCGACCACAGGCTACGCTGATGGCAAAGGTGTCGCCGCGCAGTTGAATACGCCCAAAGGTCTGGCCGTGGATGCCGCAGGGAACGTCTTCGTCGCCGATACGCTGAATCACATCATTCGTAAGATCACCCCAGCTGGGGATGTGAGCACCATCGCAGGGACGGGAGTGGCAGGCTTTGCTGATGGTTCGGTGACATCCGCACAGTTTGACGGGCCCACCGGTATTGCGGTCGGTAATGATGGCACGATCTATGTCGCGGACACGAACAACAACCGCATTCGCGCGATTTCCACTTCGGATCAGGTCACGACATTGTCAGGCACAGGGGAAGCTGGTTTTACCGATGGCGTCGTCACGGCGGTGCGTTTCAACAAGCCTGCGGGTCTTGCACTGGATGCTGCCGGGATCCTTTACGTTGCCGACTGGGGCAATCATCGCGTGCGCAAGGTGTCCATGGACGGCAGCGCGATGACATTGGCCAATTTCAGTGGAGTTTCAGCCCCGTCTGGCGTTACCGTCAGCAGTGATGGCACCGTTTATGTGGCCGATGAGGGTGCTCATCTCATTCGTAAGGTCACGGCCGTCGGCGCAGTGACCACGTTAGCTGGTTCGGGTGTCGTTGGTTCAGCGAATGGTACGGGTAGTCTCGCTACCTTTGATACGCCGGTCGGGATCGTTCTCGATGAAGCAGCTCAGAGGCTCTATGTGGTTGATCAGGCCGTGCATCTTGTTCGCAAGATCACTCTGGATGGCACGGTGACGACGCTGGCTGGAACCGGCACGCAGGGCGTGATCGACGGGCTAGGGACGGTTGCTCAATTTGACGCGCCGCTGTCGGTGGCGTTGCTGCGGACCAAGACTGTCATCGTTGGTGAGGTGGGTGGCTCGACGATCCGCCAAATCACTCCCACGGTGATCAAGGTTCCGGCTTCAGATGTCCTCATTAACGATGGCGTCGTAACGCTCTCGCTCTCAGGTCTCGACCCAGGTGTCATCTATTACTTCCGCGCTATCGCGGTGAGCGTTGGTGGACGCGCGGTGAGTGATGCCCCCCTTGTTGGCACGGCCTTTACTCAATGGCAGATCGATAACTTCGGGCCGGCTGCAGTTGACCCTCTGATCTCGGGCCCTGAGGCGAATCCGACTAAGGACCGTGTGTCCAACCTGATGAAATACGCACTGGGTTTGAATCCAAATGTCTGCGCACTCACCGGCCTCCCGGTGGTAAGATTTGATCATCCGTCTCCAGGTTTTTTCTCGCTCAGTATCAATCGAAATCCCGCTGCGACGAATGTGCGCATCATCTATGAAGGATCCACAGACCAGCTCAACTGGTCCACGGCTGGTATCCAGGTCTCTAGCGATAATACCCTTGGCTACCTGCCCTACATGGATGTTCCCCGTCGCTTCATTCGTCTTGGCGTCCAACTTGTGCTGCCATGACCCCAAGAACTTTACTCATGAAACGCTCACAATCATCGCTTCTCAGGTCATTCTTCGCAGCCCTGACGGCAGGATTGATGCTGACTGTTCAAATAAAAGCTCAGGATATCACTCAGTCGGTCACACTGACTGCCGGATGGAACTCCGTTTGGCTTGAAGTTGAACCGACCGACGGGGATGGAAACCAGAAGGCACCGGAGGTTGTTTTCAGCAATGCCGCCATTGACGCTGTCGCCACGCCAAAGCCCTTCGCTGGCACCGCCGAGTTTTTCGCCGCCACCCCAACAACAATCGGCACCTTCAATCAGGATGGCTGGCAGGTGTGGAACAGGGTTGACGCAGCAGGAACAAATAATCTCGCGCTGATCTTTGGCAACCGCCCCTATTTGGTCAAGGTTGCCGATGGGACGACTGCGTTTTCGATTGCCATCACCGGCAAGGTTCGCTACTTCCGGCCCACTTGGACCGCTGATCGTTATAACCTTATGGGCTTTGGTCTAGAAGGTAACCGCACTTTTACCGAGTTCTTTGGCGCTGCCGGCACGACTCACCCGGTGGGCCAGATCTTTCGTTTAAACGCCAACGGCAACTGGGCATTGGTGGACGGCAGCGATACCATGGTCTCCGACCAAGCCTACTGGATCTTCAGCAACGGTCCCTCGAGCTATATGGGGCCTGTAGCACTAGACTTCGACAACTCGGCTGCCGGTTCACTAGCCTTCGCCGGACCAACCGATGCTGTGACGGTGGGCCCGGACACCCCACCTCTGGAGCTGGATCTGAAAGAACTCGTCTTGACCAACCTGGGCACCACCAGTGTGGTCCCAAGTCTTGATCTTCTTTACGTTAGTCCGGGCTTGGGAGGATTGTCCCTCTATGTGGTCAATCCCGCTACCACTGGACTTGCGTATGTTCGCGGCAATCAAGTGGACACCTCCACATCGGCAGGCTCCAGCGCTCTCGGCGAAACCGTAGCTGCCAATAAGACCAAGATCCTCACCCTGGGTGCCAAACGCACCTGGAACACGGGAACTCCTGGGCGCACCAACCTCTACCGCCTCCGAACCAGCACGGTGGGCGCCTCGTTCTACCTTCCGGTCACAGCGACCATTAATAACTTGCCTTACTCGAGCGCTCCGACGCCCATTAGCCCCACGTCTGAACGGATCGGCCTTTGGGTGGGCGAAGTCGTCGTCGATTCCTCCACTAGCATTGTGGAGAACGGTGCGCCGGTGAGGGCATCCGCCGTCAAGGCACCTGCGCGTCTCATTTTGCACTACAACGGCAGCACTGTGCGGTTGCTCTCGGCGGTCACTTTGATGCAAACCAAGACGGCCGATCCTAGCGTGGCACCGACCTCCGTGTTGGTGGTGGACCCTGCTAGGATACCGTTTTTTGAAGGCATCAAGGAGCGTAATGGAAAGCGCGTGGGTCTGCGCATCGAGTCCGTGGCGTTTGACATGCCTCGAAAAATGGACGCCGCCAGCCAGTCGGCCATCATCAGTGATCCTGCCTACCCTGGGCTCACCGCCGCCGGGTTGCCAGCCTTCCTTGTTTCCCGCACCGTGCGGCCGCCGTCATTGAAAGAGGTATACGCCCTGAGCCTCAATCTCGCGGGCACCCTAGGAGCGAGTGGCAGTCTTTCCACCATTGCTGGCACTTTGAATCTGGATCCCTTCCACCGTAGTAACCCCTTCCGTCACCCTTACCATCATGACCACTCCAACGGACCCGCGATCACTCGCGAGTTAAAGATTGATTTCGACCCGACTCAGCCGCTCGGGGACGTCCTGCGCGCTGCATACACTGAGACCATCAAAGGCCTTATCTCCTCCAATCTCACCCTCACGGGGCGAGTGGAACTCCGGCGCGTGAGCCCCATCGCCACCCTCGAAGGCATCCCTTAGGAACTCTCATGACTGTCTCAGCTTCAACTTTAGATTTCAATCTCTCCGCAATGAAGAATCACCAATCTGGCCAGACGTGGAAATTCCTCGCTGCCTTGTTTTTCCTCGCAGTCCTTCCGGGTGCGGCGTTCGCTGTGCCGATTATCTCCGTCACAAGCGGATCCGGAGCATTCGGCAATGTGGCGATCAATACCACGGCGGACCAGACATTTACCATCACCAATACCGGTGACGCAGCAGCGACCATTGACAGCGTTGTTGTCAGCGGAACTGGCTACACACTGCTGCAGGGTGCCACTCCCTCATCTGTTTCAGCAAGCACAGGCACGGCTACCTTCAAAGTAAGGTTCAGCCCTACTGTTAGGCAGGCATACTCGGGTGCTGGTAGCAACGTGGTAGTTACGAGTGCCGGGTCGACCAACTCTCCCATCACCTTCTCATTAACGGGAACGGGAATAGCATCCGAAATCGGGTTAAGTCAGGGCGGCACTACGCTCAGCAACGGCAGCGCCGCGTCAACTGCGACCACTTTCGCGCCGGTAACGCTCAACGGAGCACCAAACACTGCCACCAGCGCTCTGACCTTCACCATTAGCAACACTGGAAACACGACTCTGACCTTGACCGGTGGCACCAAGGTGGTCGTGGGCGGAACAAACGCCGCAGACTTCACCGTTACCACCGCACCGGCAGCCACAGTGGCCTCTAGTGGTGGCACCACGACGTTCACTGTTACATTCAAACCTTCGGGACGTGGCACTCGGACCGCTTCTCTCAGTATTGCCAACGATGATCCCGATGGGGATGAGAGTCCGTTTGTCGTCAATGTGCAGGGCGTTGGCGAGGCACCTGAAATTGGCTTGGAGCAGCCTGCGGGGTCTGAACTCCCGGTTGTTGGGTCTTACGACGGAGAGAAATCCTTTGGCAACGTGGTCACCGGCTCTAATTCCAAGCTTACCTTCACGATCACGAATACGGGCAACGTCCCGCTTACCGGCGTGTCTATCACCCCGACAACGTCCGGGGACTTCTCCGTCTCGTCGCCACCTCCAACTTCCGTTGCGGCAGGCAGTAGTGCTACTTTCTCTGTGGATTTCATTCCGTCGTCTGCAGGTGCAAAGTCGGCTGTTTTCAACATTGCCAACAATGACCCTGACGGCGGAGAAAGCCCATTTGTTCTGAGTTTGACGGGCACGGGCACGGCTCCACCGACAGGTAACGACGGATTTGGCTACACCTACACCACGGCCCCTCCGACCGCTCTCACGCTCAAGGATACCGACCCTGACGTGGTCAACGCCGCGGCTCTGTCTGGGGATGACCTTTACCTGAACCTCAACATCGGGTTCACTTTCAACTTCTATGACAATGCCTATACGACCTGCGCCGCGTCGACGAACGGGCTGATCATGTTCGGTACGCCTTCTGCCGATTATACTCCAGATGTTCCGTTGCCCAATGCCAATGCACCTAACAACATTGTTTCACCCTTTTGGGTAAACCTTTATAGAGGGTCAACCAGCAAAATTCTTTATGCGACAAGGGGCTCTGCGCCCAATCGGGTATTCATCATCGAGTATATCGATATGGAGGAGTATGGCAACGCAGGTGGCAAGGCTTCGTTCCAGGTTCAACTCTACGAAGGCACCAATGTCGTCGAGTTTCAGTTCAAGAGATATTCGGGGTTCCAAACTCCGGCGAAGGCCATCGGTATTGGCATTGAGAACGCGACCGGGCTTGTGGGTATCAACATCGACAAATCAACGCTCGGATCACTGCCGTATGGACTTAGGTTTACCCGGCCAACCGTGGTCGACGTCGAAAGCAAATACACCCGTACAGATGGGACAGTCCACGACATTGGCGATCTACAAAGGGGTCTGAGCCCGGAGATCGGCACTTTCAAGTATCCTTACGGATCCTTGAAGCGCTTCGAGGCTCCCCCATACATTTATCTGGATCAGGGCTTTGGAATTCTGAACGAGGCTGGTGATGTAAACGGCGATCCCACAAAACTGGCTTGGTATCGACTGGTCAATCGGGGTTATTCGATCGATGGTCAGCAAGCACAGGGCACCGACGCCTTTGTTGAGCTCAGTCTTGTGCGGGATTTCAAGATTGTTTGGCGCTGGGAGTTGGAGTTTGCGGTCAATGTTAAGTTTGTGGGAGTAGGAAGTCCGACGCCTGAAATTGGCCGCCACTGGCATGCCTTGAACAGTCCTTTAACCGCCTCAGTTGACGCACTCATTACCAGTGACGCCCTCGGGGTGAGAACCAAAACGACAGGCTATAAAATCACCACTTACGGCCCCACTGGCCCCATCAGCCCAGCGATCAGCTATACTGCCTCTGAACAAGGTTCTCGCGTTGCCTCCATTCCCTTGACAATCACGGCTCCACTGCTGTTTGAATGGCTTACCAGTGGGCAGGTGAGATATCGATTCAGCGCTGCCTCCGGGGTGGACGGACAGACCAGTGCCACCTTCGACAGCATGTCTTTTGTGCAGGTCTATGACACGGATGGTCTGAATCCGGTGACGACCTACGGCATTGGTGCCCAAACAGATGTGTGGATCAATACCGATCCTGACAAATTAACCCCGGTAAGGGTGGGGGCTTTCTACCGAACGGCCCCCGACAACAGTTATACTCTCGTCGACTTTCCTTTGTCGCCCGGGGGGGATCTCTCTGGGGTAGGTGCCGACATTTCGCGAATGGACGATAGCTACATTCCTGCCAAACCTGCTCTGGACGCGCGACTGGCCCGAACTTACCTGCTCAACGGCGGCTTGCTAGCAACGCGAAAGTCCCCGACTCCCACAGTAATCAATTGGGCTTACAAGCCCACCATCTATCGGGCTGAGGTACCGATCGGGATGGCATTTGATCCTACCAAAACAGTCCCCCTGCTCTATGACGGAGTCACCGTCAGGGAACTGAGTGACGAAGGTCCCAGCGCGGCGACCTTTGCGCAGGTCGGAGATGTACTCGCAGGGAAGAAGTCCGCTGGTCAGCCCTTGCGTTGGGATCAGGTAGACTCAAAGCTTTACCCCGTGCACCCAGACAGCCACCAACTTAGTTGGGTGGACAAGAACGACCGCACAAAGAGCTACATGATCGAGATTGTCAGCGGATATCCCGCCCAGACCGTCAATCTAACCTCGGAACGCGAAGATTTGGACGGGTTGCGGCAATTGTCGGGCAGTCCTCCGAGTGCGAATTTCCTGAGCAAATATGTGATGACTGCCACTCAACTCACGATTGCCGTGACCAATCCAGGTGTCGGTTTCCCAGCCCAGGCAGACAATGCGCACTACCGGCATCTATTTGATCCTTCGTCCGATCGGCGTCCGCCCACAAAACTGGATCTAAGTGCTACGGATGAATGGAAGTTTCAAGACATGACCTATACGGACAATGGCACCGATGCTTCCGCCAGCATCGCGGTTCCTGGAGTGTCGTTCACTGCTCAGGCCGAAGGCCGTAGCGTCGTCCTTTACAGCTACAGGCCGAATCCGGACGAGGTGGCGGATGGCAGTCTCTCGAAGGAAAAGCTGGCCGTGCGTGTCATCCGCTCGTCGCCGATCGTTCCTATTCAGGCAGACGACGCCAAGCTGGTCCTCGGCAGGCGCGGTCTCGAGCTCGGTGGGGGCTCCGCCGCCAATCGCGGCGCGTTCGGTGTCGTCGCGTCATCGGGTACTTCGACGGTGGACCCAGGCACCAGTTTCATGGTGGACTTCTGGCTCAACGCCAAGGGCGTCAAGGACATACCCGTAACGCTAACGAACTGCACGACCAACGGCACCGTCAATGTGACCTGCGCTAGCACCACTGGCCTCGTCGCGGGCATGGGTATTGCGGGGGCCAACATTGCCACTGGAACCAGGATTGCCTCCATCACCAACGACACCAGTTTCGTGCTCGATACGGACGCTACTGACAGCGGCACCGCCATCACCCTTACCGCCTCAGGGAAGCCGGTAACTGTGCTGACCACCAAGAACGGCAACCTTAAAGTCGTGTTGGATCCTACTCAATCGACGATTACGGCCACGTATTTTGGAGTTCCTGTTACCAAGGTCTATTCGACGGCGGGTGCCGCCTGGCGCCATCATGTGATCCACGTGTTTGCCAATCAGGTATCCAATGGTCCTCAGGCGACCGTGATGGACTATTATGTCGATGGCGTGCGGGACGAAATAGGTTTTGTGACAACCGAACAAAAGTCGCTAACCGACACCGCGACCTTTGATGTCGGCACCAGTTTGACGGCGAACAGCTTGCGATTTGGTGTCGATGCTGATCCTCAAAGTCAGATACAGATGGATCAGTTCCGACTGTTCACCAATCTGCCACTTGTCAGTTCTCCTGCGACGCCGACCGATCCATGGCTGTCCGAGACAGACGTCCTTGCTCTGAGAACGACAAGAAACATGGCGTCATCTTTGCGTGCGTCACTGCCCGCCCTTTGGTTCAGCTTTGATACCTATCCCAACGGCGGCACCTCAGGCCTGTCCTCAGCTCCCTTTGCGAATTCGGGTTCACTCTCGGGCGTCACGGTGGGACCGGTCACAGCCGACGGCACAGGTGTCTATGCGGGCACCCTTGCACACGTAGACATCCAGGAAGTCGCCACGCGAATTGAGAGCCCCTTGGACAACGCCGGGTTCAGCGGCACCGGCTACGTTTTGAACAAGGTTTCCAACTACAATGCGGTCATCTATAACCGCACCGCCGAAGTTGGTTCCTGGGGAACGCTCTTCCCGGTCAATCACACCCAACTTTATACCGATGCAACCAAGCGCCTCGAGGTGGCTTACTATGAGAATCCCTACCGTACGAACCATGTCTCGCACCCCAATGTTGCTTGGCCATACACAGCACAGGCTTTCAACGAGATCAAGTATCCAGCCTTTGGTCCCCACAAGGACAAGGCGATCTACATCGCAAGCCGAATCGGGTCGGAAGGCGTGGATCAAAAGGGTCGGGTGCAGCCAGCTTTTTACCTGGATAGATACTCAAACCTCACGATCTACAACCAGCCTGATAAAACGCTTCCAGGATACAATCCCAATGAGGAGCATGCGCTGGTGGCTGCCTCGGGCCGCGCCGGCTTGAAGCTCAAGAACTTTGGCGAGGACATTCCCAATGACCCACCGCTGGCTGCCTTTGCCTTGCAATCTGAACTCAATGCCAAGAGCCCATCCTATAGCTCTGATCCGTGGGTGCTTGCGCAGGTCAACAACCTCCTGACGGGGGAGCCCGAGATGGCTGCCTATCAGGTGTTCAAGACTCGTTCGGGTTCTATCGATTTCCCGCGTCCATTGGACGCCACCGTCAGCGCCACGGCTGGCTTGGCTTACGAGCCCGCAGCTACGCCAGAGGATCGTTTCCTGACGACGGATGTCACCAAGACCTTCAACTTCAAATACCAATTCAGCTATACTGCCTTTGCGGGTGACTTGCTCATTCCTCCTTATCCGTTGAACCTCGTCATCGGCAATGTGGCCATGGCGGATGCCCGGGGTAAAAGTATCCAGGTGAACAGTGTCAATCAGCGCGTTCTCTGGCGTGACGTGAACAAGAATGCCTGGGTCGTTTCGGGCAATGGCAAATTCTTCCACCAGTATTTCTACCCGTTCCGGGCTGATTTCTTCATGCCGACGACCACTCCGGTGGGAACCCCGGTGGCCTGGGTGCCAGATACGGGAACCAATTTCACCGGAAGCGGCCTGAGCCTCGATCCAGTGAAGGTGGTTTACGATACCTTCTGGCGAGCCGACTATCCCAAGCTCAAGCGCGGGGAAACACTCACCTATCAAGGTGGCGAATACTTTAACGAAACCCCCGGTTCGAATGGTCTCCCAGCGCTGGTGGCCATGAAGGCTGCCGAGATCGTCTACGACAGTTCTATTCCCAGCATGGTCATGGGTGCGGCGACGGCCAATCGTTATGAATTGGCTAATGCATCAGCACGGATTGTGCGGGCACTGGACCGGCGGGAGAAACCCTTCACGGTGGCCAATATGGGGCTCTCTGGATTCACGCCTGCCACCAATACGAAGATCTTCATCGTGGCTGAGCGCTGGTATTTCAAGGAACTGCCAGGCTCGCTACAAAAGCGGTTCTATTTCGATTCACTGGCGGAGAAGCTTGTCTTCCGCGGCTATCTTAACGACAAGGACAGCGGCAACAAGGATCTGACAGTAGGACCTGATCCTCTCAACATCCTGGAACCGAACGTCATGACCAAGGACGATTACAATCGTCTCCGCGCTCTAGCTGGAACCACCGTCTGGACCACCGTGATCGATCAGATGTATTTGCTCGCGCAAAATCCTCATGTTGTGACAAGCGGAAACACCTCCGCCTCTGCCGCCATTAACAACCTGCAAGGGGTAAAAGACAAGCCGACCAACTACTCCGCCGACTTGACGCAGTTCTGGCTTCCAAACCTCTCTGGAGCCGCAACCTCGCCTGTGCCGACCATCGTGCCGTTGGACAGTTTCGGAGTGGGATCTGCTCTGGTTCCTAATGCCGATCTCCTGACCAAGGCCCCCACGGGAAGTCTATACATCACCATTGCGGAGAACAATCGTTCGGAACTGGTAGGTGCCCCCGTCAGCCTGCACATCGTTGAAATCATCCCTGACCGCTACCGTGGTGCAATCAAGGTAATCGAGGCTGCTGATGCTTTCAGTGAGAAAATTTCTCTGCAGCATAATGGTGAGTTCGGCGGCAACACCGGCGACCTTTATTATGAATGGTGGATCCGTGACGCTGGGTCGCTCGACGAGGTAGCTCTGGAGGTGCTGGCCAACGGCACCCTGAAACCGTTCGACACCAGTGGTAACACCCTCTGGCAGGAATATCTGCCGAAGGACCGATTGGAGAACGCCAGCCTCTCAGTTGCTGAGAAACACCTCGGCCTGAATTCCATCGTGTTCGAAGGTCGCCCTGATGTTGTGCTTGCTGACAAGTTGGTGCTAATGCGCTATCGCCACAAGAATGAAGCGAACTGGACCCTGGTTCCGTTCGAGGTCGCGAACCGCACTACCGCCTGGAAACCTGGTTCGGTTTCTCCCGTCTCTCCCGCTCCCTTCCAATGGGCAGGGGCCGCTAATTCGCCGCAACTCCAAGCTGATGGCAGCAGGCGTTACGTGCCTCAGTTGGTCATGGGTTGGGTCAAGCGCGTGCTGGACCGTATCAATCCCTATGAGGCAAGATACACCGACTTCTTCAGCAATGAGAGTCCTGCCACCTACAGCAGCCAGCTCCAAATCGCCGGCGGCCCCTATGCTGGCAACGTCGCGCTGAATCCCGACAAGAATGTCATCGAGAACACCGGTCTGATCGAACTCTACATGACCGTGCTGAATCGCGCCATGTCCCTGTCCATCGACAACTCTTCCAATGGTGTGGCTAGTGATGGGATCAAGCAGGCGCTGCTACTGGCTGCCACACGGCTCTCCGTGCTTTATGAATTGCTTGCGCGGGAAGCTTACAGTGACGCTCAAGACTCGACGATCAACTCTGGCGAGGACGGTGGATTGTTGGGCATCGCCTCTTACACTCACGCCTTCCAGAACATGGAGGCGAACTTGATGCACGAGGAACTTGCGCTGCTGCGAGGCACCGACTTCCTCAAGAGTTACCCAGTCTATAATCGTATGTTCTGGAACTATGCGAAGGGACTTGGTGAGGCTGCCTACAACGTCAATTATAACATCTACGATGTTAACACCGACGGCTTTATCAATGAGGACGACGCCCGCAAGCTTTATCCGCAAGGCCACGGCGATGCGTGGGGGCATTTCCTCTCCGCGCTTGGAATGCACTACACCTTGCTTCAGCATCCAGGGTTCAGTTGGAAGTCCCGCTCGGAACTTTATTCTCTCATGCAGAACGTGCTTGTGGTGGATTTCCTTGACGAGAAAACCTTTGCCAGACTGGCAGCAGGCAAGGCGCGCGCAGGGCGGGACATCGTCCGTGATACCTATCGCATGAGTTACACTCAGGATCCGGACGGTCAGTGGCAGGGCTACACGGATGGTGCCGATCCGGCACGTGCCTGGGGCGTCTCGGAATGGGCGCACCGCGCAGGCCAAGGAGCCTGGTTTGACTGTGCTGTCGCTAATGCGCTGCTACCAGAAGTCGCTCCAGGAGCAAACCCGGAGAATCTTGACCTGATCGATCGCCAGAGCGCCATTGATGATATCGGTGAAATTGCCGGCGGATTGCATGAGATTCAAAACGCCATGGATGAAGCCAACGGGGGAGTGAACCCGCTCGGCTTTGATTCCGATGCGCTCACCTTCGACATTAACCCGGGTGCGCTTGATGGTGGTGCTGAGACTCACTTCGAGCAGGTCTATGGCCGGGCTCTAGAGGCTAGCGGTAACGCTCTTGCCACCCTCGAATACGCCACCCAGGCGGGCAACAAACTGCGTGCAATCGCTGACGACACTGACGCGCTTGTTGGTGAGGCGATGAGCCAGGATCTGGACTTCCGCAATCGGCTGATCGAGCTATTTGGCCGCCCATACGACGGCACCATTGGCTTTGGCAAAGCCTATCCTGAGGGCTACGAGGGACCAGACACGCTACTTTTTGCCTATCTAGATAAAATTGAAATCGAGCAGATCGTGCCTCCCATCGATAGCAGTGCCACAGTCAATTTTAACGTTCTACTGAACCAGGTGAGAGGCCCCGGCTCCGTCATGGACAATGCTGAGTTGGTGAGGCTCTACGGGCACACGAACGGCAATCAGAAGACCTTGGCCTTCCAAACATTCCTGAGGCAGAGAACGGATTGGCAGTTTGGAGCACAACTGGGAAATCTTAGCTTGCCCTACAAGACGGCCTCCAGGTATGGATTTGAGGCACCCTCCACCTGGGGACAGCGGACCAGTTATGGTAGTATCCAAGGAGCCTTGATGGACATGCTCTCCGACGAAATTGAACTCGATTCGGCCATCAATGACTACATCGCCTTCCTTGGCGACTTCGAACAAAAAATCCATCGTCTGCAGAACGAACTTGCAATCAATGCCGAAAAGGAGGGAGTGAAAGACGCGATCACAGGCGTCCGCGCAGGCATCAACTCCGCAATGGCCGCTTTCGATGTGATAAAAGGAGCCGCTGAGCTTATCAAAGGGCCGGTCAAAACCACAGCTGCTGCTATTGAGGCAGGGTTGCCGACAAGTCTTGGGTTCTCCAACGACGTAACATCTGTCGGTCGAGGCGTTGCCGCCGCCTTGAGTGTGGCTTCGGAGGAAGCGTTCGATGGAGTCGCAATCGCGGGGGACATAGGCAAGACCATTCTGGGCCTCGTTCGCGATGAAGTCATCGAAAGGCTCAACCGCGACATTGAGAACCGCGACGAGATCCGCGAGCTTGAGGGCATACTAGAGGAGCTCGAGGGCATGACCGGGGCGGATATACCCAAGCGTGATGCGATCGGAGCGGTACTCCAAAGCATGGAAATTCACCGGCAGGCGTATGTCACTGCGCAAGCGGCAGGCTTCCGTCTGCTAAAGGAGCGGGAATCTTTCAACAAGAATCTTGCTTCCAGAGTGCAAAAGAACCGCTATCAGGACATGATTTTTAGGCTCACCCGCAACGAAGCGATGAGCAAGTATCAGAGCTCCTTCAACAACGCGGCACGCTATGCTTGGCTGGCAGCCCGGGCGTATGACTATGAGACCAGCCTCGATCCCGGCCATCCAGCCGCACCTGGCGCCCTGTTGGACAAGATTGTGAGGGAGCGTCAACTTGGGTTGTGGGTCGATGGCGCGCCTCAGTTGGGGAGTGGTGGTTTGGCGGAGATTCTAGCTCAACTCAATGGTAACTTTGCGGTGCTCAAACGACAGCTTGGCATCGTCAACCCGCAGAGCGAAGTGGAACAATTCTCACTGCGCAAGGAGCTGTTCCGTATTAACTCGCTCGACCCAGCACTCCAGGAGGCGCTTGACCTCAAGGATGAGCTGGACGGTCTGGGCATCCCTGATAACCAGCGCACGCTCCCGCAACTCCAGATTCTGGCACGACTGAATGTCCCCGAAAATCAGGATGCCATTAGCCAGGCGGCAGCCAGCGACGCCCGGTGGACGGACGCGCTCAAGGCGCGATTCGTGTCCGATTTGAACACGATGCCGCAGTTCGTCCGCTACTGTCGCCCGTTCGCGTCAGGAAAGCAGCCCGGCCTCGTCATCCGATTCGGTAGTTCCATCGAGTCAGAGAAGAATTTCTTCGGCCTGCAACTGGCTACTGGCGACCACAGTTACAGCACTGCCAACTACGCGACCAAGATTCTGGGCTTTGGCATCTCTCTGGAAGGATATGATGGCGCTGAACTTGCTTACGCACCACGCGCCTACATGGTCCCAATCGGCAACGACTACATGAGGACATCGACTTCTCCGCAGCCAATCACGCGTATGTGGAATGTGGTGGAACAGCGCATCCCAACACCGTTCACTATCAACCTGAGTAAATTGTCTTCTCCCAACTATATCCCCTCGCTCAATGGTGTGGATGGGGCGTTCGGGGAACTTCGACGCTTCGGTGACATGGTGATGTATCATGATGCCGAAGAGAGTGAGATGATCATGGACTCACGCCTGATCAGCCGTTCTGTTTGGAACTCCGAGTGGATGCTGGTCATCCCTGGGGCAGGACTTCTTGCGGATCCCGAAGAAGGTTTGAAGCAGTTCGCCGAACACGTCTCGGACATCAAGATCAGTATTCAGACATACTCCCACCAAGGCCAGTAGATGAACTTGATGTCACCCTTTTCCCGCCTAAGCCACCCGATGAAAACCACATATGCACTCATCACCGCCGCCGTCTTTGGCGGCCTCTTCGCTGCCATTCCGGCAGTGCGGGCGCAAGGCTTCACCGAATCTGACGCCGTGTTTTATGGGGAGGTTCGCAAAGCTTCCGGCGGCCAGACCTTCCTTCTGCAGTCAGGCGAACTAAAGATCACTTTCGTCAATCAGTCGAACTCCGCCAACCGGATGACCCTGACCACGGACCTGCAACCGACTGGCAATGGGGACAACAGACCTTTTTCATATTCGTTGAAGGTGCCCTTGGCCTATTTGCCAGAATCCACCCGGCTGAAGGACTTCCTCTCGATCAACTCTCTACCCACCCAATTCAAGGTCGAGCAAATCACGATTGATGGCAAGCCCGCCACACTGCCCGATGGCAGCACCGATTTCTACGTCCTGAATTTCGCCAGCCGTGCCGGTCAATACCGCTTGGATTTGCTGATTGGCGGCGAGAGCACAAGCACCGCCAATGATGGCATTCCAGACTGGTGGAAAAGACTCTATGGGCTGGCAGTGAACGCTAATGTGGCCAGCGACGATTTGGATCGTGATGGCTGGTCAAACATCCAGGAGTTTCTCCGCGGTAGTGATCCAACGAAGAGTAACCGCGATCCCCAGTTGGTCACCACTCAATTCGTTGTCCCTGAGTTGGGTGAAGCCGGTGTGTATGCTCAGTTTCTTGATTCGGACACGGCGGACGAGGGGATCAACCTCACGCTTTCGGGCATCGATAGCAACGCCTTCCAAGTCAAACTGGACGGAGCTTCCGTGCGCGCTGGAGCATCGCAGAACATTACTCTCGCAGATCTCAAGTCAGGCCGAGTCTCGATCGCACATATCGGCCGTGAAACGCGCAGCTGCGCCTTGCCGATGAGTTGGAATGATGGCGGAGAAACCTTCTCCGGCGAAGTGCTCGTGCTGGTCGTTACCCCCAGCCAAGAAGACGGAGGCGAGGCTTCGCTTTGGCTTGATGGTTATGATCTCCCCGCAGCAGGCTCACCCATTAGCAGTTGGCGGGATCGCTCGGGCAGCGCACGCCCAGCGACTCAGCCGCTTGCCGCATACCAGCCCGTCGTCACCAATCATGCGGCGGACTTCTCCACCGTCAAATCAGCCCATTTGTTCTTCAAGGACAGCGGTCTTTCGGAAGCCGATCATACCGTGCTGGTGGCCTATCAGGCTGCAGACACTTCGGATACTCCGCAAACCTTGTTTTCGACCAATCGCGGATTCCTTCAAGTGGCTGCAACGACTCAGCCCATCTCTTATCCCGGCGCACCCGTTTATCAGATGGATGCCAGCGCTGTGCGGGGCTTTGAAACCGCTACCGGATCGGCGACAACTTCGATCTTCCGCCGCCAAGCCAACGTGCTGCAAAACATTTTCGGCTTGTCCTATGATGGCGAGGGCGCTACCACGGCTGCTCTTGACCCCGTCCTGCCGACGCTTGGTGCTCGACGGCTCGCTATTCCGAGTGGCGCTGAACCAGTCGACGAATCGTTGTTTGGCCAGATCCAGGAGATTCTTGCCTTCCCGACTGCCTTGCCTGAGCAGAAGTTGCGCAGTGTGAACGACTATCTCCAATCGAAGTGGCGCGGGGCTGTGATCTGGAATTTCAGCACCGAAATCAAGACCGTGAATCTCACGGCAGGGCAGGGGACAAAACGCCGGATCATCCGCGGCGGTTTCGGTGCCGACATTCTTGGTGGTGGACCCGGTGACGATATCATCTCTGGCGGCGGCGGCGACGACCTGCTGGCGGGCGGCGGTGGCGCAGACACCTTCGTTTTTGGAGCCGTGGACGTGGGTCGTGATACCATCACGGACTTTGATTCACTCAAGGACATCATTGATGTCTCCGCCTTGTTCTGGGGTTCCGCAGGGGATGCCCGCCAGTTCATCTCCGTGAGACAGCAAACGAACTCCGCCGGTGCAATCCCGACTCTCGATAGCGTGCTTAGCGTGACCCGTTCCGACGGCTCCAAGCTGGAAATCGTGCTGAGAAACGTGGTGGTCACTACCAACCAGTTAATCCCGATGATCACCGAAGGTCACCTCCGGATGGGCCGACTGAGCATCCCTACGGGCGTGCAGATCGCCCTTGCTCCAGGTTCTGCGACTACCCCTATCAACGAGACTTCAGGTCAGGGATTCAGGGTCAATGTCACTCGCAGCGGGTTCGGGGTTCCAGCGGCTTTGGATGTTCCTGTGGGCTTTTTGCAGGGCGCAAACGGTGCCCGATTCGTTGTGGACGGCGCTACTTCCTCGAATGGAACTCGGGCTGTGGTGAGATTCGCTCGCGGGGAGACCAGCAAGACGCTCACCTTGCGTCCCTTGCCTGATCTCGACACGGCCAGTTCCGCTCCCGTGCAGGTCATGGTGTTGCCTAACTTCAAGTATTCAGTCAACGGAGCGGCCGTTACGCAGTCCATTAGTGACAATCCCAAAGTGTGGTTGGAGGTCACCCAATCCAACGCTGCGGTCACTCCGCCCCAGGCAGCGAGCGTGGTGGTGCGTCGGGACGCGGGTTTAACCAAGGCTCTGATTGTCGATCTGCAAGTGGGAGGAACGGCCGTCAATGGTGTTACCATGACTACTTTGCCGTCCAGTCTGACGATCCCCGCAGGCCAAAGTTCGGCCGAGTTGAAGATCACGCCGATCGCTGCTGGCCTCAGTTCGGGTGCCAAGGTGGCCGCTATCAGGTTGGCTTCCCGTGATCGCTATCTGCTGGGGAATCCGCATGAGGCGCTGATTTACATCGGAAAGACTGTTCAGGAAGCCAGTGGTGCTGGTTTTGATCGTTGGCTGAAGACGGTTGCCGATGCGGCCACTCCAGGAAAAATGATCGATGTAGAAGCCTCGCGTGATCGTGTGATGGCTTATGCCATGGGTCTTAAGTCCGTTGGCGAGTTGAAGAAGCGTCGAATGAAGTTTAGCCTCATCAACACCCGACCTGAAATCTCAGAAATGGGTGCGATGGATGCCGCTGACTTACGCTGCGTGGTTCAGTCTTCGACCGATATGGTCCAGTGGAGCGACGTTAGCGGTTCCTTTGCCCAGGTGCAGGATGTCGGCGGTGTTCGCCTTGTTGGGCCGCCCAAGAGTCCTGAGGAGACGAAGAAGTATTATCGCGTCAAAATGACTCTTGATCCTGGGCAGTCGTTTGAGAGATGCATCGTCAACCTTACCAATGCCAGCAGGTATGGTATCACTGGCAACGCCGTCTGGAGCAGTGATCCGGCCAGTGGTGCCTTGGTGAGCGCGGGCAGTAACGCTGGAGAGGTCAGCCGCATTGTTGCCCAAGTGAACGGGCCAAAATCAATCAGCTTTGAAATGTCGGTTCCTGGTGGAAGTGCCACCGACAAGCTCGTATTCTATGTGGACGGTGTGGCGCAAACTCAGACCTCGAGCACCGCGGTCATCGTTAATCAGGCATTTAGTTCCCCCAGCACGCACCTGCTGATGTGGGAGTTCAAGCGTGGCACAGGCAATGCTTTGGTTCGGAACCTTGCTCAGTAGAATGTCCCGCACTAGTTGAGGTGTGCTTTACCGAACCCCATGCGCCTTCCGCTCCTAGATTCCTGCCCCAGATTCATCACTGCCATCAGCGGAGGCCTACCTTGCTTGATATTTGCGCTCGTGGCAGGTCTGCCGTCATGTGGTCCCAAGGCGGTTGATAAAGCGGGGCTGACAGTGACCTCCGGTGTTCAGCCTCTATTCCAGGTTGGGTCCCTGTCAGTTTTCCAGTCCGATCTGGACCAGCAACTCAAAGAGCAGCACTCGGGGCGAAACGATCAGGCTGCCAAGGTGAAGGCGCTTAACGAACTCGCCAGCAGGGCGCAGTTTGTTCAGGCGGCGCTCGATGCGCAGACACAGACTGATCCTGTGGTTCGCGCTGAGATCGCCCGTCTGCTTGCCAGTCGCTATAGGGAACTAACCCTCGCGCCGCAACTCAAGGCACTCCCGGCGAAGGTGCCAGAGACCCGTCTGCGTGAAATCTACAAGGCCAACGAAGCCCGTTATCAATCCAAGGAGAAGCGCGAAGTCGCCGTGCTCTGGCTTGATCCCGGAGCCGATCCCCAGCGGCAGAAACAGTATCGGGAGAAGATGCAGGCCGCCCTCGACTGGTATCTCAAAAGCAGCGGGCTGGAAGGTCATCCCGAGAGGGGATTCGACGTGCTTGGGGTGGACTATTCCGAGCATCAAGCTAGTCGCTACAAAGCGGGCGTTTATGGCTGGATCGAACGTGAAGGTGGAATGGATGCCTGGACGAAGGCACTCGCCGAGATAGCGTTTTCACTCGCGAAGCCGGGTGATGTTAGCGCCGTCGTGGTCCGTCAAGAGGGTGTGTTTCTCGTTCGATACATGACCGCCAAGCCGGAGTTGCTGCGGCCGTTTGAATCAGTCGCGCCTGAGCTTGAAAAGGGCGAACTAAGCAGGCTGAAGCAAAAAGCTGAAGCTGATTTCAAGGATGCGCTGGCTGCTAAGTATCCGGTGCAGAGACTGGTTTCGCCAGCACCGGCGAAGCCTTCAGTGGCCAATGGTCCATCGCACTAAGCGATGAAGAAAGGCCATCGCAGGCTGCGACGGATATATACCTGCTACCAAGGCTATGCCGCCATTAGCAGCCAACGCATCCGCCTAGCTGCGTGCTCGGCCCATGTGTGGCTTAAGTGTATCCGTCAAACCAAGCCC
>Ga0247831_1003805_pt1 | contig 21245 bp, 37 predicted proteins | sample LaCruzMarch2015__9_FD_192406 | JGI IMG/M metagenome (GOLD analysis project Ga0247831, IMG submission 192406) | Freshwater microbial communities from meromictic Lake La Cruz, Castile-La Mancha, Spain - LaCruzMarch2015_1m | ecosystem: Environmental > Aquatic > Freshwater > Lake | place: Spain...
ATCTGTCAATACTCTATATATTATCTGTAAATATATGTAGATGAACCATTATGGTTTTTTAATTCTTTTTTAATCAATGACTTATGATTTTGATTTTTCCACTTTATGCTGTCATAGTTTTGTTTAAACCTATCAGAGAAACAATTTCTTGCTTTATCACCTTTACCAGCACCATTATTTGAACTTTTTTCGTTCATATATTTGGCTTTTTTCTGTTAGCAAATATGACTCTATATTTGAGATTTATTGATTCACAAATATGGCTATATTTGGAACATTTCTATTCACAAATACAACTATATTTGGGATTTTTGTGTTAGCAAATATTACTTACTAAAATCGCCAAGATCACGATCAAAAGAAAACTTGCCAGTCTTTTCTACAAGACCATCATAAGTTTCCTCTGTGCAATCTGCCATTGTAGTAAATGGAGCAATTACAGCAAAGATTCCAAAAGCACCGATTGTTGCTGCAGCTGAAATTGGGCGAACAAATACAAGATCGCCAGCAGAGAGGAAACCATCTGCTACTGGAGTAGACTCACTTTGAGTACTAGAGTCGGCCAATGCTAGTGAAGCACAAAATAGTGCAATTAATGTTAGTGTCTTAATTTTATTCATATTAGTATATTATATTGTACTATTATTGTTTTGTCAAGTATATTTGGCATTTTCTTGTTAGCAAATATGATATATTCGGAACGAGTAGGATTCGAACCTACGGATGATATAAACCATCGGAAGCTTAGTAGGCTTCTGCTTTAGACCACTCAGCCATCGTTCCAAGCTGCCTAGCTAGGATTTGAACCTAGAACCACTTCCTTAACAGGGAAACACTCTACCATTGAGTTACTAGGCAAAAAATTAATCATTATTTTCTGCCACATTATTAATATGATTTTTAATTAAATTATAAATTCTTACCTCTTCTGGATTAGCTTCTCTTTCGACTTTATCTAAAGAAGAGAAAGCATACTCTTTTAATTGATGATGCTTGAATCTGTATAATTTATTTCCACCATTAGTATGAGAATATTCTATATGTCTAAAAGGTAAATCTTCAGCTTTAATTTTGTATAGTGTTCCTAATTTAACTTTAACTTCTGCTTCTGGAAAGACTCCATCAATAAAATTTAAAATCTTTATCCAGCTCATAATTTTTTCTTCTTTTTCTTTTTTGGTTTTACATATTTCCAAACTTTACCTTCTTTATCTAAATCAACACTCCAAAGCATAACTTTGTTATAAACTTTAAATCCATATCCATCGCCCCATACCATAGTTGTTCTACTTATAAAGTCGCCAATATAGTATAAAATTTTAGATAACAAAAGCCTCATATAGTATATGATATATTGAATATTGGCTTTTGTCAAATATAAACTTGTTATTAATTATAATTAAAGGTATAATCATTTGAATGCGTAAATGCTTGAATTGCCAAGGAAATATTCCAAATAAGATCGAACATAATGGCAAAAAAATAAATACCCAAAGAAGAAAGTATTGCACAACTTGCTCTCCAATTGGTAGTCATAATACCAGCAAAATACATCTACCAAAAACATTAAGCAAAACATCTGCAAAAAACTATCAAATAATGAATCAAGAAGAAAAGAAAGCTTTCAATAGGAAGCATTATAAAGAAAGCTGTAAAAAAAGAAGAGACGAAAGAAAGAGAGATTTAGTAGAAACATTTGGTGGAAAATGTACTATATGTGGCTATGATGAGAATATTCATAACCTTCATTTTCATCATTTAGATCCAGCATTAAAAGAATTTGAAGTAAATACAAAAAATTTATCTAGTAAAACTTGGGAGAAAGTTCTTATAGAAGCTCAAAAATGTGTTCTTGTGTGCGGTCATTGTCATACCAATATACATTATCCACAAGGTAAAAACTGGAAGAATAAGTGAGCCATAAATCGGATTTATATAAGATATCTATTCTGGCATATAAACTATAATAATATTATTTTTTAATTTTATCAACAATATATTCTTCGGCAATCCATTGAACATAATTTAAATTAATATATATTTCATATCTCACTTGATAATCCCAATTTAAATTGGCAGATCTTATATTAATAATTTCACCAATCACTATTTCATTGCTATATTTGCAAAAAAATCTAACTTTATCCCCGATTTTATATTCTAATTGATTCACTGATATAAACCTCAAGACTTACGAGGCTTTTTATTTATATATTTATTAACTTGTGCTTCGACTTCTGCTAAATTCTTATACTCTATTTCACTTTTGGCGATTAAATTCTTTATTTTATTCATTGTTATCCTAATTTCTTCTTCGGTTTCTGGACTCCAAGGCAATGAATTTAAATGATCCATTTTTTTAAATTGTTCTTCAGCATTTTTCTCTAAAAATTCAGAAGATTGTAGAGTAATTTTTGCTTTTTCTATTAAGTCTAGAAACTCATTCATTTTTTAACCTTTGGCCTAAATTGAATAAGAATATCTTTACCATAAGCTTCAAATGAAGCTAAAGAAAAACCTTTACGATCTAAAATTTTGCAGAGTTCTTCGTAATATTTTCTTTTTAAGAAAACCGCTATAATATTCTCTTCATGAACACTAACGCCATATTGGTCGCTAAATTCTGAGCACAAAGCTAACGCTTCTTCTATGTTGCTCACATCATAAATTACACTATTCATTTAGGTTTAATTGAATATAGCTCTGGTTTTGTAGTAATTTTATTCAAATAATTTTTCGCATTTGTTAAACCATCTTTACTATATGGAAAAACACCATACTGAAAATTATCTTTTTTTGAGATTAAGATGTAGTATTTTTTCTTTTTAAGTTTTGTTTTTTTTATTTTATTCTTTTTCATTGTTTAAATATTGTTTTATTTTTTCCCAATGGTTTTTGCTCACGCCAAGCCGACTATTCTCCGCTAGTCTATATGCATTTTTAGCTTTTGAGTCTGGTACTTCTTCTGATAACTGTATATCAGATGGAATAGAGTCTACATAATTTGTTATTAAGACTTTCATATGATCATCAAGTTTATGAAAATATGATGCCATTTTGTAAAGATGAACCTTTATTGATTCCTTATTCATTTCGTTTTTGTATTTTAAAATCAACAAATTCTATAAATTCGTTAAATGTTCTTTCTTTTATGTTTAGTTCTTTAATGTCTTTTGCTGTAGAGATCAATTGAATTTTATATTTATCTTCTATTTCAGAGCATATAGACAACAAAGAAAGAGAATCTATATTTAGGGTACCCATTTTAACATTAATATGGTCTTCAATTTGATTTTCTGAAAAATTCGTTTCTTTGATAATTAAAGACTTAATAAAGTCAACTTCTTGAGTATTCATATTAATATTATATTAAATATTCTCTTTATCTCCAGAAAATACAACATCACAATAAGTTTTTAATTCTCTTGATATATACTCTTTCATGTTGTCAAAATCATTAAATTTAATAAAATTTGGACCTAATTCATTATCTAATCTTATTTTAAATATATTTAACTCTTGTAAGATATCGCATTTATTAATAATCAATTTGTTTGTTCCAGATATTTTTATAGCATTTAATAGTCTATTAAAATTAAGCCAGTTTACGAGTCTTTTTCTTCCTGTGGTCGTTCCATATTCTTTACCTAAATCTATAATTTTATTCAACTCTTCATTTAGCCATAGTGATTCTGGAAATAATGGATCAACTCCACTTTTAGTATCATAAATTTTAGCTACTCCAATAATATCTCTTATTTTTTTAGGGCTAAAACCTAATGAGCAAGCAGAATATGGTAGAGTCTCGCTACTTGTAACATAAGGATAATCACCATAATTTAAATCTAACCAAAAGCTTTGAGCACCTTCACAAAGAATATCACCATCAAGATCTCCATCCCAAATGTACTTTTTATCTAAATAATCTTTAGCAAGTTTGCCTACTCTTAAAGCTTTATCAGAATAACATGGAGCAATTCCTTGACCAGTTGTACCAAGTTTTGGTTTTAAAAATTTAAGATCATACTGAATATGTCTTTCAGTAATAATATGAGTTTTTGCACTTACTTTGATTAATGATGTGTCAAAACCTTCTTTTGAAAGATATTCTAGTTCATCAAAAAACTTATCAATATTGATAACGCAATTTGGACCAATAATTGATTTCTTATTATGAAATACTCCAGAAGGAATAATGTGTGTTTTGTATTTTTTTCCATTTAAATAAACCGTATGTCCAGCATTTGGGCCACCATTCCATCTACATACATAATCATATTTATTAGATAAAGCATTAGAAATCTTGCCTTTGCCTTCATCTCCCCAGCATAAGCCAAAGATGATATCTACTGCATTAATCATTACTCGCAGTTATAAAATCTACTTGGGCTTCTTACATCAAAAATAGAAACATTCTGTTCTTTTTTATCATTAAAAATATTTAAAGTCTCATGGTCGATAACTTTATTTACTAAACCACAATACCCCTCTTGAGTTAGGCTATTTGTAATAACGAATACTCTCTTACCAAGCATTCTTTTAAGAATGTTTGCTTTTGTTTTATTTAATGTTGCGTCCATATTTATATATTATCCTATATTTTAGCAAAAGTCCAGATCTATTTTACCTTTTTTATTAATTGTTACATAACTGCACTTTTCTTCGCAAAAACTACCAGTATTTATATAGTTGTCAGATATCTCTGGTATGTGAGTATGACCACAAATTATCTTATTATATCCGTTTAGATTTATGTATTTTATTGCATTTTTTTTGACATCAGAGCTTTTCTCTACAAAGTCATTTGTTTTATTTTTAAAGATTCTAAAGAAATCATCGGCATAAGGAGTATATTTTCTAATAAAATAATAGCATTTAACTATAATATTCGTGATCCATTTGTATTTTGTAAAGTATATATCAAAGACATCTCCATGTACGACAAGAATTTTATTCTTATTGTATTCAAGGACGTAATCATTTTCACATTTAAATCCTAATAGAATACTCATAAATTCAGCCTTAAGAAAACAGTGATTACCAATTAAATATATAATCTTACATTTTTTAGAAAGCTTTCTTAATTTTGAAAGGACTTTCCAGTGTTCTTTTTTAAGTCTATGCAAATTATGATGATCAAATAAATCTCCAGCAATAATTATTTTATTGGCTTTAATATTTTTTAAGACTTTTAAAAGTCTATCTGGATGGCAATCTTTTGAACCCAAATGAACATCTGAAAAAATCAAAACATCAGTTTTCATTACTTACTTTTCATATTTAAAACAATTGCAGTAGCATATTCTTTTTCATGACTTATTGACACACATGCTTTAATTTTCTTGCCTTTTATATAAATGCATGGCTTATTATTTTTAGTTAAAATTTCAATCTCTTTATTTATATATGGTAAGCCAGCTTTAAAAGCAGCTTCTTTAGCTGCCCATTTTCCAGCTAATTTTTGATGTATGTTAGATTTTGTTGTTTCTAAAATCTCTTTATCTGAAAAGATTTTACTGAAAAAAGAATATTTTTTATTTGTGAATCTATTAATTTCTACAATATCTATACCGATCATAATTATTTTCCATGAGCGAAAGCTTCATACATGCTATTTGCAGTTGGAGATATAACTTTTACTTTGTTTTCCCAAATTGCACCACGCATCTCTTCTATGCTTCTAAATCCAAGATAGCTCATCGCACTTCTTAAACCATTTGCATAATCATAAACTACATCTTCTATGGATTTATCTTTGATCAAGGGAATCAAAGTTTTGTCTCCTTCTACAAAAAGATTTTTTTTGCTTCCATCATAAAGTTCATAATCTTCAACAACATCTTTGCTTGCCATTCCTCTGTAAACTGCGAATAGTTCTCCATTCTTTTCTATGATATTCTCTTCGTCTACTACGTCTGCCAAGCCAGCAAATATCCTTCCACAAATAACTCCATCTGCACCACTAGCAATAGCTTTAACTAAATCTCTTGGATTTCTTATTCCTCCATCAGCAAGAATACTTGGTCTATCTTCTTCTTTTGGATTTTCTTGACTAAAGTGATCTGCATTAGCAAGCTGATAATTTCTAATTGCTTCCCAAGCATAAGATAATCCAGTAACACTTGGACATCCAATTCCAGTTTTAATCTGAGTTAAACACATACTTCCTGGACCAATAAGATGTCTGAATCCATCAGCTTTTAAATTTGCTAATCTATAAACGCTTGGTTTTGTTAAAGTATTTCCAACGATAATATCTTGTTTGTATGTTGATTGTTTATACCAAATTAAGAAATCTTCTACGCTTTTAGCTAAACCATTAGCTGTATCTAAAAACAATATATCTGTGTTTTTATTTAATTCTTTTATTCTATAAGATGCGTCTTTTAAACCGATAGCAGAAATGCAGAATCCACTTTGATCTTTGATCTTACCAGCTTTTAAAGCTTGTTCTTCTGCACTCATGAATCTATGCAAAACTCCTGCTCCACCAATTTTATTTATTTTTATACAAGACTTCACAGAAGAAACTGTATCCATTGGGGATAAAATAATTGGAATGTCTATATACTTATTTTTAGAAATTTTAGTTATAGTGTTTACTTCTTTTCTAGATGAAATATCTGAAAAGTTTGGTAACAAGCATATATCATCATAACCCAAGCCCATTTCTATTTGTATCTTCATATTATATCTCTAGTAATGCTCCGTCTGTTTTTAATACATATATATAATCTGTGTCTTCTTTTTCTTTTATGATTTTTATTTCTTCTGGTGTTAAAAATTTATCAAGACTATCTTTTGTGCTATTTAAAAAATTCATATGATTTTTATTACAAGGACAATTTGGATTATCTGCGACTTTACTATATATATCCTTATAGATCATCATTTGTTGATTTACGCCTTTTAAATTATAAGAATTTATAATAGTCATTAATTCCCAATGTTTTTCTATATAAAGAGGCTTTCTTTCACTCATGCTTGATATTCCTTTCCACTATAGTATATAATACTACAATTATAACATAAATAAAACCAAAATATTTTATATTTGTAAAAAAAGATATCAATAAAGCTGCCCAAAATGACAAACAATAAATGCAAGAGATAAGTCTAGTAAAAAAACTATTATAGTTTATAAATAGAAATTTTGGTAAATTGTTATTAAGCCCTGCATTTTTTGCTTTTTCATATTCTTTTATTATTTTAAAATTAAAGAATTTTAAATATTCATAAACTGCATCTGTTTTCAACCATATGAAAATAAATGAAAACGCTATTAAAGAATATAAAATTGCTTCTTTCATTCTGGACTTTCTGGATTATATGAAGCTTTTTTGTCGGACCTTAGAGATTTTGAATAGGTCAATGGTTTTGTATACTCTTTTTCATTAGAAGAGCTATAGGTTGAGTTGTATTTTTTTGTAGAAAATTGAATGGACGTATTTGCACCTTTTGGTTTTTCTATACTCTGCTCAGATGATGGATTAAAACTTGAAATATATCTATCTGGAAATTGGTTTGGATAAACTGTGTTTGTGCCGTACGTTCTATATACTGCCCATTTTTGCGAAGGATGATTATCTCCATAATTCTGTTTTCTTACTATAAAAGAAGGAAATTGTCTGTGATAAATTGTGTTTGTGCCTAAAGAGTCAAATAACCAGTATTCATTTTCATTCATTTTTCTTGCAGTCATAGAAGGAAATTGCCTTGGATAGACTGAATTGGTGCCAAATGTTCTTGTTATAGTTGCTTCTTGATATTGAGCAAACAAATTAAAACAAAACAAATTTAGAAGTAGAATATATTTAATCATATTAAGTTTATATTTGATTTTGGTAGTATAAGCAAATCTGCAATTTTATCTCCTATAAAAATGTTGTGCTTTGTTTTTTCTCCAAAAAACCTTTCTTTGTCTGATATCATAAGAATGCCTTTAGGTATATTAATATTAGTTATGATTAATTGCAAGTCATTTCTTTCGCCAACGATAATATCGTTAAGTACGTTTATTCCATATTTGATATATAAATCTTTTTTTGGCAAGATCAATCCTATGAAATCATTTGATATTTTAATATTTAAAAATGTTCTTAAGAAATGCCTCTCTCCTGGAAGAATAGACATTCTTTCTGCACTATGAATTTCTATCAAGCCTTCAGAATTTAATTGAAGGTTTTTAGCTTTATCTAAAATTTTTGTATAATTAACTTGTGCAGGGTTCATATTTTATGAGTTTTATTTTATGAAATTTAAATATTTCTTTTGATTGAGTATCTTTATCGTATTCTTCAAGGTAAAATACTTTCTCTATTCCGTATGAAGCTATATTGATTGCACAACAAGAGCAAGGTAAAAGAGTCGAGGCTAAAATATATGGGTTATCGTATCTAGTTATGCAAGATAAAGCATTGGTTTCTGCATGAATTATGTATTTTCTTCTATTATCCCTATCTTTCCAAAAATGACTACCTTTTTGATCTTTGGGCTTAATGCCATTGTATCCAATGCTTAAAACTCTACCATTTTTATCTAAAATAGATGCTCCTACTTTTTGATATGGATCTTCTGATCTTTTAGATGCAGTTAAAGCTATGTTCATTGCCATATCTATAAAAGATATTCTTTTCATTTAGACTTAAAAGAAAGACCCAAATATACTAAAATTCCTAGAATAACAGATATTGTCATTTTTGAATTATAATACAGATTTAATAATAAAACAAGTTAAATTATATATATCTTGCTATGATCAAGGGATCTGAACCATATCCACCTGATCTATATGTAACCTCACCATTACCAGTATCAAGTATTGTACCAGCAGCTCCACCACATCCTCCAAAACCGTAGAATTGATAATAACCAGCATCTCCATACATATATATAACTGTGTCATTATCGTCCCTATTTGGACCTCCTCTAGCAGAATAAGAAGAAGGAACTTCAAGCCTTGCAGGATGTTGAGAGCCAGAATAAGCATTGTACTGTATTGTTCCGTTATCTAGATAACTATATCCACCTGCTCCACCAGCAGCTGCACCCGTAGTACTAGCAGGAGTTGCTCTGCCTCCACCAGCTCCTCCTCCACAAACATATGGTCTTTTTCCAGAACTATTTGTAGCCCATCCATCAGCTAATTGTATACCTTGTCCTCCGTGACCCCCCATATAATTTCTACCTCCTACATTAGCACCTCCTCCTAATCCTCCTCCACCACCTCCTCCCCATATATTTGTGCCACTATTTCCAGATCCAGCAGCTCCACTAGTAGTTCCTCCTCCACCAGTATAAGTTATTAATGATCCAAAACCGCCACCTCCACAACTACTTGTTCCTAATCCTGCACTTGGACTCGCTACTAGCTGTAAGCTTAATGAAAAAACAGAATTTCGATTTACTTGACCAAAATTTCCATAATTTGTGCCATAAGTTCTATTTTCAAAAACATATTGTCTATTGCTTCCACTTTGACCATATCTAAAATAACTTGTTGCTTTTCCTCCGTTTCCACCATTATAATAAGTTCCACCAGCGCCTCCTCCAGCAGCATAAGCAATGTTTCCATTATCAGTGCTACTAGTTGATATTCTAGCTGGGCCACCATATTCTGTATGTCCGTTCCCTGAATATGTAGCAGCAAAATATTGATTATCTGTTAATTCGACGCCATTTCGGGTGCCTAAATCATTTGCACCATTACCTCCAGCTATTGCAAAATTTAGAGTATCAAAGTAAAAAGAATTAGCTTTAAGGTAAAAAAGAGGTGAATAATAACTTACTCCTGATGATTTTGTGCTACTCCAATATGCTGATGGTATATATTTTATTCCTCCACCACCTCCTCCTCCACCACCACCAAAACCACCACCTCCACCACCGCCAATTAAAAGAAATTCTATATTTTTTGATCCTACAATATTAAGAGTGGTTTGGATGGAGGATATTAATCTATAATTATATCCTCCATATGTATAAGATGATCCGCCACTAAAAGTCATTGAACTAAAATAAACTTTTCCATAAGCATTATTTAAGCCTATTGCTCCACTTGATGCTCCTAACAAGCTTCTGACATTTGCATCATTTAAGCTTATTGCTCCAGCAGCTTGTTCTAATTCTACTCTGATATTATCTATACTAATTAATCCACTACTTTGTAAAGCCATATATAATTATTACACACTTATATTAATAAAATTTTTTATTAAAAACAACACAATCTTCAAATACTACTGTTATAGTTTTGTAATTAGCATCAATAACAAATAATCCTAATCTAATATCTCCTCTTGTGTATATCTCTTTTATTTTTGAATCTATTATATTGTATACTAACTCATGAACTGCTGGATTCTTTTGTTCCTCATATTTAACATTTGTGATATCATTGCCTCCTAATGGAACAGGAATTTTAACATTCTCAACTAATTTTCTAGAAATATCATGCAATTTCATAGCGTAACTTTCGTCTAAATTAAGATCTGGATCTCGCCGAAATCTATAAAATATTGATCTGTGATTTAATTTATTTTCATAAATCTCAAATTCTCCTCTTACTGATCCAACTCCACCTTGTATTAAAGTCTTTAAAAGAGCTTCTATTTTTTTAGATTCAGAGGTTAGCATTATATAATAATAACATTTAAATTAGAAAAAATCTAAATTATTTAATATATTATATTAAATGACGATACTAGAAGCGGTTAATAAACTATTAGAGCATTTCGTTAAAAAAGATTCTTTTAGTCTTGATGTAGATTATGCAAATTTAATGAATATTTCTGAAAGTCCTGATGAGGATAAGATTTGTTTTATTTTAGCCTTAGAAGATTTGGAAAAAAATGATTTTATTAAATCTCATCAAATCGGAAAAAAGAAAACATATATTTTAAAAAAACCTATTATCTCTTATGAACAAAATTTAGTCTTGGCTGGATTTACTTGCAATATGATAGCTAAAATTATAAACGATTTTTGTGATAAAATAAAAGATAAAAGAGATTATTGTGATGCAAGATCTGTAAATGAAAAAGATATAAGGAATCTTATATTTATAGCTTCTTTAAATTCTAACATACAAGATAAAAGCAAACAAGATCTTGACTAATCAGTAAAATTATACTATAATTTCCTGAATGCATAATAAAATTATTGGAGTTTCTGGTTGCGCTCGAACTGGAAAAGATACATTTTTTAATATATTGAAAAAATATATACCAGAAGTAGAGCAAGTTGCACTAGCTTTTGAACTTAAAAAAGATTTAGATGAATTTACTAAATCAAAAATAGGTATTTCTGTATTCACAGATGATACAAAAGAGAAATCTCTAATTAGAGGCATTATGGTAGAATATGGAAAAATCAAAAGAATTCAAACAGAAGGAAAATACTGGACTTGTCTTGCTCAAAAAAAGATTAATCAAATTTTAAGATCTGATAAAATACCAGTTATTACTGATGTAAGATATGATATTTATCCTAAAGATGAATTCCACTGGCTAAAAGAAGAAAATGATGGCGTTTTGGTTCATATCACAAGAATGTTTGGTTCAGATGAAATTCCACCAGCTAATGAAGAAGAATCTATTAATAATGAAAAATTAAGAAGCAAAGCTGACTATTCTATAACTTGGAATACTGTTGAGCCAAGCAGTGAAGCATGTAATGATGAAAATTTAAATGAAATTGTGAAAGGTTTTATAAAATATTATGATAAATTTAGAAAATAAACCAGACGACTACTTAATAATACAAGTTCAAAAGAACAACTGTGAAAAAAGTTTAGGACTTCTTGTATCTAGACATTCTCCATTATGTTATAAAATATATAAGAAATATACTCCATCTTTTAATGTCAAGAATATAGATTTAAACGAGGTATATCAACAAAAGGATTATGTAATATATAAAACTGCCATGTCTTTTAAACCTAGCAAAAATGTTAAATTCTCTACTTGGTTAGGCAATCAAATAAGATATCAGTGTTTAAATACGATTAATAAAAAGGAAGATATTGTATATTTAGAGCAAAAAGATTTACAATATCTAATCGACAAGAATGCTGATCAAACTAATGATAAATTAAATGAGTTAAAGGATTATATTGTTACTTTATTAGATCAACTAAAAGATCATAGAATATCTAAAATTTTCAATATGAGATATTTTGAAGATGCATCAAATCAAACTTGGACTAAAATTAGCAAGAAAATGAATATGAGTACTCAAAATGCTATTAATCTTCATAATAAAGGTGTTCAAATTTTAAAAAATAAGTTGACAAGTAAGGATTTGTTTGATAAAATATAAAAATAAGGAGATACTAAAAAAACAACATGAGTGAAACAAATAATAAAACTGATTGGTCAAAACTAGAGCTTGGTGCTCTTTGGAAAAGGAAGAGTCCAACGCAAACATATCTAAGTGGATATATTAAAGTTGATGAATTAGGTACTCAAAAAGAAGTTAAAGTAGTTGTCTTTTCTAATAAAAACAAAAAAGATAATGAAAAAGCTCCAGATTTCAGAGTATATTTATCTGAACAAAAGAATACTGCTGAAAATAAAGCAACTGCAACGACTAAAAGTGCGCCAGTAGCAAGCCCTAAGAAAGCATCAGTTGTAATTGCTAAGTCTGAAGACGAAGATATTCTGTGAGTAAAGAAATTGCATTACATTTACCTGTCAATGCAGTAAGTTTTGGGCAGGTTTCAGTTGGTATTCTTAGAGAATTCTATAGAAGAAAACTGGAACCTTGCCTATTTCTTATAGGCAATCAATCGGATTTAAGCGTTTATAATGCAAATACTGATTTCAATAAATGGCTTGAAGGTTGCGTATCTAAATCTTTAAAAGATCATAAAAGATCAAATCCTGTATTTAAATTATGGCATCTAAATGGCTCTTTGGAATCTTATAGCGATAAACAAATTTTACTAACATTTTACGAATTAGATTCTCCGACACCAGAAGAAATTAATATATTAAAAAATAATCATAAAATTCTAGTTTCATCTGAATATTCAAAAAGAGTATTTGAAGACAATGGTATTACTAATGTAGATTATCTTCCTTTAGCATTTGATTCTGATAGTTTTCATATTAAAAAGAATTCTACTGTTTTAAAAGACAGGATAACTTTTAATGTTGTAGGAAAACTTGAAAGAAGAAAACATCATGCAAAGGTCATTAAGTCTTGGGCAATGAAATACGGCAATAATAAAGATTATTATTTGAATTGTTCGATATTCAATCATTTTATTAAAGCAGAAGATCATCCAAAATTACTTTCTAGTATTCTAGAAGGAAATAAATATTTTAATATTAATTTTCTAGGTTTTATGCCTACTAATGCTATATATAATGATTACCTTAATAGTGGAGATATTGTTGTTGGTATGAGTGGCGCAGAAGGTTGGGGATTACCAGAATTTAATAGTATATGTCTTGGTAAGCATGGAATAATTTTAAATGCTCATGCTCACAAGGGTTGGGCAAATGAAGAAAATGCAACACTAGTTAATCCTACTGGTAAAGTCGAAGCCTACGATGGTATGTTCTTTAAAAAAGGAATGCAATATAATCAAGGTAATATTTTTGATTTTAATCATAATGAATTCTTATCTGCTTGTGATACAGCTATTCAAAAAGTCAAAAATAACAGAGTTAATGAAGCTGGTATAAAATTGCAAAATAAATTCACCTACGAAAAAATGGTAGATTCAATTCTATCTTATGTATAATGCCAGAATATTTATATCAACATCCCGACTCTGAAAAAGTCATTAGTATTATTCAAAGTATTCATGATAAACATGAGTATATTGATTCTAATGGAATAAAATGGAATCGTATATATACTGTTCCTCAAATGGGAATTGATACCAAGATGGATGCTTCTATGGATTCTAAAAAATTTGCTGAAATGACTGGCAGTAAAAAGGGTACTATGGGTGATCTATTTGATCAAAGCAAAGAATTATCTGAGGCTCGTAAAAAAATACATGGTGGAAAAGATCCAGTAAAGCAAAAATATTGGACTGAATGGAGTAAGAAACGAAAAGGAAAGAAACATCCTGAGATGTTCAAAGACTAATTAAAAATTGTTTAAATTAAATTAAACAAAATTCAATTCAAGCTCTAAAGGATTCACTGGTTGGCCTCTATCAAATCTTTTGATAAAGTTTGTTCCTTTAGATGGCATATTAGCTACATAAGATTTTTTATTTTTAAACGAAATCTTAACATGGTCTGCTAATACAGATACTGAATCTAGATTTTTGATGCTAGATTTCAATGATCTTGCTATAGCACAGTCTTGAGGGTCAGCTAATGTGCCTTCTTTTATGTTTTTATTTGTTATCTTGATGTGTTTTTTCATTTTTAGTTTCTCGTATTGCATACTCATAATTATCACTATCTTCAGTAACCCATTTTGGGCTATTCTCAGAAGTATATATATGAGAATTTATTTTTCTTTGCAACAATGACTCATTTGGTTTTGTTGCGAAGCTTGGATCGAATACTTTTATTCTATTATTAGGTTGTATTGCGAAATTGCCATTGTCTAGTTTTATAACATGTCCAGCTTTATGCTGATCTGGTTTTTGACTAAATCCAAAATTTAATTCATTGTAATCACTATGAGCCCAATCAAGAGTAAATAAATAGCGACCCATATACTCTTGACCAGTTCTTCCAGTATATTTTATTACTTTATTTTCTAATAAATAAAAAGTTGTTACAGATATATGATAACTAAAACTATCCCAAAGTTCTAGTTCAGTAAGCTCCATATCTGGTGCATCTTCTTTTGAACAGAAAGCACTAATAGGAGCATGCCACCATATTCCACCATCTTCCATAAGAAAATTAAAAAGAGGAACTTGACTCGGTAAACTTGTAACGCCAAAAATTAAACATTTATATTTTTTATCAAAACTGTCTTCTTGATTTCTTAGGTAGTTACCTCGAACAAAGCATTCGATTGGAGGTATATTTGTATTAAGAAATGCCATCGTTAATTTATTTACACATTAATTGGTAATCTGTGTAAATTATAGAGCAAGTATAATGTCTAAAAAGCATAAACAAAAAGAAGATAAATCGGTTCCTGTTCCTCAAAGAGATAAAATTGAAGGCTTCTTAACTATTCGCGAATTACAATGGACAGAGAACCAAAAGAAATTTATACAATTATTACAAGATAAAAATACTAAAATGGTACTTTGCAAGGGGCCAGCAGGAACAGCTAAAAGTCTATTAAGCGTATATGCAGCTTTAAATGCTATTAATACTAAGAAAATAGGTGAAATATTCTATGTTCGTAATCCAGTTGAAAGCTCATCTCATAATTTAGGATTCTTAAAAGGAGATCTTCATAGTAAATTAGATCCTTATCTTCAACCATTGATGGATAAACTACATGAATTATTACCAAAGAACCAAGTAGAAATGCTCTTGAAGCAAGAGAGGGTAAAAGGACTACCAGTTGGATTTTTAAGGGGTCTAAGCATTAATGCTAGTTATATTATATGTGACGAAGCTCAAAATTTAAGTATTCATGATTTTCTATTAATTACTACTAGAATGGGTAAATTTAGTAAATTAATATTAATTGGAGATATTCGTCAATCTGATATTAAGAATAGTGGATTTGAAGCGACTTATAATTTGTTCGATAACAAGAAAAGCGTAGATAAGGGCATACATACTTTTAAGTTTGGCACAGAAGATATTATGAGAAATGATATTCTAGCTTATATTATTGAAAAGTTTGAAGAGTTATCTGAATCAAAACCTCATACACGCAAATAAAATTAAGTAGAAAAAAATATATTTAGATTGTATAATTTAAAATATGCCAAAAATATATTGTAGTTCATGTGGTAATCCAATACAGTATGCAGATGTTAAACCAAATTTCTGCACGAAATGTGGATATAATTTAGGAAGTGGAAAGCCAGTACAGAATCAAGTAAAGGTTGAACCAGAAATAGAAATTATTCAAAAGCCTAGTATTTCTAGTCTTAACTGGGATATTGAAGTTAGTAAGCCGAAGGGTCAAAAATTAAAAGATTTAGCTAAAGGTGAGAAAAGTCCTGCCTTTCAAAGAGATGCTGATGAATCAAGTTTATCAAAAGAAGAATTTTTAAAAGAATTTCAAAAAGAAGCTGGAACTCTTCGCAGAGGTAGTCAAGCTCCAGATGATGATAGCGCTGATTATTCTGAAGATGATGATTCGTGAAAAAGCCAACATTTGAAAATAAATTTCAAGAAATAAATGTTGAGATATACAAAAGAAAACACAAGTGGAATCTAACTTCACTTGCTTGGATGGATTTCGATGATGTTGCTCAAATATTAAGAATACATATTCATAAAAAATGGAAGATGTATGATCCAGATCAGCCTTTGGCTCCATGGATTAATAGAATCGTTAGTAATCAAATTAAGAATTTAATCAGAAACAATTATGGAAATTACTCTCGCCCTTGTTTAAAGTGTGCAGCAGCTGAAGATGAAGATCATTGTAATATTTATGGTAAACAATGTAATTCTTGCCCATTGTATGCTGCTTGGGAAAAGAATAAAAAAAATGCACATGATACAAAATTGCCTTTAGCTTTAGAAAATCATACAAAAGAAGTACATGAAATGGAAGATGGTAAAATTGATATAGAAAAAAGCGCTAGTAATATACATAAAAAGATGCAACAAGTTCTTAAACCTACAGAATGGAAGGTATATCAATTACTTTATATAGACCATAAAGATGAGGATGAAGTTGCAGCAAGTATGGGATACAAGACTAATGAAAAAAATCGTGCTCCAGGTTACAAACAAGTACAAAATATTAAAAAATCTATTATTGTAAAAGTAAGAAAATATCTTTATAGTGACGATGTAGATATATTATGATCAATTTAGAATTAACAGATGAGCAGAAAAAGAAAATCTTGGAAGAATGGAATTCTAGGCCATCTAATCCACCGTCTTTAGCTGAATTAACAAAATTAATATTTGGAGAGGGTTTTGATGGGAGAAGTCAAGAGGGTAAGGCTATTAAGAATTATTTAGCATCTAGACAAATTATACCTAAGAAAAGTCATGAATATGAACCTAAAGGATTAATAGAGTTAACAGAAGATCAAAAAGAATATATTAGCAATAATTGCTCAACAATGACTTCTGTTGAAATTGCTAAAACGATATTTAAAAATAATGAATTAACTAATTTAAATCAAGAAACTCGAAGTGTCGGTGAGTATATAAAAACATTAGATACTAAAGTAGTTTATAGTAATCCAAATAATATTCCAGAAGGAGATTACAAGCCACCAACAACTTTTACTAGATGTTTATCTAGAATAAATAAATATGTCCATGAAGGTATTGATGAAACAAAGTTAACTGGAAAACAAAAAAGAGATATCCAAGCTATCATTGGATACTTGCATACTTATAGATTTTTACATCAAATCAATACATATCAAGATGAAAAAGAAAGAGAGCTTTTTGAGAGTAGTTTTGTAAGATATACTTATGATAAAAATGACTTAACTCAAGAAGAAGTTGATCAATATATCGTGCTCGCTACAGAAGTTGTAATCTCTTCTAATATACAAGAAACTATTCAAGCATTGCAAATGCAAATGGATGGAAATGTAGAGGCTGGAGAAAAGATTTCAATGTCTCTTGTAGAAGCTATTAGTACTTCTAGAAATGAATATAATCAATCTGTAAGCAGACAGCAAAAACTACTTCAAGATTTAAAAGTTAAGAGAAGTGATCGACTTAGCAAACAAGTCAAAGAAAATGCATCTATATTAAATCTTGTTGAATTATGGAAAGAAGAAGAGAGTCGTAAAGAAATGATAAGATTAGCTGAAATGAGAAAAGAATTATTATCAAAAGAAGTTGAAAGATTAAGCACTATTGATGAAATTAAAGCTAGAATTTTAGGCTTATCAAAAGATGAAGTCTTGAATGGATGAAATGCAAGTCCAATGCAAAATTTGTAATGAATTATTTGCTGCAGATAAATTCTTACATCTGCATTTAAAAGCTCATAAAATAAATACAGCCACTTACTATCAAAAGTATTTTCCTAGATATGATTTACATTCTGGAGAAATGATTAACTTTAAAAATAAAGATCAATATTTTATTGACGACTTTAATAATAAAAACAATTTAAAAGCATACGTTAAGAATTTAGATCAAAGCAAGTTGCAATCATTTCTTACTGGTTTATTAAGTAAAAGGAAAGAGCATAAAAGTCTTGTATATGCTCCCACTCAAGTCGAATTAAGGTCTTTAATAATGCCTTCTATTGTTACATTTGATAAGTATAAATTAGACTATTATGGTATATGCGAATCTATAGGTCTTAAGAAAAAATTTGAATCTTATAACGGAGAGCAGTTTAATTTTGAAGAGTCTGAAGATTATCAAATAATGGTTGATACTAGAGAACAGAATCCTCTTAGATTTAAATATCAACAACAAGTGGCTAAACTAGATTTTGGAGATTATACTTTAAATGATTTGCAAAAGTGTTGTTTTACAGCTGTTGAAAGAAAAAATTTATCAGACTTTATTGGGACAATGAGTGCTGGCTATGATCGATTTAATAATGAAATAGAACGAGCAAAGAATGCTAATTATTATCTAGTAGTACTAATCGAAGAGTCAATAAATGATGCACTTTCTTTTAATTATTTGCCTCATATTTCAAAAAAAATTAAAGCTACTCCAGAATTTATATTTCATAGAGTTAGAGAGCTATGCCAAAAATATGATAATATTCAATTTGTTTTTGCTGATGGTAGAAAAAGAACCTCAGAATTATTAATTAAAATTTTAACTGGTAATTGTATACATAAGAAATATGATTTGCAATTACTTGTTGATAAAGGTATAATATAATATGTGGTATTGCAACGATAAATATAAAAAAGATTTAGTTGATTTTAATAAAGAATTATTAAAAATTGAAGGCACAATGCTGGATAAAGAGGCTAAGATAAGTTTAGCTAAATTTTTAAGAGCAAATCTAGGTTTGACTACTGAATTAATTAGTGGAATTAAACTTGCTCCATACCAAGAAGTAACTTTAAAAGGATTTTTTAATCGTAATTTTAATATGTGTGTTTGGGGTCGTGGCTGTTCTAAATCATTTATTGCTAGTGTTTATATTTTTCTACAATGTATATTTGAACCTAATTCTAAAATTTTAATAGCTGGGCCAACATTTAGAACTGCTAGAAATATTTTTACTAATCTAGAAAAATTAGTAAATAGTAAAGAAGCTCAATTGCTTCAACAAGCTTTTGGAGTCAAAAGCAAAAGAAATGATTTGTTTGAATGGGAGATTAATGGTGGGAATATTGTAGCTATTCCTCTTAATGGTGAAAAGGTTCGAGGCTTTCGCGCTAATGTTCTTGTTCTTGATGAGTTTTTACTTATACCAGAAGAAATTATTAAAAATGTTCTTATGCCGTTCTTGGTTGCTCCTCAAAATATGAAAGAGCGTATTCAAATCAGAGAAATAGAAGACAAGCTTATCGCTGAAGGTTTGATGAAAGAAGATGAAAGAATGATATTTCCAAATAAATCAAAAATGATCGCGTTGTCTTCTGCTAGTTATACATTTGAAAATCTTTATAAAACCTATCAAGAATGGGTTGCCAATATTTATTCTGATGAAGCAGTCAGAGATGCTACATATTTTGTAAGTCAAATGGGTTACGAATCTTTACCAGAAGAAATGGTTGATAAAACTATTATTGAAGAAGCTCAAGCTGGTGGATTGAGTCATAGCGGTTTCTTACGAGAGTATTGCGCTCAGTTTACAGATGGAAGTGATAGCTATTTTTCAGCGAAGAAGATGCATGAATGTACAATTAAAGATGGTGAAAATCCGACCTCTAAAATTTATGGAGATAAAGATAAAAAATATATATTAGCAATTGATCCAAGCTTTAGCAATAGCCCAAGTTCAGATTATTTCGCTATGAGCGTCTTAGAAATTGATGATGAAAAGAAAGATTGTATCATCGTTCATTCTTATGCTGTAGCTGGTGGAGATCTTAAAGATCATATCTTGTATTTTCATTATTTATTAAATAATTTTAATGTAGAAATGATTATAATTGATAATGCTGGATATCAATTTATTGACTCTGCAAATGAAAATGAATTATTTAGAAAATCTGGAATTAATCTTAAATTCTTTGATGTGAATTCTGACGCTGAAGGAGTAGAGTACGATTTAATGTTAAGAGATGCAAAAAGACAATATAATAAAGAAACAAAAAGAATTTGCTTCAAACAAGTATTTACTACTGAATTTATCCGTAAAGGAAATGAATATCTTCAAGCAAGTATAGATCATAAAAAGATATGGTTTGCTAGTCGTATATCTGCAAATGGAGATTCTTTTGGAAGAGTTACTGGAAGTAATATCAATATAGAGAGTACAGGGTTTAATAATTTAATTGATTTTATTGAAAATCAAGACGATATGATTTATGCAACAAAGAAAGAATGCAGTTTAATTGAAGTAAAAAGTACTAGCCGTGGTTTTCAATCATTTGACTTGCCACAACATCTAAAAAGGAATACTAGTGCTAATAGAGCAAGAAAAGATAGATATACTGCCCTTATGCTTGGTAATTGGGCAAGTAAGATATACTATGATATGAATAAAATTGAGAATAAAATGGAAAATGATACATTTACGCCTATAATGTTAAAATAGGTGTAATATTTAAAAATAAACAAAAATGGCTAAAAAACTCCAAAAAGACGAAAAATTAACAAACTATACAACTGGTGAGCCTTTGATGGCTGTAGCAGGAATGAAAGAAATTAAAGCTTCTGATAAACTTAGAAGAAATAGATCTGCTACTATAGAAAGAACAGATAAATACGCTAATATTACTAATGGACTAATACCATTTAATAGATCTTCTACTAGCGTTTATAGTTCGTCTAATATGGACGTTAGAGATGCTGTTATTTTATGCCAAAAAGCTTATTATAATTTTGCAATATTTAGAAACACAGTAGACTTAATGACTGAATTTAGTTCTAGTAAGATTTATTTTAAAGGTGGAAGTCAAAAGAGCAGAGATTTTTTTGAAGCATTATTTAATAAAATTAATCTTTGGAGTTTTCAAGATAAGTTTTTTAGAGAATACTATCGTTCTGGAAATGTATTCATGTATAGAT
>Ga0247831_1003807_pt1 | contig 21239 bp, 24 predicted proteins | sample LaCruzMarch2015__9_FD_192406 | JGI IMG/M metagenome (GOLD analysis project Ga0247831, IMG submission 192406) | Freshwater microbial communities from meromictic Lake La Cruz, Castile-La Mancha, Spain - LaCruzMarch2015_1m | ecosystem: Environmental > Aquatic > Freshwater > Lake | place: Spain...
TTGATCAACTTTTTTTAAAAGTTGAGTGGAACCAAATGTGTCTATTTTTTGATCAACTTTTTTTAAAAGTTGAGTGGAACCAAATGTGTCTATTTTTTGATCAACTTTTTTTAAAAGTTGAGTGGAAAAATATATTTGGATAAATGGTTTAAATATACAAAAGTATATTATGGTATAATATGAAATTAAATTTACTTGTTATTATGTCTACTATTTTATCATCTACTTCTATAAAGCAAATTACACCTAAGCTTTGTATTAATTGTAAACATTTTATATCTACATCTGATAACAAATTTGGTAAATGCGGACTATTTCCAAGGATGATTACTAATAATTATTTTTTAGTAGATGGTGTAAATGAACAAGAAGAAATGGATTATCATTATTGTGAAACGGCAAGAACTTTTAGTAATATGTGTGGACAAAATGGTGATTTTCATAAAAGAAAATATGTTAAAAAAACAAAAGAGCAAGTTAACCATATTGAATGGTAAAAAATAGACAGGTTTGGCTCCACTCAACTTTTCATAACTTGTGAAGAAAGTTGATCAAAATCAACCTTTCTCAAAGGTGGATTTGGATAATATATATATCTTATCAGTATAAAGATATAAACACAATTATATATATCAAATGGTTGTTTATAAGATATATATTAATGACCGAGAATACTCCTCTTGGGAAATATTTGATGCAAATAAATTTGAAAAAATTGAAAATCTTGTTATTCATCCTATTGAATCAAAATTATTATCAAATGATGTATTTACAATTGATAAAAATAATAAAGTAGACATATTACATTCTTCTATCAGAACTGGCCCATCATTACCGTGTGTACTTATTTTAGCAGGAAATAAAACATATGGCAGACAAAATAAATTACAAAATGGAAAAACATATACCAAAAAATCTGCTGAAATATCAGGTGGAAAATTATTGTATAAATGCATACCAGATGACATGCGTTTACCTTCCTTTTTAGTACCATATGAGTTGAAAAATATCGGTTTCTCAAAAGTTTTGAAAAACATGTATGTTACTATAACATTTGATCATTGGAATGATAAGCACCCTATGGGAAAATTGAACAATGTTATCGGAAATGTTGATATTCTTGATAATTTTTATGAATATCAATTATATTGTAAAAGTCTGAATTCATCTATCCAGAAATTTCAAAAGGATACTACAAAAGCTCTAGAAGGTAAATGTCCTATAGAAACTATTAAAACCAAATATCCCGATATTCAAGATCGCACCGATTCAGATTATTGGCATATTATTACAATTGATCCACCAAAAAGTATGGATTATGATGACGGATTCAGTTTGGTTGATAGAGAAGATGGTGTACAGCAATTAAGTATATACATCTCTAATGTGACCATTTGGATGGATGTTTTAAATTTATGGGAATCATTTTCTAAAAGAATATCTACCATTTATTTACCTGATAAAAAACGACCAATGTTACCAACTATTTTATCTGATTGTTTATGCAGCTTGCAGGAAAATGTTGTAAGAGTTGCATTTGTTGTTGATGTTTTTATAAAAGAAGGCAACATTGTAGATTTAAAGTATTCCAATTGTCTTATTAAAGTTTATAAAAATTACTGCTATGAAGAACCAAAATTACTTGGTGACTCTAAATATCATATTATTTTAGATGCAACAAAGCTTTTATCAGTTAAGCATTCGTATATTGATAAAGTCAGAAATAGTCATGATGTTGTTTGCTATTTAATGATTCTTATGAACTATCATTGTGCAAAAGAATTAGTTCAGTTTAAAACAGGTGTATTTCGTTCTACTATTATTAAAAAAGAAATTGAAATACCAACACATATTCCTGAAGAAATCGCTAAATTTATTAAAATTTGGAGTAGCACTTCAGGACAATATATAGATGGTTCCCAAATTGTAAATACACGTCATGAATTATTGGATATAGATGCATATATACACATTACTAGCCCTATAAGGAGACTTGTAGATCTTTTGAATATCATAAAATTTCAAGAAGTAAAGAAAATTGCTCAACTTTCTGAAAGTAGTAATGTCTTTTATGAAAAATGGCTTACCGATATTGAATTTATTAACTTGACTATGCGTTCTATCAAAAAAGTACAAATTGATTGCACCTTGTTGGATTTATGTAATAATAATCCTGAAATTATGGACAAGGAATACGAAGGTTATTTATTTGATAAAATTTCTAGAAATGATGGATTATTTCAGTTCATTGTATTTTTACCAGAATTAAAATTAACTTCTAGAATTACTTGTAGAGAGAATTGCGAAAATTTTGAATGTAGAAAATTTACACTATTCTTGTTTAATAATGAAGAAAAATTTAAAAAGAAAATTAGACTGCAAATCCACCTTTAAAAAAGGTTCTGATCCAAAATAATCATTCTACTAATTCATTACACTTACCCAATTGAGCACCTGAAAATAATAGATAATTTTTAAAATTACACTTTTTTGTTTTTTTATTTTTACATTTATCACATTTATTATCTTCTTTTAGTATTTTTTTCTCTATCTTTTTTGACATTTTGTATGTCTTGTTTTTTATTAATTTTTTAACTTCTTTATCAAATAATTCTTTTTTTTTTTACAAGATTTACACTTTAAAGATTTGATATAAAGAGAACAATCTTTTTTTAAATTTTTATTCATAACTTCTAAATATTGTTTTCTTGTATGATTACCCGATTTTTTCAAGGCACCGATACCAGTATAACAAATATTATTTTTATTCATTGTTATAATATTTATACAGATAATATTATAAAATAGAGGATGCAAAATATTGAAGATAATATATAATAAATTATAAAAGGTACTTAAAGACTTTTTTCAATCAATACTTCTTTTGCTACCTTTTTAATGATTTTTTCTTCTTTTTCAAAATCATTATCTCCTGCACCTCCCATGGATTCTATTATAATTTTGTTGAACTGATCTGACACTTTGGATGTACTTTTTCTCCAATCGGGATACAATTCTTTAAATTCAGAAATTAAATTTATATTTTTATTGGCGATTTTTCTTACCATTTTATGTAACTTTGCTTTATTTTCATCTTCTTTTTCCCATTTATCTTCATCTTTGATATACATGGTTTCTCTCTTTTTATCAGTACAATGAACTGGTCTTAGAGTTACATCCAATGCATTGAGATTTTTTACAATGATATTAGAAATACCTTCTATATAACCAACTTCGCCGACTTTTTCTAAGTCACTTAGTTGTAGTTGGAGAGAATCTATAAATTCAGAAATATTCATTGCATTTTTACATGTTTCATTTAAAAATAATTGCAAGTTGAAAGATTTGTTATGTGAATTAATAGTATTATTTGTAATTTGACTATTTTTAGATAATTCAATAATGGTCTTATTTTGCTCTAAAAGCATTTGTTGAAACTCACTATTTTGTTTAAGTATATTCATAATTACATCATTTGTTATTTCAAAATTTTTGTTATTATTTTCTAATTCTATTTTGCAGACCTTATTATGTTTCCATAGACCTGAACGATGTTTAAAATATTTCATGCAAATATTACATACAAAATTTGTCGGATTTACGTTTCCAAATGTTTCCATTTTGTTTCCAAATGCATGTTTTTTGTGTTTTGCTGTAGATAAATGTTCGGTATAATGATTTTTCTTAGATGTTCCATAGTGACAAAAATTGCAAAAGTATTTAAATGCCGGAAATGCCGGATTTTGGTTTCCTAAAGTTTCCATAAATAGACATTAGATTTTATTTTTAAGTGTTTATTAAAAAAAATTATGCTAACACTTTTATAATTATTTTTTTGGTAACCAGACCATAAAATTCAATTATGGTCACAACGGTCGCCCTTTTGAGCAAAGTATTCGCCCATTTTGAAAAATGGACAAAAATAAATGTCCATTTTTGAATTTCTGGAAAAACTTTCCCAAGAAAAAATGAAAGAGTCGGCCTACACCTGTAGGGACCCTTTTTCACTACATTTTCAAGAAATATAAAGGATTCTCTTACATAGTGTAGAGAGAAACAAGCCCAATTTCTTTAAGTAGTAAAAAAAATGAAATAAAAAATACTTGGAAAATAAAATGTATAATTAGTTACAGATGTCTAGTGTAAGTATTTACGGAATTAATGTTTTCTCTAATGACGCCAATATTAAAGCACAATTGGCGGTCATTATAAAGGCGCCTAAGTTCTTGAATTTCTTATCTGAATTAGATAGAAATATTTTAGATATAAAAGGATTAAGAATAGATGGAGTAAAGTGGTTTTGTAATCCTGCGTCACCAGATCCAAATAAACTTGGGTTTCTTTATATGGAATTAACTGCGACAGATAAACGTACTGGGTTAGCAGTACCATGTGTTGTATTCTTACGTGGAGGTGCAGTGGCAGTTTATTTACGTGTTGTAGTGGAAAATAGAAAATTTGTTGTATTGACAAAGCAAATGAGAGTACCTATTGGAACATTAGTTGAAGAAATACCTGCTGGCATGATGGATGCCGAAAGTTGTTTTGCAGGTGTAGCCATGAAAGAAATAAGTGAGGAAACAGGTCTAACTGCACCTAGTATAGATAATCTTATACCATTAGGGCAACCAATTATTCCCAGTGCTGGAGGATGTGATGAGCAGATTCAGTTATTCTTTTGGGAAACCAAAATGAAAGCAGAGGTTATGGAAAAAATGAAAACAAAGATTTTCGGTGCGGTAAACGAAAATGAAACAATTCAATTGGTCTTTGTACCAGTTGAGGAATATGAAGAAAAATTATTAACTATGGGTGATGTAAAGGCGATATGTGCGCACCAGTTTGCCAATAAAATGGGACTTTTACAAGATACAACCTGCATAGTAAAGGTCAACAAATGTTGCGGATGGTTTTAAATAGGAGTTTATTATTCAATATTATAAAATGACATAAAAACAAAACATTATATTTATATAACCCAATATGGTGAAAGTATGCTCATATAATTATCCAAAAGAGAGAGAAGAAGAGTATAAAGAGTATTATAAAAGTTATCCATATGATTTACATGATTTTCAAAAATGGGCAATTGAAGGTATTGTTACTGGTAACCATGTGCTAATTACGTCCCCAACTGGAACTGGCAAAACTTTACCCGGTGAATTTGCGTTAAATTTTTTTCATTCAAAAGGAAAGAGAACTATTTATACTACGCCCTTGAAGGCTCTTTCAAATGAAAAATTTTATAATTTTACACAAAAATACCAGCATTTATCGGTTGGCTTAATTACCGGCGATATCAAAACAAACCCAGATGCAGATGTGCTTATTATGACAACAGAAATTCTTTTAAACAAACTTTACCAAACTAAGAGTACATCAACTGGTACAAATTCTTCGGTATCTTTTGAAATGGATATTGAAAATGAATTAGGTTGTGTAGTGTTTGACGAAATACATATGATTAATGATGAGAATAGAGGTCATGTGTGGGAACAAACTATTATGATGTTACCTAGACATATTCAATTAATCGGTCTTTCTGCCACACTAGATGATCCTGAAAAGTTTGCATATTGGTTAGAAATGAGAGGTGATGTAGTAAGTCAAGATAGTAAACAAGTATTTTTAACAAAAAAATTAGTAAGATCAGTACCTCTAATTCATTATAGTTTTATTTCAGTTCATAATGGTATAAACAAAGTTATTAAAGATAAGGCAACACAAGAAGAAATAAGAAATGCTACAAATAAACCATTTGTTATTCAAGATGAGAAAAATATATTTAATGATCTTCAGTATCAATCAAATGTAAAAATGTTGAAACTTTTTGAAAAACATGATATCCGTGTAAAACGTCAACATGTTTTAAATAAGGTTACCGAATATTTGGTCCAACAAGAAATGTTGCCTGCTTTATGCTATGTATTTAGTAGAAAACAATTAGAAAAATGCGCCGAAGAGTTGACAACAAATTTGCTGGAATTTGACAGCAAAGTACCTTATATTGTTGATCGCGAATGCGAGCAAATTATTCGTAAGCTGCCAAACTATGAAGAATATTTACATTTGCCTGAGTATGTAAATTTAGTGAAACTTTTAAGAAAAGGTGTTGGTATTCATCATGCTGGATTAATGCCTATATTGAGAGAAATGGTTGAACTTCTATTTGGCCGTGGATTTATTAAAATATTGTTCTGTACTGAGACCATGAGTGTAGGGATAAATTTACCTGTAAAAACTTGTATATTTACTGATGTAAATAAATTTAATGGCGAAATAAATCGCATGCTATATAGTCACGAATATACACAAGCTGCGGGGAGGAGTGGACGTCTCGGATTAGACAAAGTAGGTCATGTCATTCATTTAAATAATCTCTTCCGAAACGTAGACCATATATCCTACAAAACAATGATGAATGGAAAACCACAGAAGCTCGTATCCAAATTCAAAATTTCCTACAATTTACTTCTTAACTTGCTGGATATTGGCGACACTAACTTGGTCTCATTTGCTAGCCGTAGTATGTCAACTGGTGATATTGATGGTCAGCAAAAGACGATCTACTATAAGATTTCAGAACTACAAACCGCTCTAGATAATGCAACCCAATATTCATGCAACTTAAGAACACCTTTGCATATTTTGGAAGAATATACAGGACTTCTAAAAAACTCAGATTTGTTTTCAAATAAAAAGAAAAAAGAAGTAGACAGAGCAACAAGACAACTTGAACAAGATCATAAATTTTTGAAACAAGATCTACTATCTTATAAAAATGTATCAGCAAAATATCAAGAAATTGAAATTCTAGAAAAAGAAATGGAACAATTAAACAATTATTACCATTCTGGTGTAGAAAAAGTCTTGCATTTATTAAAAGAAGAAGGATTTATTGAAGATGAAACTACTTTGTCACTTAAAGGCAAAATCGCAGCCCAGTTAAGAGAAACGCATTGTCTTGTATTTGCCAACCTTTTAATAAATAATCAATTAGATCATTTAACAAGTGTTCAATTAGTCGCATTATTTAGCTGCTTTACCAATATATCCGTTCAAGAAGATGTTAAGGCGCATTATCCAAAATCAGACGACAAAGAAGTAGAAAAAATCGTGAAATTAGTTGGAGAAGCATATCAAAGTTGTCAAGATACTGAGTTGAAACGCAATATTAGTTCAGGTATGGAATATACAATTCATTATGATTTACTCAATTATGTAGAGGAATGGTGCAATGCATCTTATATTGAATCGTGTAAATTTCTTCTTCAGAAAATCGGTAAGGAAAAAGAAATCTTTTTAGGTGAATTTGTCAAGTCACTTCTAAAAATTAATAATATTTCATGTGAAATGGAAAAAATTGCCGAAATGACTGGTAATATTGCGTTCTTGAGCAAACTGAAAGAAATACCGACTATGACACTTAAATATGTAGTTACCAATCAGTCGCTATATGTCTAAACCCACCTTTAGAAAAGGTGGACCTTTTATAAAGATTGAGCTAAAATTACTATACTATTTTTGCTCCACTTTTTTTAAAAGTGGATTTTTTTAAAAGTGGATTTTTTTAATAGTGGATATATATAAATGTCCTTTTTTGCAGAAGCAGAATCTGAAGCATCTGCTTTCACAATTGATAATGTATTAGTAAGTGCTACAGCAACCGCCACATCAAGTTCAGATATATCCCAAGAAGATGCGGATAAAATAGCAAAAAAATTGTCCCAAAATTTAGCACAAGAAAAAGCAAATAATGAAGTAGATATAATCAACCAAACTTTAGAAATTGCAACCATAAACAATGGCTCGCTTGTTAGTGAAAATTCTATAAATTTAGTCAAAGAATATTTAAAAACTAATAATGCGGCAAGTGGTGCTCCTTTTTCAGCATATGTTTTTGGTAACGCATTTACAGGTGAAGAAGTGTTTATTGGAGAAGGTATTGGACAAAAATATGACCAAAATGGAAAACTAGTTAATAAACCAATAGATCAAGACATGATATGGAGGTGGGCATCTATGACAAAATTGCTTGGAATGATAATTTTATGTAAGGCGGTTGAAGATGGTTTAATAGAATCTTTAGAAGATAAAGTTTCGAAATACATTCCTGAATTTGCAAATATAAATCAATACATTTCAGGTTCTACCTTTACAGGAAATTATGATAATTATGGAACGCCTATTTATGATATAAATATAAATACGCAACAAAATTTAGGAAATACAATGGTTCTTAGAGATTTAATAAATAGTAGTTCTGGACTTGGATATACTTTTTTTTCTTTAGGAAATACCAGAATAAATTTTTTAAACCAACAAAAATATACCGATTTTGAAACAGGGATCACATATCCTCCTGGAACACCACCACCAAATAACAGCACATTTGCAAATTATATAGGTTATATTCAATATTTAGAGAGAGAGCAAAACATAAATAATGGTTCTGATAATGTGGATGTACTTACGTCATACTATTATAACAAACCAGTTACATTTACAGAATCCATATTCGCACGTACAAAATTTCCTTTATTAAATCTACCAGGTACAACAACAAATACAAATTATGGGGTTGAATTAAACGTATTAGGTGCAGTTATTGGAGGCGCTTTACAAAATAAAGGAATAAAAAAAACTGCTTCAGAATATTGTCAAGAAAAAATATTTACTCCTCTAGAAATGAACAATACGTGGTTATCATGCGGATCATTACCTTATCCAAAAGATGCTGAAAAAAATATTTTAGATTGTTTTTTCTATAGAAAAAATGTTTTTAAACAACCAAATGCTTTTGATGCACAAAAAGGAAAAAATGTTGAATATAATACATTATATGTTTCATCAGATCCCAAAGTTTCAGATGATGGTTTTGTCAATCAGTCAAATAAACAAGTTTTTAAAGATTTTGTGGGATATCCTTTGAACAAATACTCAGGTGGTTTTGGTGAATCAGGAATTGGTCCTTTAACAGATTATACCAAACTTTTAAAACTTATTATTAATAATGGTGCAATTTATAAAACTATAAATGGACAAAAACAAAGCATAAGAATATTAAAACCACAATCTATTGAATACTTATTAACGCCAAAAGCAAATACAAATTTAAATGATCCTACTATTGGAATTTGGTCATGTGGTGCAGGAACAACTAATTTTATTCAACCACATGAAACATGGGCGGGAGGTTTTGCTATAACGGATAAATATAAAGGAAAAACTCTACCATTAGGCATTGGTTCAAATTGCAACAGATGGATGGCTTACTATACACATCATTATTATTTTGATACTTTAACAGGAAATTATTTAGTTGGAGGTTCAGAAACTTCAATTTCATCATGGAAACCAACTAATATTGAATTTGAGCCAAATTATTTAAAAGTATGGCAAATATTAACTTTATATAATTAAATCCACCTTTAGGAAAGGTGTAGCCAAATCTATTCTACATTTAGAAAAGTTGATTTTTTAAAAGTTGATTTTTTAAAAGTTGATTTTTGATAAATATTGTTTAACGTAAAGTTTTTGCTCCACTTTTTTTAAAAGTGGATTTTTTAAAAGTGGATTTTTAAAAGTGGATATAGTATATGAGAATAGTAATTAGAACTGTTGTATTTCATATTTTATCTATATTAATATTTGCTTTTTTATATTCATATGCAGATGATTTTAAAAGTGTAAGCAACTATAACTATACCGAAAATAGTAATAGAATACAAAAAAAACGTAATTTTCTTGATTTTCTATTATTTAGTACAACTATACAGGCAGGGGTAGGTATTTCAGAGTTTTTCCCAGCAACAATTTTAACAAAAACTATTTTAATAACACAGCAAATAATGATGATTTCAACTCATGTTTTCACAATATATTTTTTAACAATGTAAAATAATATTTACAATATTTCTTTTTCTTAAATATTATTATTACTTAAATATTAATTGTAATAATATTATTATCATTATAAAATGATAAATAATAAATATAAACTATTAAATAAGATTGGAGAAGGTTCATTCGGTTCCATTTATAAAGCTGAAAATTGTAGAACGAGAGAAGAAGTAGCTATTAAGGTAGAACCAATTTCAAATGGTACTACTTTATTAAAGAATGAATCTAAAATATATCAATACTTATTGGGAACCACGAATCTTCCACAAGTAAAATGGTATGGTAAAGATGAAATAAATTACTATATGGTTATTCCATTGTTAGGTAAGAGTTTGCAACAATTATTAAATGAAAAACGTGTTTTCTCTCTAAAGTTGATTTTACAAATAGGCATTCAAATATTGTATTTATTGAAGGCGATTCATGAAAAAGGTTTGCTTCATAGAGATATAAAACCTGATAATTTTTTGTTAGGTATAGATTCTGAAAAAAATAAACTATTTTTAATAGATTTTGGATTATGTAAAACTTATATAAAAGATGATAAACATATTGAAATGAAACAGACCAGCAGTTTAATAGGTAGTTTAACCTATGCAAGTATAAATGCACACAAAAATTGTGAACTAAGTAGACGAGATGATTTAGAATCGTTAGGATATATGTTAATTTATTTTTGGTTAGGACGTTTACCATGGAGAGAAATAGATTTTACAAAAAAGGCTAATTCAGATCAGACGATTATACATTTAAAAACAGAAATAATAAATGATATTATTGTTCCATCTGTTTTAAAAGATTATATTAAATATGTTAGAAATTTAAATTTTGAGGAAGAACCCAAATATGAGTTATTCATTCATAATTTTCAGAAAGAAATAGAGTGAACTAATATAAATGGTTCTAAAAAGACATTTTATTTAGCAAAGGGTTAAAATATATATAAAAATATTTCATATATATTTAATATTAATTTTAAGCAGGCATTGAAGCTCTAATGCATCCAACAGGTACGTTAAATGCATTTCCTACACGTAATACAGAATATTGAAGTGCAGCTTCAACTGTCTTAGAATATCTTAATGAACTACCAGTACCAGCTTCACTTTGTAGTGCTTGTAATATTTCTGGTCTTGTATTATGATTCTCATTAATAACATATGCAGAGTCAGTAGTAGATCCTGTTTTAAGAGCAATTCTACCAATATTGGAGAACTTATTTGCGCTAGCAGATTTACTTGAATCGTAAGCAATTGTTCCATCAGATTCAGTGACTATTACTCTAAAACCTGTTGGAACAACAGCATTTGCAAATGCGTATAACATATTTTGATATGAATCGGCATTTGGATTTGTTAAAAAATAGTTAACCCACTCAAGTCTGGATCTAGTAGTGGTGAAAAGAACAGCAGGCTGAGACAAAAAGGTGTCTAAGGCACCTTGGACGATACTACGCGAGACGTAAGATATTATAAAATATCCTAAATTATAAAATATCCTAAATTCTAAAATAATTTAAAAAAATAAACAAAAAGAAGAAGAAAAAGTTAGACCTACTATTGATTTTACATTTTTTTTATTTTTTATGTCGTGAAAAATCGGCGTTTGAAATGTAAAAAGGTGTAAAATTTACTAATCTCTATAATTCGTTTACTAAATGCCTAAATAATTCTTTTCAGTATATACTACTTTTTTTACATTTGATCTTTTAAAATTGCATCGTCAGGAAAAATTACCAAACTCTTTACCTTATCATTTAAAAATGGTTTTATAATATTAAATATAGTACTTGTGTATGTATTTGTATTGATAACAATAATATTTTGCAGATTATTACTATATTTTTCAGTAATTAACTTTGCTAATGCTATGCCATTACTTATTTCCATAAAATTCTTAATACCAAACATTTTAAGATCTAAAATCCATATCCAATTTTTGTCATTCATTTCGCTTAATACTCCATCATAATGATCTATTATTCCACTTGTATCATTATTTGTCGCTTCATAAGGACATGTATAATAAATAATGCGATCTTTTGTTTCCTCATATTTTACTAATGAGTGACTATTAGGACATTTTTCACAAATTTTACAAATAAAAACCATAATAAGTAATATTATATACAAATTTTATAATTTAGTTATTTTTTACGTATTTTTGCTATTATTTTTTATTAATTTGAATAGAAAATTGATTTTTTGCAAATTTTTTATTATTTTTTTCACTATTTTTTTTAGAAATATATTCAGTAATTTTTTTTACTCTATCTTCTTTTATTTCATTAATTACCCCTGCGTGAATTATTTTATCAAATTTAGTTTCTCCATTTTTTGCTCTAAAAAATATATCTTTTCTTTTTAATGAACAATAATTACAAAAACAACCATTATCAATATAATGTTCTATTTGAACGTCATTAATATGTTGATTTTCTAAACACAATTGCATATAAAATGTAAATTCAGATAAAGTATAAGGTGCAAATTCTACATCTACTCTAGTTTTCCAATAATTCAAATATTCATTTCTCTCTGGTATGCTATAATAAAATTTAAAATATTTACAACTTTTAATAATATCAAAAAAATTCTCTGGAATTTTATATTCCAGTTTAAAACGTTTATATAATTCACCAATATGTTTATCTTCTGTTTTATAATCAGTAATTATAACAATGTCTGTTTGAAAAATAGTAGAGAGAATTTGTTGCCAAATATGAGAATCGCATAAACGTAATTTAATATAGCTTATACCATTTACAATTTGAATAGTATATTTCTTTTCAAAATCAAATGAAATTGGATTTTCAATATTGTATTTGTCAAAATAGTGATCTTGATTTTCAATATAAGGAAATATTTTATTAAATCTATCACTTATTCTTTTAACCGAATAATTATTTATATTTTCTTCAGAGTTATTGAAATGGTAAGGAGATATTTTCTCAAAAAATTCAGACATTTTTCTCTCTATAGGTGTTCTATAAACATCAATAACATATACATTTTTTCCATTGGATGCAAGATGTTCAATAATATTATTAACACTTACTCCAGTATTACCTGTTAAAACAGACAACATTACTTCATCATGAATATGTATAATATTATATGATTTACCTAGAGAAATACGTAAAGAAGATACAAGTGTTGTAGAACCTACCTTTGGTGGTGTGTATATAAAGATATAGTTATTAGAACTTGAGACAAATAATTTTTTAATGGAGTCTGTTATTATTTCACTCATAATAATATATTTTAATTTATATTTGTAAATTAAAATATAAAATTAACGTTATTAATTTATATATATGGAAGCAATTCTTGCATTAGACTCAAATAATGGATTATCTAAAGAAGGAATTATACCTTGGAACAATAAAAAAGATTTACAATTTTTTTATAAAAAAACAAAAAATAATGTTATTATTATGGGTAAAAATACATATTTCTCTCTTCCAGACAATACAAGACCTCTAAAAAACCGACTAAATATAGTACTAACTAGTCAACCTAATTTGTTTTTAAATGAACAAAATGAAGAAAACGAAAAAAATAATATTAAAAGGGATGTAATATTTACAAATAATAATAATATTCATTCTGCTATTTTAAACAATAGAGAGAAGTTCTCTACTATGTATCCGGCTTTAAGTAGTAACTTTAAAATATTTATTATAGGTGGAAAACAAATATACGACCGATATATTCCCTTATGTGAAACCATATGGGTAACACGTATAAAAAAATGTTATTCGTGTGATTTAACATTTGAAATTGACCTAGAAAATCAATTTAAAGAAGTAGAGAAAGAAGAAAATAACGAAATTTGTATTAGTAAATATGTTCACCTTTAATCCACCTTTAGAAAAGGTGGAGCCAAATTTTATTTTTTTAATATTTTTTTCTACAAGAAAGATGGTTTAATTATCATAACCATTGTAACCATCATAAGAGTAACTATTCCATTGATTGTAGTCAATATCATCATATGGTCCTGGTATGTCATCTTGATTTATTCCTGCAAGCCATCCCATATTGTCATCTTCAAGTATTTTTTTATTATTAAAATAAACTTCTATAAATTTGTCAATGTTATTACTAATAATATTAACAAATTGTTGAAAATATCTATAGGATACAACTTGTTGATTAGTCTGAGTTTGCTTCTGCATCTTAACTAGTATTTTATAGTTTACTTTAAAAGTTATTAAAGTATTTCAATTTTTTTAATATATATTTCTTAAAGGTGGATAAAGTGTTTATTCATATATTTTTGAATATTAAAATAAGTTAACTCATGTCCATCTTCAATTCCTAACAAAGATTTAAGTTTAATATCAGGCAAAATAATTTTCTTGTTATTAACATTAACAAGATTATTAACCTTTACATATTCAATTAAATACTTTGTTACTTCAGTTCTAGCAACTTCACTTCCTTCACTTTTATTCATAAATTCGCATAACTCTTTTGAAACTTTACATGGTTTTGCAAATCCGGATGGTTGTTTGTTACCTTTATTTTTATTTTTTGTAATTGTTTTTTTTAAATCTTTAAGTTGTTTTTTTACCGACTTTTCAACTTGTTTAATGTTTTGTTGTAAACCTATTATGTGAGTTTTAAAGATATTTAAATTATTAATAATATTTGTAAATTGTTCTGTTACATTAACTTCTTGTTCTGTCATTATTATAACTAGATTTACGATTTAAACTTTAAATAGATTTATAAAATTATTGTTTAAAAACATTTTTTCTATTTATTTTTACGTGTCTTTTTCTTCATATTTTTGCAAATAGGACAACCACAATCACACTTATGTCCATTTGACTTTCTCCCATTTGATTTTCTCCCATTTGATTTTCTCCCATTTGACTTTCTCCCATTTGACCCTCCTTTTTTATTACACCTTCGTGTTCCGCGTTTTTTACGCGATCCACCTTTTTTACGCGATCCACCTTTTTTTCCTTCAGGTGATTTATGTTCTGATTCTTCTTCAATTTCTCTTGATATGTTATCTTCTTCAGTATCAGTGTCAGTGTCACTATCACTATCAGTGTCAGTGTCACTATCACTATCAGTATCAGTGTCACTATCAGTATCACTATCACTATCACTATCACTATCAGTGTCACTATCAGTATCAACTTTATTATTGCTTTTCTTTTTCTTCATATTTTTGCAAATAGGACAACCACAATCACACTTATGACCATTTGACTTTCTCCCATTTGACTTTCCTCCATTTATTTTAGTTATTTTAGTGTTTTTTGATCCAGATGCATTTTTCATATTTTTACAAATAGGACAACTACAATCCTTTTTATGTCCATTTTTTTTCTGTGGTCCTCCCATTTTTCTTTCTTTTTCTTTTTGAAGATCTTCTTCATAACCATGACGATTTGCCTTGGCTTTCATATTTTCACAAATATGACATTGGCAATCCATTTTATGTCCATTTTTTCTTTTTCCTCCTATTACTTTATCCTGATTTATATCTGTCATTATAAATTATATAGATATAAAATTATTTCTAAAATAATTCTGAGAATTAATTAGTATTTTATTTTTTCGTTATAAATTTTTTTATAATGAAAATTTTTTACTATTTTTTATAAAATTTACTTGGCTTCAGAGTTTTGACGAGGGGGTCTTCCACGTGCCTTAACAGGTGTCTTTTGCTTGACAAGTGTCCATTCTTTTTTCTCATCTGCACCCGTTTCTCTTTTATCACCCGTTTCTCTTGGACCCTCACCTCTAGCTCTTGGTACTCTTGACTCTCTTGGTCCCGATTCTCTTGGAACTCGTTGTTGTCTTGGTTCAGAAGAAGGTTCATCTGAATCCTTACCATTGTAAGAAGATCTTGCAATCTTGAACTCGCGTCTAGTTTCGCACATCAACTTTCCTCCCTTAATTCCGTTAACATTTGAAGCCTGCCACTCATGAACTCCACCAGAGGTCTTTACTAGACCAAACTCAACATACTCGCCTTGAATGAGATACTTGTATTGCTGACTCTCTACTTCAAGAGCGCTATGATGAACAAAAATATCAGAACCGGACTTGTCTCCGTCAGTTAGTGTAATAAATCCATAACCTGCGTGATTATTAAACCACTTGACTCTTCCGGTTAAGCGCTCTGAAGGTGTTTCGACGTCGTTTGTAGATGACATTGTATTTATAATGTATAATATTAAGGTATCTTTATATCTTTTTATACAACTATTATTAAATATTTTTAAGAATCTGGTTGTGTAATGTAATATATATGTGACAATACAAAACGTTCTAAATCATCATTTTTACTTATATTCACATCATCAACCTGAATTTTTGAAAAATCATATAATTCAATATTCTTATGTGAAATATATTCAAAAATTGGAATCATATTGATTGTTTCTGGTTCCACAAGATTTTTTACATCAATATTATAAAGTTTTGCCATAAATCTTACATAATTATATACACTTATAGTAATTAATTTAAGTCTATTGTCTTTTTTCTCTACAGCTTTTTTATGAATCATTTTAAAAACATAAAAAATTGCTTCAACATATTGTGACATTTTGTCATAAGTATTTGATTCTGACATTTTAAATATAATAATTAAAATATATTTAAATCATTAATGAAAAATATTTATTTATAAGTTGTTTATTACACCGACCGGAAAGAAAAATGAGACAAACTTTTTATAAAAAATAAAAATTTTGTTATTCTCCTTCTCAATAGTGTAAAAGCACCCCGAGGGGCATTAGACTATTTCACAATTACATAAAGTAATGGTTAGTCTATTTTATTGGATTTTGTATTCTCTTCCAAACCAAATGTTAATGAATTTGTACATTTTAGTGCTATTGATACTCCTGACTGGAAAATTAACCCTAAAGATAATAGAGAATTAATTTGTCAAAATCCAGGCATATGGTATCTTTGTAGTCAATATCAAGTAACAGGTTTAAAAAATGTAGACAACAATGTTCTTCCTAAACCTTCGCTTATCGGTTGGTTTAATTTGAATAATATTGATCTAGAAAATACTGCTGCTATTTCAAATGAAAGAGAAATTGGAGGTACTAATGTATTAACAATTTGCTATTTAGAAAATTTCAAAATTGGAGATATTATTAAATGCGGACTTTATTCAATATCTCCAAATAATAATATTTATATGGGTATTACTCAAGAGATAACCCGTAATAACTTAAATTGTCCATCTTTTATTTTCACAGCACAGCTTAGTTATAGTAATATCTTATAAATAAATTGTATTATGATTTCATCTTATATCTAATTGTATATAAAAGATGAATACTCAGATTAACGTTAAAATAATACCAAACATTAAATATATTGGTGATATTACTATAACCAAGTCTAAAGGAAAATAGAAGTTAGACTATAAATGCAGCAAAGAAAATAAAAAAGAAACCTTTTTCAAGGTAAAAAATAATTTATAAAATTTTTATAACTATAAAATTATTTATTTCATCTTTTAAATATTTAGAATTTTTTTTGACACCAAATAGCACAGCTACAATCATCATAACCATTTGAAGGGAATGATGTTTTTGTAGAACCATAATTCCATACTTTCTTCCATCTTTTTTCAGCAAAATCCACTATTTCTTCGGAAGAATAGTTTTTTATTTTTTCTAGATCAATATCTAAATTTAACATATCACCTACACCATCACTAAATATAACTACTTTTACTTCGTCATCTGTAGTACATTCAATAATATGTTTTTGTAATTCAATACTTGTAATTCGCGCATGACCGAGTGATCTTGTTATTGCTAACATTTCTCCACTGGTAAAGACAACATACTTGCCAGGAGATCTAGATATAGTATCTTCACTTAAAATACGAAAACCATTTTGGGAAGTTTCTATTCTTTCTATTATACCTTTTTCTAGTAGAAGCATTACTTCTGACTCGTTAGATGCATGATGTATTTCTGATTGGAATACTAATTCGTTATTAATGAATATAAAGATAGGTGAATCGCCTAGCCATTCTGTAATAATTTTTACTTTTTTTGTAATTGTATTTCTGTAAATTTTTGCAAATGATAGTGTAGACCCAGAACCTCTTATATCGGATTCTGTAATTTTATTTTTAATATATTTGCGATAACTTGTTCCACTAATGTATGATACATTATTATGTTGTTCTTTTTTATTATTGATTTTAATATCTATTGCTTGTTGTAGACTCTCTGCTGGATTTTTTTTTGAAAAATGTTCATGTAGATTTTCTTCTCTAATCATACTAACGAAAAAGTCGTGACCATGCGTATCAAATATAGCAATAACATCAACAGGTAGATCACCAAGTTCTTTTATCATACCTTCTTCTTCATCTATAGTAAATACTGCACATACATCTTGATTAAGACAAATTTGTCTTTCAGCACATTCTGAAATAATACTCATTATAGGTTCTATTATGAATTCACTCATTATCTCTGTTAATAAATTTATGCAATATATTTTATTTTAAATTAGTAACTCATTTTTTTTCTAAAATATATAAATAGTCGCTTTTTCTATTGTAAAATAAATTAAAGTATTTTACTATTTGTCAAAATAGTAAAATACCTCATTCAGCAAAGAGAAGAATAATTCAGCAAAGAGAAGAATAATTATCCACATATTAAAACAAATATAAATAAGAGTAAACAGTAAAGCTATCATTGTTGCTAAGAGAATATTGTATAATTGTATACTTGAAAATAATTTATTTCAATTTTTTATCTATATTTTAGATCTTTTTACATATTCTATGCGAAAAGGCGTAACTAAATAATACAGAACAGAACTTCAACCATTAAAATTTTATAAATAGTATTATTAATTTATAAAATTTTAGTTTAAAAAATGTTGGTTTCACTTTTTAATACGATAGCCGAGAATTTATAAAATGATATAAAAAAATTGAAAACTCATATTCTATTATTATTAAATACATAAGAACAACAAGTAAATATGTCTGAAACATTTGATCAAGCACTACTTTCAAAATATTTCAACCTTTGTGTAAAAGGTTATCATATGCTGAATACTGATCCAATTAAAGAAGCAGTATGGGAGAGCATTAACTCACTTGTTTTCAAATATTCAGGAATTCAAGTCGTCACCCAAGCATGCGGAAGCCATAATCCAGGATGTGATATTGAGACGGATAAAGGTAAGTTTTCAAATAAGTCCGCAAAATATGAAGCAAATGGCAGTGGATTTGCTATCAGCTCTTATAGGCTCACTGCAGTTACTAATGCTGAGAATCCTGGAAATCTAGAGGAGATATTCCAGGAAATCAATAAGCGTAAGAACTTTGACTATTACTCAGTTATTTTGAGAGAAGATAACAAAAATGGAGGATTTAAATATGACTGGTACATGATTCCTAGCGATTACGGACCATTTAATCCTTACAACTTTGTTTGGGTTCCTACTATTGGAAAGCGAGGAAAAAACACAGGAAAACAAGTAGGTTGGAATACTACCAGCAATATTAATGAGTTAAATGGATCAATGAGTATTACATTCAGTATGTCATCTCAGTTGTGGATTAATTTAAAAGTTACGGAAGAGATGAAGCAGTTTATAGTTGCATCTGCAACATATGACGGACATGCACCACAAATTGACTACGTAACTCTAGCACAAAATAGTTAAGTAGATAGATTAGTTATCATATACAGTAGTATAGTAGTATAGTAGTATAGTAGTATAGTTTTATTATAATCATTTTTTATCCAATGTCCTTTGATAGAAAATATAAAATTTTAGTTATTTTAAAAAATATACTACAATTAAAAAGTATTTAAAAAAAATGAAAAATATTTTTAGAAAATAATTGATTGTATAAATTACTAAGTAAGATTAAATCAGACCTTTAAGTTATGAGTATCCATTACAGAGAATTTTTAGAAGAGTATTATAGATATATTAAAGAAAGTGAACTATTTACAGATTCACCAAAAACATTAGAACAGCATTTTATAGAGTGGATTAAAAAGAATAATTTCCCAATTGCCCATGCTATTAATGAAGAAGTTGTGAGTTGCATTATAGACGAAGAAAGACAAAAATGCCTAGAACATCGCAACTTAGCAATGTCAGCTATCCTTGAAATGGATGCACAAGAGTTTCAAACTAGAGTATTAGATGGTACACTACCAGATTTTCCAAGGGCAATAGCAGGCGATAAAGACTATATTAGTGGAATTATGCGTGATACATGTCATTCTCATGTTCTTCTAACAGAGGAAGATTTTAAAAAATATATAATAAACTATGCAGAAGCACATCGTAATAAACTTCGCTTCATGGATACGGCAGATTTTAAAAGTCTTTGTTACTACAATTTATAAATCCACCTTTAGAAAATGTAGAGCCAAATAAGTAGTCCACCTTTAGAAAAGGTGGAGCCAAATAAGTAGTTAAGTAGTTAAGTAGTTAAGTAGTTAGTAAGTAATATTAATTAGTATTTTTTATTCAACCATTATATAAATTTTTAGTAAAATTTCTAGTTAAGTATTTTGGCTACATCTTTTAAAAAGGTGGAAAAAAATGAAATATTTTTTTAAAACAAACATAAGCTTTATAATTTAAAAGCAATCAGTCAACAATGAACTCTTATAACAAGCAACAAACTATACACTTACTACCTCTTTGTCTTGATGTAACACACTTAGTCAATAGTTTCTTATTTCAAGAAACAAAAACTTTCATAGAAAATAAAAAAAAGGAGATTGTGAAAAAATTCAAAAATGCGGTTCTATCACGTAAAAATTGGTTTGATGGAAATGAAGATGCTGATACGAGTGAACATTGGGCAATACATCTTCAACAAGATACTAGCATTGTCCAGTGGAGTGATAATCCGCCTCATGATATAGTACAAGAAAACCAATTCCAAGCAATTAATTGTAAAATATGTGGCAATTATAAAGAAGTATTAACAAAAATACCAGAAAAAATAATGTGTAAATGTTGTTTAAAAATGATTTAAAAATAAAAATTATAAAAAATAATTTATAGTATATTATAAAAAAAATAAATTTTTAGTTATTCCACCTTTTCAAATGTGGAATAATATAAATTTTTTTACTTGATATTGAAGACTTACATTTAATTTAAAAAAAATAAATTTTTAGTTTATTGTTTGGCTCCACCTTTTCAAAGGTGGAATAAAAAAAAATTGAAAAGTAAAGTAGTAGTATAGTGAAGTGTATATAAAATCGCGTAAATAATTTTGAAAATGGAAGTAACAATGTCAATGTCTCAAGTGATGAATAACATGATGGTAGGTGTAGT